>Ga0206126_10006345_pt1 | contig 10512 bp, 10 predicted proteins | sample Helgoland_Spring_5_FD_148621 | JGI IMG/M metagenome (GOLD analysis project Ga0206126, IMG submission 148621) | Pelagic subsurface seawater microbial communities from Kabeltonne, Helgoland, North Sea - Helgoland_Spring_Bloom_20160412_1 | ecosystem: Environmental > Aquatic > Marine > Epipelagic ...
TATCTTCTTCAGGGTTTATATTTACTACGTCTGTAGTAGAATTACCTACAACTGGGTTAGCTAATTGCTCTGTATTTGCTCCCATAGGAACAGCATCAGGGGTAGTATTTTGAGTTATTTGATAATTTGAAAAATTATAATCTGAATATTGGATACTTTTTTGAGAATCATAAACATAAAATTCAATTTGATTTATTCCAGGAGTAAAAGATCCTGAATAGTCTTCATTAGGTATTAAAGAACTATTTTCTAACTCAAACCCATCATTAAATAATAATGATGGATTAATTTGTTGCATAGAAGAAGATACTGGTATTTCTGTCATCTTTTGTTATTTTACTTTATGATTACGCTCCTGCTTCAGCTTCTCTTGCATCGTCAATTGCTTTATCAATTTCTTGTTTTGCACCTAATATACTTGCCATATCCACCTGGAGTTGTAAGTTTGTTTCTCTTAATTCAGCTATTTCATCTAATAAAGCCTGAATTTCTACTTGGTTGGCTTTATAATCTATATAATCACTACTTTCTTTAATTAAATATTCATGTGAATTTATTTCTCCATATTTAGGAATAATAAAAAATAAATTGTTGTATATATTAAAAAAATCTTCTACGGAAGCCAAGTTAGGATCAAAAAAACTTAAATCTTGCTCTGCTACACCTAATTCTTTAAATTCTGTGTCAAATGTAGATCTAAATGACTCTCTATTATACCCCGTTCTAATTAAAGTTACTTCTGTATTTTCATCTGTAGAAGTATTTAATTGAGTATCATCTAAAGGTGCATTAGAAGGTGCATTAGAAGATGCATTTGAATTAGGAGCGTTATTATTTGTTGAATTATATTGCATTATCCATTTACTACTTTAAACATTATATCTTCATCGAATACTTGTGTCGTACCATCTAATACAGTTTTTATTAAAATTGTATAATACCTTTCAGGTTCTAATCCATTCATATATACATCAAAATAACTTGATGTTGTATCTGAGCTAATTTGAGTATAAACTTCATCAAATGGTATTACAAATTCATTTGTATCTGTATCTTTTATAGCATATGTAGATACTCCTTTAGGTAAATAAAAATTAGTTGTGTATAAAGAAGAAGTTTGAAATACAACATCTGGGTATTTTGGTATAGCTGCTATTCTAAATCTTTCAACACTTTGGGAATAATAAGTTCCTACATTATTGTAAATAGACATAAAGGCTTCAGGTGTACCTATTGTAGTATTTTTTGAAGATCCTGTATCATAATATTGATCATTCCATTTTAAATCTAATAATGGGGGATAAATAGTATTAGTGTCAATTGAAAAATATCTAAAGGTTGCTGTAGTAGCTTGACTATCTATAAATTCTCTTGAACTTGACTGTTTAACTAAAAAACCATCATTTATAAAACCTTTAGTATTATCTACTAGTGAATTTGTAAACCAAGTTTTTATAGTATTTGTTACGTCTACACTTAAATCAACACCCATTCCATATGAAAATGATTGAGATTGAATAACTGGTAATCCTAAATTAGAGCCTGTATACCAAGTACCCCCTCCTTCTTCATTTAATATAAAAGAGGCTGTTGCATATGCATTATAAGGATCTACTATTTGCCATTTTTCAGCTCCAGCATCTGAACCTGAGTATGTCATAAACTCCCAACTAGCACCATCTGAAGATAAAGGATTATTAGCAAATTTTCCTGATCCCATACCCCAACTTCCTGATATTGGGTATATTTTTAATTCTTGATCTAAATTTAAACCATTAACTACGGCTGCTGAGTTTCTTAAATCAACTCCAAATTCTCTATTACTCCAATTTGATGCAGATATTGCTGGTGATGATAGTGTTATTTTAATATCATCTGACATTGGGTAACCTGCAAATGACTCTGATTTAAATATTAATTTATCTCCTGGTTTATAACCTATTCCATAAGGTGGTTGTGCTTCTAAAACTGTTACAGTTGTTACTAAATCATCAGCATGAATTTTAAAATAAAAAGTGTCATCAGGATAAGCTGCAGCAAATGTAAATACCCCTGCTCCTACAGTTGAATCAATAGCTGCAGGTGTTAAATAAATATCTTTATTATCAAAATATGAAAAATAATCTTGACTTACATATGAAGCTGATCCATTATTTACTATTGGTGAAGATATTACTTGATTATTTTTAACTACTAAATTTATTGAAGCACTTAAAGAAGATGTTGTAACTGTATTTTGAACATCATCATTTGATATAATAAAGGGACCATAAGTACCATCATTTGCTGTAAATACAGGAGTAATTACTAAGTCATCTACTATATCTCTATTAGGGATAAAATAAGTTCCATGTGTTTGAACATTAAAATGTTGTCCTCTTCCATTTCCTGTTGATGAAGAAGGTATTAAATCCCATGAAGGTGTTATATACCCTACACCATCTGATTGTGTTGGGTAATTAGCAGATGATGTCATTGTTTGATCAAATAAAAGATCAGACCCACCTATATCTGTATTAAGTACTGTTACTCCTGATCCTGATATGTAAGTATTAACCCAACCATCAATTTCTGGTTGTGAAAATTTTAATAAATATCTACTAACTTGTGGTTTGCCTTCTTTAATATAAGTTGATGCTTCTATTATCTCATCCAGACCGGTATTCATAGACTTTTTTTCAGTGTATAATGATGTATCTTTTGTAGGAAAAATTTTATATATTGCCATAATTTCTTTTTATATTGGTACTACTCTACCTCTAATATCTTCTGTTGGATTCTTAACTTCAAAAACCATTGGATCAATTGAAGGATATAATACACTATCTATAGTAGATCCATTAACATCATATGAAAATTTACTATAACCTAAACTTTCTCCTGCTAAATTTACAATTTCTATATTATTTACAGTTTGTACCCCTTCTACTTTATCTAAAAGAATTGAAATATCTTTCATCATAATAGGTTCATTAATTTGCCATTTATCTATTTCAAAAAATGTAGTTAATGAATTTATACATTTAGTTATAGTTTCTGCATTATTATAATTAGGTCTAACTATTATTTCAAAATTTACTCCTATATTAATAATATAAGCATCTTTTATTTTAATAGAATCATTTATCATTCTATACTCCGATAGATATGTTTGTAAATTTCTTTTTAAGATGTCAGATGCTGTTCTTAATTTTTTATTTATATCATAAGTTAAAATATATAAATCTAAAACAGATGGTAAGGTACCAGCTTCATACTCACCTACTTTACAAGGTTGAACATGAGCTTTAGCAACTACTCCTAAATTAGAAGGCATTGATAAAGATCGAACTAAATAATCTTGTGGAGTAACAGTTCTTAATTGGTTTTGAAAATTACCTAGTGAATTTTGTCTTATTTCTTCTACAGTATCCCCATCCATTCCACCATCTGCTGCCTTAACATTGTTAGAGGCTATTGATTTAAATATTTGATTTGCTAATGTTGTATTTGATAAATCTGGATTGATAAATTTTATATTGGTGTCATCTACTGCTGTTAATACTCCAGCTTCTACATTTGCTGATGCTCCTCCCCCAACTAAATACCTTACAGTTAAAGTTGTATTATAAGGAGCAATACCATAAGTGTTAGTATAAACAAAATTTAATGGAGAAAATGCTGTTGTTAATTTAGTTTTTTCAAAAGGTAATCCTAAACCAACATTGTCTGGGTTTGGGACTATTTCTTCATCTATATTTCTAGTACTACCAGCCCCAAATTGAAGTTGTAATGTATTTTCATTTAAAAATCTTGTAACAAATCTTCTTTGTACTGATTTTAATTCTAATAAATAAGGTACTTCTGTATCTATTGAATAATTAGGATCGTTTGTGTTTGTGTTTCTAATTGAATTAAATACGTTTTCTTGCGCTAAATTAGGAACTTCATACCAGACATTACCATTACTATCAATTACATCTAATACACCTATAATATTCCCAGCCTTAAGATCTCTAGTATCGAATTTTTTAGAAGCGTTAAATACAAAATTTTGTGACCTAACAGTAGCAGATATTGCTTTTCTTTTCTTTTTTAATAAAAAATAGGTAGGATTGACTCCTGATATTTGGTATATTGATTCTTCAGTTAAATCCAATGAACTTGATGATTGGAAATCTACTGCATCTTCTATTATAAAATTCATTGAAGAATCTACATTTGAAGAGATTTGTGTATTTTCTGGAATTACTACAGCATAATCATAATCAGGTACATAAACACTTGCACTTAATTTTGAAGGTACTTGTTGGTAAAAGTCTAATTCTACAGATGCTACAGTTGTTACTTTAGGGACATACCCCATAGAGTAAGCTAAAGAATATAAATTTGTAGTTTGTCTTGCTTTTTGTATAAAAGTTTCTTGGATTTGGTTATCTAAATAAAAAGATAACACATCCCCTACATACGCAGACATTTCCATAAATAACATTCCAGTTGATGTTTCTGAAAAATCATTATAAGTATTTGGGAAATATGTTTTAGAATATTGTATTAAATTTTCCCTTAGAGTACTAAAATCTCTATTTATATATCGTATGTCTCTATTTAATTTACTCATTATTGTAGTAATATATTAATTTCATCATCTACCCCAAAATTTACAATTTGATATACTAATGTAAAATTAACTGTGTTTTCATCTGGTAGATTGTTAAATTTAATTTCTTTAATCATTACATTAGGGAAATAAAGTGTTATATCATCTTGGATTGTATTTTTTAAATCATCATTTGATATATCTTGCATATTTTCAAATAATAAATTTCTTAAATCAGCTCCAAAACTTGGCTTAAATACTCTTTCTCCTTTATTAGTTAATAAATAATTAACCATATTTGCTTTAATTTGATCTCTAGTATAATATGTGGGCACAAAAACAGCATCCCCATTTAAGGGGAAACCAAAACCAATAGCTCTACTTTTTTGTAGATCTATAGGCCATTTATTTTGTATAATTCTTGCCATTATTTGTTATTCATTAATCCCATTATTTGAGACATATCTACTTCTCCTGCTGGTAATGTTCCATTAGCTACATCCATTCCTGCTTGAGGTTGAAATGATTGGACATTACTACTATTTAAAGCCATATTTGTATCCCCTAATATATTTTTATATGCTGTTCTTTTATCTTCAACTGACATCACAGGTTGCGGTGGAGTTGGTGGGGTATAATTTTCAACTACAGGTGCAACTGGTACTTGTGATATAACTTTTGGAGTTTTAACAGCTTCCAGTAAAATTTCCTTCAATTCTTCTTGAATTGCTTCTTTTACTGCTTCTTTAATAATTGTTTTTAATGCTGATGTCTTCATTTTATTTATAAATATTAGTTATTTTAATTTTTTACAGTTGGGTATTTGAAGATGTGTCATTTCCTAATATAACAGTACTATTTCCTGCACTTCCTCCACTACCCACTCCCCCAACATTACCTCCAATACTAACTGCTGATACTGCAAAATTAGCTTGATTACCCACATCTTGGAAATTATTAATTATAGCTAATGTATAATTCCATATACCTGTTTCTGCTAATATAGTAATTGGGGCTGTTATAGATTGATTTCTTTGGGCAAATGATTCTCTACTTAATTGAGAATTCATAGGTTTATTTCCTTTTTGAAAGGTAATTAAACTATTAGTAAAACTATCCTGATCAGTTCCACCTAAAGTATTCATAGTTATTACTACTGGTTCGTTTATTGATATAGTTCCTTGAACTTGATTTCCAGTATTTCTATCTAAAGGTTGAACTACAACAGGTCCATTTACTACCCAACCTGGAGGGAGTGGATCTGAACCTACTCCCACAGCTGTTTGACTACCATCACTATTACCTTCTCCTCCTTCATCCCTTGGAATTTCTACTTCTGCTTCTTGAATTACTGCTCTACCCATAACCCCTAACATATAAATATCAATAGCATATTTCATTTCTTCAAATAAAACTTGAGTTGATGAACTATATGAATATCTTCCTTGTGGTTCAGTTTTAGGAGCATTATATATTGTTACTACCCCTAATATCTGTGTCATTAGATTTGAACCACCATCAACCCCTCCTCTTCTTTTGTATATGAAATTTGGATCTTTTGCAAAATCCCTAGTTGCTGAAATTCTTCTTGATGGGAATGAAAATTCATTATCTGGGTTTGATTCTAATGTTAATCTAAATCCATTATAATATACACCTGGTGAAGCATTAGCTTGTAAAGCTGCAGCAAGCGCTGCATCAGAAGATACATTAACATCTATTGAAGAATTATCTCCAGACGCTGCTACAGAATCAATAATGGTTTGGGAAATTGATGTTGCAACTACATTTATTGTTGCTTGTTCTAAAACAGGGCATTGATCCCCAACTTGGGCTACAGTTTGAACAATTTGAGTTGTTGTTATAACAGGTTGGATTATATTATCTAAAGCATTTAACTTATTTATAATAGAACTTATCATATTAAGAACAGCTCTAGTTAATATTGGGACTGATTTAGTAACTCCTTTTCCCATTGTTAATAATTTATCTAATTGATCTAATGAATCTGATAATATAGTCAATACATTTATAGGTACACCAATACCTCCTATTTGGGGTGGAATAATTGCAGTAGGGACTGGAATTGCTTTTATTACTTGGATTGCTACCTTAACTGTAGAAATTAAACTATCTAAAGTTGAAGCCGTTGTTGCTAATACTGTTAATGGGGTTTTAATAGTTTGAAGTGCTGTTTGTATTTTGTTTTTATTCTCAATAATATTGTTAAGATTTATTAAAGTATTTTCTACTTCTTTTATAGCATTTGCTTTTTGTATTTCAGTTAAGGGAGGAATACTACAAATAGATTCAGGTGTTAAAAGTTGTCCTTCATTATCTATATTTCCCTCTAATAATTGTTCTAAATTAAAAGGAAGTACAGAAGGATCTATTCCTGCTTTTTCAATAACTTTAACACCTTGTGCTTTTAATTTCTCTTCCATTAAAGAAAGAGAAGTTTCTAGCTTACCAGTATCTTTAGCTACTTTAACTACTTGTTTTATTATTACTCTTTCTAACCCCATTATTTACTTTTACTAATTTTAGATTTATATTGGGCTATTTGACCTATCATTTTTTGAGCGGATTGTTGTACTTGTACTGCTGGTACAGGTATTGAAGCATTTATAGCATATGGGGGTCCTGATCCTATAGGAGTTTGTAAAGCTGCTGTTAATGAAATCATTTTTGTTAATAAATCTTGAAAGTCAGCTAAGAATTTATCACCTAAAATAATAGGTTCAGTAGCATATTTATCCCCTAATAATACTTTATTTGATTTTACTATAGTTTCTGGTGAGTCTATATTAACACTTTCTAAAGAATTTAAATTAATTGTACTAAATGAACTTAATAAAATTGAATCATTTTTAGAATTAAATAATAATCTTCCAGAAGTAAGGATAACTTGCTCTCCTGTAAATTTATCTGTAGATGTTGGAGGATTAAAATATGAATTATAACTTTTACTTGCTACTTCAATAGGAATAGCTTGTGTTGAAGTTAAATATATACTAGATTTATCTGTATTAATATCTTCTACTTGTGGTACCCATGGATCTGTATCTTCTTCATGTTGACCATTTTTTAGTATTATTATAGGATCTCCATCTGCTCCATCACGAGACCAAGGATTTGGTATTTTTGGATTTAATATTGTTGAACCTAATCTAATAGTATTTCCCCACCTACCTTGAAATATATTATCTCCTTCATAGGGAAGAAGATTTCTAATACTTAATTTTTCTTGAAAAGTATCACCTAAATCAATTTCAGTTCCGCCATCCGTTACTCTTCTTACTGCTCCAGCTTCTGTTTGCTCATAATCCTGCTGTTGGGACATAGGTAATGTTATTCCCGTAATAGGATCTGGTATAGCATTATGGTGTACACTATTCCATATATTAATAGGTTGAAAATAATAATATCCTACTTCATTTACATTTTCTTGAACATTACTGTTAGGTAATGACATCAAATATACAATTTCATTTTCTAATGGAACTATAGATTGATTTGGAAATAAAGGTCTTGCAAAGTTATCAGATGAAAATTGAGGGGATGCATTTGGTTTATTTAATTTATCAAAAAATATACACCCTATAGAACTCCACTCTCCAAAATCTTTAAAAGCTTGTGCATTTGTTTGATCATCCAACATAACAGCCATAACTCTTCCAGAAAACACCCCTGCAGCACCTGCTCCAGATGATGATTTAGATCCTTGATTTGCTAAAGATGTTGTTGGTCTAATAGCCATTATTTATCTTTTTTAACTTGTAATTTTTCCATTTCAGCCATTAATTGATCTTTTTCTTCATCTGTTATCCCAAGGCCTCCATCTTCACTTTCGGTATTAACTGCTCTTTGTATAATAGTAGCCATTTTAATTAAAGCATCATCATTTTTAACACCGATTTCCATATACTCTTTAATTAAAGGTACAATAAGAGTAGCATCTCCTATTTCTTGCACTAATGGTTTTAATTCAGATATTAATGCTGTTACTTGTTCTGATTTTTTTCGTTGGTTATTATAGATTTCTTCTAAAATGTCAGAAAACTTTTTATCACCAAATATTATTGAGTCTAATTGTCCCATATTTTTTGGTTATAAATATAAAAAAATTATACTTTTGAGGGAGGGTAGTAACCATGTTCTAGGTATACTAAATATTTTTCCTTAAATATTTTATATAAAACATTAGCTATTTTAGTAATTTTAGGGGTTTTAACATCAACCATTTCTCTTATGTAGATATATAATGCTTTTTTATTAAATATATCTATATTTTCTCTTTTTCTAAATAGTTCTAAAATTGCATCTGCTATCTGGGCATCATTTCCCTTAGGAAAGATAGTATATATTCTATCAGTACAATCTTTAACAAAGTAATCTATAAATATAGATAATTTGTCTTCATATTTATAACCTTTCATAGCTAACTCATCATGCTCAGATTCTTTTTCTGTAAAAGCTGAAATGCCTTCTTCCATTTTAGGGGAAGTTATAAATCCTGGAGATAGTTGGTCTAAATTTGAGTAGTTATTAATATCATTTATCTGTATATTTTGAATTTTTTTACCGTAATTTTTAGTATTGTATACAATTAACCACCGTTTTACTATAGTTCCAAAATATGAATAAGCTTTAGCTCCATTATCAGGATTAAATAAATGTATTTTACTTAATAAAAATACCATAAGTTCATGTTGAAGATCTTCTAAATTATCTACTTCAGTATAATAAAATTTAAAAGTATGAATTATATTTTGAGTTAGTTTGTAAAAAGGCCAATGAATGTGGTCTTGGTATAAATCACTTCTTTCTTCTTTATTTGTAGACTTATTATATTTTACTATTGCTGCCTCTGTTTCTTTTGTAAAATATACTCTTCCTTTTTTTTGCTTCTTATTTTTTTCTATTATATGATCCATTTAATCTTAAATTTTCTTGATGTTAAAATCATTAAGAATTTCTTGGATTTGTTTTATACTTTTAAAGAAGAAACCTACTTCGTCATCACCTTCAAATGAACCCTTAATGTCTATTTTTTTAATTTTTTCATTTGAAACCTCTATTATTCTTGATATATTATCTAAATATTTTAAATATCCTAATAAAATATCTTCTTGTTTTTCATTCTTCCGTAGTAGATTAATAGTCGTAAACCCTAAAGCTACGACTATTATTGAAAGTATTATTATTGTTGTTATCATAAATTATCTAACATGTTTTTAAGTCCTGGACTTGATATTGTACCTAATGCCTTTGACTTAGTGGATTTGTTATTATTCGACAATGTATAATTTTTCTTGCTAGTATCCACGCTATTTTTAAATTTAGGTAACCATTCCTTTTCAAATTCAACCCTTGCAGCTAACATATCGGCCTGGTGTAATATAAAAGGTAATGAAGTTCTTGGTTTAGTTTCAGGCATGTAGGATTTTAAATATTTATCATTTGCTGGATCATACAAACCATCATGGGTTTGAATTGCTACCATTTCATTAAATGTATATTTAACTCCATTATCTTGAAGTAGGAATAATCCTCTGTCTGGTACAGATGAAAATGCAATTTCTTTATTGTGCATATAATCTTCACCTAATTTATCTTTTCTCCATTTATCTGTTTGGGGTAAATAAGATTCATGTTTATCATCTCCCATTTTACCTAAATCATGATTAATTGCTGAAAATACTAACTCTTCCTGAGTGAATGTAGTCATATCACATCCAAACCCTTCCCATACAGCAGACATTGATAAAGCTGCTTTAACAACTCTATTAACATGATCTATATAGCCTCCTGGAAAAGCATTGTGGTATTCTTTCTTATGTGAAGCTGGCATCATCATAAGACGATCTTCATACTTTTCATAAAATGATTTTAGTTGTTCTTTACGTGGTGATGAAATATAAGTATCAATA
>Ga0206126_10006350_pt1 | contig 10507 bp, 6 predicted proteins | sample Helgoland_Spring_5_FD_148621 | JGI IMG/M metagenome (GOLD analysis project Ga0206126, IMG submission 148621) | Pelagic subsurface seawater microbial communities from Kabeltonne, Helgoland, North Sea - Helgoland_Spring_Bloom_20160412_1 | ecosystem: Environmental > Aquatic > Marine > Epipelagic ...
CCTGATCAGGTAATTTATGAAAACTATTACGCAGGTATAAGCGGACAAGTTCCTCCGGGCAATCCCTTAGCGGCACTGGACGCACCTTTTTTACAAGCGGGCTCGTTGATCCTACCCAACATTGAAAAGGAAATCGAAATAAGCGAATTTACGCCGATGGCAAACCTGTCCTTCGATGTAAGCGACGACGTCATGCTTTACGCTACCTATTCTGAAGGCTTCAAATCAGGAGGTTTTACCCAACGTGTATTTCCTCCCGTGGTGGCAGGATTCACCGCACCTCCAGGAACGCCGGATATTGACCTGATTCCCACCTACGAGCCAGAATTTGTGACTGTTTATGAATTGGGTTTCAAATCCACATTAATGGATGGCAACGTGCGCGTGAATGGCGCTGTATTTCATACCGATTATGAAGATTTACAAGTGCAGGTCTTTAACAGCGTGGCGCCGGTCACAGAGAACATTGGCGAAGCTTCAATTAATGGTTTCGAATTAGAAGTGCAGGCCGCGCCCGGTAATGGCTGGCTCATTGAGGGCAGCTTTTCCTATCTGGACGCACAGTACGACGAAATCGAAACGAACTTGACGCTGATTGGTAAAGACTTTGAGTTTGAGAGGGTGCCAGAAACCTCCGGCTCGCTGGGTGTGTCAAAAGAATTTGCTCTCACCGATGCAGGCATAGTGGTGATTCGCGTTGACTGGAGCTTCCGCGATGATACCTACAACGACGCCTACAACACCGAACTGCTAAAAACAGATGCCTATGATCTTTGGGGCGCCAGCGCACGCTGGACCAATAATAACGGTGACTTAACTGCAACACTCTCCGGGCGTAATCTCACTGATGAAGAGTATTTGGTCACTGGTGTTTATGGCACAGCCTTTCAGTCATTCGAGGGCAGTTTCGATCGCGGTCAGCAATGGTTATTAGAACTGCGTCAGTCATTCTAGAGCCGCAGTAAAGGAGCAACCCATGGCCAGAGTTAAAATAATCAAGCCTGACACTATCGATGATCCCGCGGTAGCGGGTATTTTCGAATGGGTCACGCAAATGGAAGGTTCAGTACCCAACCATTTTTTTGTCGAGATGAACTTTCCTGAATACTTCCCCGCCAAGCTCGGTGCGACAAAAATATTGTGGGAAGCAGGCGAGCTAGATATGACAGAAATTCAGCATGTTGGCATCTTAGTCTCTAAAGACAACGGTTGCGCATATTGCACCGCCGCTTTTTGCACCATTTTAAACTATGGTTTGGGCGCTGAAGAAGACTATGTAGCAACACTGGCGGAAATGGGCATCGCCGCGGTGGAATCACCTCGCCTCAACGCTATCTTAAAATATGCCCTCAAAGTAAACCGTGATCCCGCCGGTGTCGACGATAGCGAAATTGCCGCTCTGCGTGAAAACGGCCTGACTGATAAAGGCATTGTACAGCTCACTCACGTTGTCAGTGATTTTGGGTCCTACAACCGTCTGAACCTAGCTTTACAGACTGATTATGATTACCGTGACCTATGGAGGAGCGCAGCGCTTAAAGACGGCTAGCTCCCAGCATCAGCTGAGGGCAGCTCTCTAGCACGCTTTAGCAATTTTTAGAAAAATAACACAGGGGAATTCATCGCCCTCTGTTGTACGACTAACCCCGTATTGCGATTCCCGTTAGTACAGCATCACCACGTATCACCCCTTTATTTTTAATGCCCCACAGGTTAGCAATCACTTTTTAACGTGGCCCATCAACAATGGTGCCCGGGGGTTTTAGCGCGATTATTTGAACAAACCTTGTAGAATTTAACAATCACACTGCATCCTCATTCAGCTCCAGAGTTTGCACATCTGTTGCTTCTATCGGCTCTTAAAAGTCCAAAATGTTAGCCTCAACAGCCTGCTAAATTGGGATTTTGACAACAAAAGACCTCGCAGATGATCAAGCCATCAACCTATACGATGCGTAAGGGTAAATTAGTTCAAAAAATTACTGTTTTTATCACAATAAAGACTTGACCTTCGAGTTAATCGGCGTAGATTACATTTCGTTCATTCTGAAAAATATAATATTCTAATAATACGAACGACACGAGGCTCTACCCCTATGAAGATATCAAGACTCGGCAGTAACGTGCTGATCGCGAGCGCTATATGCGCTAGTTTCAGTACCACTGCTATAGCGCAAGACAAACGTAGTATCGAAGAAGTCATCATCACCGCAGAACGAAAAGAAGCATCTATTCAAGATACTTCCATCTCTATTACTGCGTTCACTGGCGACTTCATGGATGATTTCGGTATCCGGAACCAGGAAGATTTGCAAAACTTCGTACCGGCTATGACTATTCAGCCCTACGATGCCACTGTTCGAGGTGTAGGACGTAACTTTAGAGCACTCGGTGGAGACCCCGGTGTAGCAACGTATCAAAATGGTGTTTATTCAGAAGATTTGTTAACAGCCACAGCCGGTACTTTCTGGGATGTGGAGCGTGTCGAAGTATTACGTGGTCCACAGGGCACGCTTTACGGTCGTAACGCAGTTGGTGGAGCGATCAACATCCTCTACAAGCAACCTACCTACGAAAGTGAGTGGGCGTTTAAGAGCGTATTAGGTAACTTTAATACTGAAGAATATTACGGTATGGCTTCAGGTGCATTAATCGAGGATGTCTTAGCAGCACGCGTAAATTTCAGCATGCGTGACCGTGATGGTGTTATCGAAGAAATTGGTAATGGAGATGATCTCGACGGTCTTGGTACCCGAAACATCGCCCTGTCCTTGAAGTGGGATGTTGCTGATAATATCTCAATAGACTTCCGTCATAACGATATGGAAATTGACCGCTCTTTTGGTGGTGCTAATGGCGCCGGCTTGGTAGTTACCAATGAGCAAGGCCTTGGCCAACGCGACACATTTTCGCTGGTACCAGGTTTTCGAGCTATCGACCAGAGTGATCCCAATAGACCAATCTCCGAAGGGCTGTCTCGCGACTACTGGGTCCAGAGTGCTCCAGTTTATAATTTCACCGACCCCGCCACAGGTGAGCTAGTGGTGGCTCAAAATAGTCGTGCCGGCGTCGACTTTGGCGATTTTAATGGGACTCAGAATGCTGCGGCATCACTGGACGGCTTTAACTATACCTCCCCTGAAAGTGCTGCACGATATAACGAATGTGTATTCCCAGGCGACATTAAAGGCGATGATGTTTGTGCGGCTACTAATGGCTTAAACCAGGAAATATTTGATCAAAGAGCCACTCAAATGACCTTAAACTGGGATGTCTCTGAAGACTTACAGTTAAAGTACATTTATGGTTACAATCAGCTCTCTTATCAACGCACCACTGATGATGACAATACAGCGAGTGAATTTCACGATCGCCAGTTCTATGTTAATCATGAAGCTGACTATACCTCCCACGAGTTTCAGGCGTTCTACAACTTCAGTGATACCTTATCGGTAACATCGGGAATCTTCTTTTATGATGCCACCATTGATCAACGCGGTGATTTTTATTCATCCGTGGATGAAGCCCGTCTGCTGAATGCCTATGTCGATAACACCGCGTTATCTGCCGGCGCTGCAGCATTTATCGGAGCTCCAAGTTTGGAAGGTATAAGTGCCAGCAACTTGGCGTTTCAAGGCCGCGAAATGGCGACCCTGTACAGTGCAAAAAACAGCTGTAATGTAGCCGACCCGGCTCCATCCTGTGCCGTCAACTATGCAGTAGATAATCCGAATGCAAGCCTCCTCCCCGCTTCGCGTAACGATAACCTCTATACTTCAGCATGGTATGGGGATAACGGTACTAACGCTGATCTCGATGTTAAACACGGCCCTAATACCAGAGCCACTGACTTGCTTTATGCAACTCAAACCGAACGTGAGGCCTTTGCGGCGTATACACAAGGCGTTTGGGACATCAATGAGTCATTCACTTTAACCGCAGGTATTCGTTACGCTAAAGATGAAGTCACCGCTGAAGAAAATCTGTTCCGTTATTCTGAAACAGGTGGCGATCCTGGTGATCCCAATAACAGCTTCCTAGCTTTATACGGCGGTAATGTCGGAATAAACGCGGTTAACGGCGGCTTGGTGACTGATGCGACCGGTGCTCTGGTACTTGATGCTGAAGGACAACCTACACCTACCCCACTAGCCACTAACGGTGGTATACCGTTTGCGTTGAGTGTATATCGTCCTTACAACCGTGTTGACGAGAAGTTTACCGGGCGTATTAATCTCGACTGGAATGTTGACGACAATACCTTAATGTATTTCTCAGCAACCTCGGGTTATCGCTCAGGTGGTTACAATCTGGTGTTCTTCAGTGAAACAGCAGCTTATGATCCAGAAGAGTTACTCGCTTGGGAAATTGGTTACAAGTCTCAGTTTATGGATGACACGGTTCAGTTGAATGCGTCAGCCTACTTCTACGACTATGAAACTATTCACACTGTTGTAACAGAGGTTAGCGGTATCGGTGGCCAAACTAACTCCGTGCAGGAAGCACCAGGGGCCGAGATCATGGGTATCGAAGCAGAGCTGTTGTGGTTGGCTACTGATCAGTTAACTCTTGGCGGTAACTTCAGCTATACCCCTAGTGAGTATACTGAAGACTTGTTTGCCAAGGATACAGCTGGCTTTGATTCACCCGACTCGCTGTTTGGCGGTTTGACTAACGAAGGAAACCAAGAGCAGAACATCAAGGGTAATCAGATACTACAAGTACCTGAAGGTAAGTTCACTGGCTGGGCGAGTTATAACTTCCCACTCGAAGGTGGCTCTAACCTAGAGGTGTTCGGCGTTTATACTTGGATTGACGAAGTTTACTACTCAGCGTTTGAATCTAAAACTGAAGTGGCTGAAGCTTACTCGCGTGTTGATTTCCGGGCAACTTGGACTTCAAAGGAAGGTAACATGAGCATTGGCGCATTTGTTAACAACATCACTGACGATGTTGGTATCTTGCAAGTATTGCGCAACAGCGAAGAAGAAAACTTCCGTAACGGCGCCGGTACTACTCTGCCGCGTATGTTTGGGGTTGAATTCTCATACTCAATGGGCATGTAATGTAGACCCAAACTTACCCGAGGGATATTTATCCCTCGGGTATTTTTTTATCAGAAAACTTCCCGTAATCTTTCACAACACGCCCTTTGTTTGAAACACCTCTTTTAACATCTACCTCTATTTCCTATTTCCTATTTCATCAAATTCTACTATTTTTGCGGGTCAATTCGCTTAACTAACACCTGCTGTTTTATTGTTTCGTTATTCTAGTGGAAAAGTTACCACCTCCGAAAATGACCAGTTATACTTGTTTGACTGGATAGAAACCGCCGTTAAGCTCCAGCCTACCAACGATTAAACCGTCCATTTGCGAGTTTTTATGACAGTGCTTAACCCTGATAATGATATGGCGGTAATGACCGCGCTCTTCGTGATAGCGGTGATTGGGTTCATGGGTGAGAAAACACGCATCGGTTCACATATCACTGGCGCAGTCATCACTATTCTGGCGGCTATCACTGCTGCCAATCTGAATATTATTCCGCATCAGTCGGCGGCCTACGATTTTGTTTTTACTTATCTGGTACCGATACTCATCCCGCTATTTTTATTTAAGGCAAATCTTAAGCAGATATTTTTTGAAACGAATCGAACCACCGGTGCATTTCTACTGGCCAGCCTCGGTACGGTTTTGGGCGTGACAGTCGCCGCCTTAGTGCTCGACCTATCGTCACTGGGAATTCACTCGGGGCTATCACCGGCGCAATTAGAACCGGCTATTGCCGGCCTTTTTGCCTCGACCTATATTGGTGGATCAGTCAATTATGCTGCGCTGGGGGAAATTACCGGTCTCAGTAACGATGCATCGTTTTTTTCTGCAGCTACCGCTGCCGACAACTTGTTCAGCGCTGTCTATCTTGGGATGCTCGCCCTCCTACCCGGTTGGCGCTGGCTGGCAGCGCGCTATAACGATCACGACCATCGTGAAATCATTAAAGAAGTACAAGCCTTACCGATAACCGCGATGTCATTGATGGCAGCACTCGCTATAGCGATGGTCATAGTGGTTGTCGGTGACCTGATCAGTGGCATCATAGGCAATGGTTGGCGCTATGTCGTTATTAGCAGCCTGACATTATTGCTGGCAACCCTTTGCCCACGTCTGGTTAAACAACTGTCGGGGAGTTTTGAGCTGGGCGTCGGCCTGTCCTTCGTGTTTTTTGCCTCTATTGCCGCAGGTGCTGACATTCTCGCAATGATCAATGTAGCGCCAATACTCATCAGTTTGGTGCTGATCTTACTGTCGATTCATTGTCTGGTGACATTTGGTTTGGGTAGTCTACTGGGATTGAGCCTGCCGGAATTGATTACCGCATCGAATGCCGCAATTCTCGGCGCGACCACCGCCCCTGCCCTTGCCGCCACTAAGGGCTGGAACAATTTGGTCGCTCCGGGGATTTTAGTCGGGGTGTTTGGTTACGCGCTGGGGACCTTTCTGGGAACCTTGATCTTCAAATACTGGGGAATGTTTCTGTAACCGATGCCGCTGCAGAACAAACCAGCGGCATTACCCAACGGCGTTGCTTTCAGACTTAGGCTGTCTGCATTGCTATCGTATTGGTTGACCTTTCAACCGAGTTATCGTCGTTCAGATAGACCAGCTTGGGTTTAAAGGCTGCGAGCTCATCATCATCTAAATGCCCGTAGGTGGCAATGATGATTCGATCGCCGACTTGCACTTTCCGCGCCGCAGCGCCATTCATAGAAATGGTGCCCGAGCCGGGCTCCGCCAATATGATATAGGTACTGAACCGTTCGCCATTACTGACGTTGTAGATATCAATCTGCTCAAATTCTCGCATTCCCGCCAGCTCTACCAAATCTCGATCGATAGCACAGGAACCGTCATACCAAAGCTCCGCCTGCGTGATACAGGCCATATGCAACTTGGCTTTCAACATTTTCGTCAGCATAAACTTGCGTCCACGTAATTCCAGTAGCGCATCATACTGATTGAGACTTGCCTGTCAAATGAGATTTATCGCTAGTCCAGCACTCACCACACTTATCAGCGCCGCAGGCCGCTGATAACGAGATTAAACACATCATTTTGACCCCGTTATCGGCTGTTCTTCCAAGCCAAATAAATCGCTTAGCGCTACTTGCTTGCAGTCACCCTTTGCTACCGACTTGCCGCCGAGCTTGATCGGTTTCAGAGGCATTCGATGTATAGACACTAGGGCTAAGTTGCAAAAGAGCACATTTTACAGATCGTGAGAGTAGTTCTTCATCGACCCAAACATGTGTACACTAAACTCGAACAGCATAATTCGCCAGGGAGAAAGGCACCGCTGATGTTATCCATTGTTTGGGAATTAATGATTGGCCTTGGCGTGTTTCTCTACGGAATGTCACGACTGGAAGCCGGTATTACAGCGCTGAGTGGCTCTCGACTGAAGGCTCGTCTCGCTAGGTCTACTGCCGGACCGGTGTCCAGCGCTGGGATTGGGGCCTTAATCACCACAGTACTGCAAAGCAGTTCAATGGTCAGTCTAATGGTGCTGGCCTTTGCCAGCGCGGGTATTATGCCATTGTACAATGCCATTGGCGTTTTGATCGGTGCCAATCTGGGCACCACAATCACAGGTTGGCTAGTTGCCACGCTGGGCTTCAAACTGGATATCGCCGCCATCGCCCTGCCACTGTTAGGGATTGGGGGATTTGTTCAGGTCATGAATGCGTCATCGAGTAGACCTTATGCCTGGGGCAAAACAGCAACCGGGCTAGGCTTGCTATTGTTTGGGCTGGGTTTAATGAAAGATAGCGTTGGCGGTCTTCCCCAACAGTGGGACATTACCCTGCTGCAAGGTTATAACCCGTTGATTTATCTGCTGGCGGGGCTGGTTGCCACTGCCTTAATCCAATCCAGCTCAGCCGTTGTGATGTTAGTGTTAACTGCGATCAACGCCGGCTTTATTAGCTTGCCGGAAGCGGGCGCCCTGGTTATTGGTGCCAATCTGGGTACCACCGGAACAACCATGTTTGCTAGCTTAACCGGGCCAGGCATTAAGCGGCAACTAGCTCTGGCTCAAGTCGTTTTTAACGTCATTGTCAGCATGCTGGCCTTCCTAATCCTGCTCCCACTTTTACCATGGACTTTACACGTGCTGAGAATCAGCGATTTACTCTACAGTGTGGTTGCTTTTCACACGGTGATTAATTTGCTGGGGTTGCTGTTGTTCCTGCCATTATTAAAGCCGTTTTCTCGCTGGATCGAAAGATTTTTTAAAACTCCTCAAGACAGCCTTACACTTCTCATGCAAATGAAAACTCCGGTTCCCGAGGCTGTTTTACCCGCGATTGAACAAGCTCTGCAGCAACTGTGGGTCGTTGCTGCAGTCAACACTCTGCGCTTACTCAACATTAAGACCACAGCACTCTCGCTGGATAGCGGCTTGCAACAAACACTAGCCACCGTTAGCAACTCGATAAAACACGACCATAGCCCCAAACACACCTACGGAGAAATAAAACACCAAGAGGGAACTCTGTTCCAGCTTGCCTATAAACTGCAACAGGTGCGGCTGGACGAACGTCAGTCAATACTGCTTGGACGGATGCAGGAACTCGCACGAGCTATCGTCTACGCCAGCAAAACCATTCAGAATATTGCTTCCGATATTAAACAACTGCAACAAGGCCAGAGTCGTGGCAATACAGCAGCAAGCTGGCAACTCACACAACAGCAGCAGTTTCTCAGCGACCTCTATGGCGGTCTACTGCCTTTACTTTTTAACCACAACGAAGACAGCTATTTGCAAGAACAGCTAAAGACCATGGCAACAGCAAACGATTTACATTTTCAGGAAATGAATGCCGGCGTCTACCAGCGGGCGATAAAAACGGATCAGTCTGGGCCCGAGCTTTCAATCCAGTTAAATGTCAACCGAGAAATACTTCACGCTATACACAGCCTCCTGCATTCCATTGAACTGTGGCAAGATATTAAATCATCTCAAGGGTGAATCAGTTAGACACTGACTATTCTAATCATCAAATAGTCTATATTAATAGTACTTTTGCGCCCCGCACGGCAGTCAGCTTTAATTCCCGAAGCGCTTCATTGGCCTGCTCAAGTGCAAATGTTTTTACCTCAGTTTTGATCGGAATTGTCGCCGCCAAGGGTAGGAATTCGGCGATATCTGCAGCGGTAATATTAGCCACACTTTTGATTTCTTTTTCAAGCCAGAGGTGGCGATGGTAACTTAATTCACTCAAGCAACCTTTGTCGTTATTTTGTTTGCGAATAGCGTTAATGACCAATCGTCCACCCGGTGCCAAATTTCCCATCGCTTCCACCACCGGCCGCCAGGCAGGCGTTGTATCGATAATACTCTGTAACCGATGGGGTGGCGTATCTCCGCTATCGCCGACCCAATCGGCCCCCAGCTGACGGGCAAATTGCCGGGTAGACTCATCCCGAGCAAAGACGTAAATCTCCGACGCAGGAAACAAGTGCCGTGCTAGCTGCAATACAATATGAGCTGATCCCCCAAAGCCGGTAAGTCCCAGCCTTTGGCCATTCTGTAAGCCCGTCAACTTTAATGAGCGGTAGCCCACGCTGCCGGCACAGAGTAATGGCGCCGCCTCCGCATCTGAAAAAAGAGCCGGAATTGGAAACGCATACTGTGCCGGTATCACCATATATTCTGCGTAGCCCCCATCAACGTCGCGACCGGTTGCGATGAAATCAGAAGAGAGGTTTTCCGACGTGCCACCGCTGGAGTGATAAATCCAACCAACACCCATTCGCTGACCCGCTAGTGTTGGGTCTACGCCGCACCCGCATTTATCGACAATACCAATCACTTCATGGCCCAGCACGACAGGTAGCCTTGACGGTGCTGTTCGGCCCTCGATCTCATCCAGTTCGGTATGGCAAACACCACAGGCACGTATTTTCAATCGCAGCTCTCCAACCTGAGGTTCAGGTAGTTCGAGCTCTACTAATTTCAACGGACATGACTCCGCTCCCAACTCCCCGATTTTTTCCAGTACCATCGCTTTCATCAACAACACCTCTCCAGCAGTTGCCGGCCAGCATAAAATTATTGTGACGACAAAAAAAGCGTTCTCGCACAATCCATCATGAACCTTGATACAGATCGCTCACCAGACCTTTTCGGTAGATAGTTATGAATATCATTGATAAGCTTCTCGGCTAGATAACCGGATCAACATCACCACTTAACGAATAGGTAAACCCATGACTGATACTTTTAATGCCATTGTTGCTGAGGACGTTGACGGCAAACCTCGCGCAGCACTTAAAGCAATTACCCTCGCCGATCTTCCGGACGAAGAGGTATTGGTTGCAGTGGCCTATTCCACGCTCAATTACAAAGACGGCCTCGCAGTAGCCGGTAAAGGCAGAATATGCCGTAAGCTTCCACTCATTTGCGGTATAGACCTGGCTGGAACCGTAATGAAGTCGAGCAATG
>Ga0206126_10006355_pt1 | contig 10499 bp, 8 predicted proteins | sample Helgoland_Spring_5_FD_148621 | JGI IMG/M metagenome (GOLD analysis project Ga0206126, IMG submission 148621) | Pelagic subsurface seawater microbial communities from Kabeltonne, Helgoland, North Sea - Helgoland_Spring_Bloom_20160412_1 | ecosystem: Environmental > Aquatic > Marine > Epipelagic ...
ATTCGGAAATGTTGAGGATGATTTATTTGATTTAGAAAATTTTACAAAATTAACTGATAAGGCAAGTTCATTCAAAGAAGCATATGGTTCTAGATATTCAGAGAAAGATACTGAACTTGGTACTTCTGTTACCCTCCTCCCTCTTAGTGCCTATTTATCAGCTGATGAGGCGCAGTTATTTATTTTTAAGGACGAGCGTGAGAATATATTAAGAGCCGCAAATGTACTTAACCTAACTTATATCGCTGCTATTTCATTTGTAATCTTCATTATTTCTTTGATAGCTTTTATTACAACAAGGACATTTGGAGGCATCACAAAAGCTATTGAGGTCCTAGAAGGTCTAACAAAAGGCGATCACACCCAAGAAATGCCTGTTAGAAAAGGGATGCTTGCATCGGAAACTGATGAGGTTGGTCAACTTTCTGCAGCTTTAAAAACATACAAAGCTCATCTACTTGAAATGGAGTCAATTAGAGAGGAGCAAGGTAAACGAAGACATGAAAGAGACGAGGTTATTATTGAAAAAATGTCGGCTCTAGCTGATCAGCTAGACGGGAGTGCAAGAACTCTTATTCTCAATGACATTAAAAAAATGAAAGATCTTGCTGATAATTCAGACCGAAACGCCAGCGAAGAAGCATCAGTTGAATTAATGCTTGTAGCTTTCTCAAGAATGTCTGATGAAGTTGGTGGTCTGATTGATGCTAGAACTGGTGAAATGGAAACAGCTCGTGATGAGGCAAGAGATGCCAGTGACCAAAAGACTAAATTCTTTGCCAACATGAGTCACGAACTGCGAACACCACTAAATGCAATTTTGGGTTACGGTGAGATGCTCTACGAGGATTGCGAAGATCTCGGCTATGACGACTTGCTTCCAGATCTCAAGAAAATTACTTCCTCTGGATCTCATCTCCTATCTTTGATTAACAATATTCTAGATTTATCGAAAATTGAAGCTGGAAAAATGGAGCTATTTATTACGAGTTTTGAGATCGAGAACATGGTCGAAACAATCAAGAATATTTCTGAGCCACTGGCCGCTAAAAATGATAATGGCTTTGTTGTTAATTTTGATGGGGCTATGGGGTCTATGTCCCAGGACGAGACTAAGCTTAGACAATGCTTAACCAATTTTTTGAGTAATGGTTTTAAATTTACAAAAAACGGTACCGTCACTCTTGATGTTAGATCTAGATCGGTTGAAGGCGTTGAGTTTATTGATTTTGCCGTGATAGACACAGGTGCTGGCATGAGTCCTGAAGGAGTAGCCAAGGTTTTTGAAGAATACACACAGGCTGAACGTTCCACTTCTGCTAATCATGGTGGAACAGGCTTGGGTCTTCCCATTTCTAAGAAATTTGCTGAAATGATGGGCGGTGATGTAGTGCTGACCAGTGAAGAAGGCGTTGGCTCAGTCTTTACGCTATCTGTTCCACGTGAATGCGCAGAATATAATGAAGATGACGTTGATAGCAATGTCATAAATCTAGATGCAGATGATAATCTTGTAGTTCTTGTTGATGACGATGTAGCAATGCATGATTTGATTAAAAGAACGATATCTAAGCTCAGCTTAACTCTTATTGGAGCTACAAATAGTGAAAAAGGCATGGAGTTAATAAGAGAGGTTAAGCCTAAATTAATACTCTTAGATGTTCTAATGCCAGGTAGAGATGGATGGTCTTTATTAAAAGAATGTAAAACTGATAAAGAACTAAAAGATATTCCGGTCATCATGATCAGTCAGTTAAATCAATCAAATCTAGCAGCTTCTTTAGGAGCTAATGATTATCTAACCAAGCCAATTGATAGATCTCACTTTGTTAACACTGTGCAACGCCTTCTTGGTACTGGTACTAAAAATCAAAAAGTCTTGGTGATCGATGATGACAAAGACGTTAGGGAATTGCTTTCAAGATTGCTAAAGGATGCTGGTTATAGACCAATTGATGCTCGTGATGGCAAAGAAGGACTTGAAAGAACAAAAGATGAGCCAGCTCTTATTATCCTTGACCTAGAAATGCCTCGCATGGATGGGTTTGAATTTCTTGATAACTACATCAAGGATGTACCGGAAGAAAAAAGAGCTCCTGTGCTCGTTTTCTCTGGAAAAGATTTAACAGACGTTCAGGAAGATCTATTAAAAGAAAGGGTCGTGGGATTAGTTAAAAAGGATGATGTATCAATGGATAACCTATCCAAGATGATACAAAGTATTGTTAAAAGCTAGGGATTAAGCAGAGCTTCTATTTTTTCTAATAACCGCTTGAAGTCTACAGGCTTCGTATCAAAATCATCCGCTCCACACTCGAGAGCTTTTAGCTTATCTGATTCTAATGCGTGTGCAGTCAAGGCAATAATTGGTATAGAGTTAATTGAGTCATCAGCTTTAGCTTGTATTGTTGCTTCCCAGCCATCAAGAACAGGTAAACCCATATCCATCAAAACTAAGTCAGGAGTATCGTTCCTCATCATATCAAGCCCAGCCTGACCATCAAAAGCCATAATAATGTCATAGCCTCTTCTGGTTAATCTACGTGAAAGCATATCTCGATTCATCTCGTTATCTTCAACATAAAGTATTTTTGCCATGATTAGTCTCCTACTAATTCGCTATCTATTAATTTAAATCTATTCCTACCGGATTTTTTTGCCTCATACAATCTTTCGTCAGCCTTGTTAGTCAAGTCAGCTGATGTGTTCGTTTCTGAGGAAAATGCAACACCACCGCTAGAGCTAATTTTAATATCAATACCCTCAAAGTTAACAGTATTATCATTAATTTTAATAATGAGCTTTTTACAAAATTCAGCAGCTTGATCTTGATTCAAGTACAAGATTGCCAAAAATTCTTCCCCACCAATTCTTCCAACAATGTTTGGAGATGTTATTTCTGATTCTAATAATTTTGCGAATGAGATAAGGACTGCGTCTCCTCCAGCATGACCATAGGTATCATTTACTTGTTTGAAAAAATCGATGTCGAACATAATGGTGGTGAACTGTCTGTCCTGAGATTCATTTGCATTTTCCATTGCTTCATCTAAGGCATCAAAGACTACTCTGCGATTGAAAATACCAGTTAGCTGATCAGTTGTAGCTTGAATATGAAGCTTATCAACCAACTCCTTTTCTCGCTCTCTCCAAAATTTTCTCTCTAAGGCAGCTACGACCTTTGCCAATAAAATAGTGCCATTGATTGGTTTTGGAAGGTAGTCCTGAGCTCCAAGTTGAATGCATTTAGAGATACTATCCACATCATTAAAAGCAGAAACCATTATCACAGGAAGAGATTCAGAGTTATGTTCCTTGCGGAAAGTCTTAAGTAACTCTAGCCCATTGATGTCAGGCAAAATTACATCTAATAGAATTAAATCTGGTGTTTTCTTAAAAACTTCTTCTAAAGCGGTCGTTCCATCGTATGCAGTCCTACAAGATAAACCTTGCATGGACAATCGTCGCTGCAGAACTTCGCAGTTAGTTATATTATCGTCAACAATTAAGATATCTGATTCTTTGATATCGTCATCCAGAGTAATTGAATATTCAATATCACCCAAAGATTTGAATAAAGATTCAGCAGATTCAAGCTGATTGGATGAAGCATCATTATTAGGATCTATCGACTCTCCTCTGATGTAGTCGACAAATATCTCAATCGCTTTTTCAGTCTCCCTAGCTAAATTAATAATTTGTTGAAAATCTTCTAGTGCAGATTCCTCCAAATCATCCTCATAATCTTCCATTAAGATTTCGCTGTACCCTATGATTGCATTTAACGGGGTTCTTAGATTGTGACGAAGCTCAGAATATTCTTCTGGAGTTTTTTTAGAGGTCTCAGCATTGATGCCAGTGTTTTGTAAAAAAGCGACTTCGTACTGGTCTATTAAATGATTGCAGGATGATTTTATCTGAGCAATCTCATCTTCTGAGGTTAGCTCAGCATCATTGAGAACCTTTTCAACCATATCAACATAATCAAATATAGCATTTGCGGGCGTGATAAAATCTTGTTTAATTTGGGTTAAAACAATCTCTTCTGCACCTTTTGAAGTTTCTTTTGGTGTTAATTTATCCATTCTTTTATGTTTCCTTAGGCTTAAATGAATCTAAAAAATCAGGTCTGTGCATCAAATAGCCCTGGCCGATCTTGCAACCCAGATCTAACATCAGCTGTTTATCTTCTTCCGTCTCTATGCCCTCACCAATCATCTCTAAATCTAGATCACTGCATACCTCAGAGACAAAACTAATAAGCCTTGCCGTAGAGGGGTCTGTTACGTTGAAAGTAAAGTGTTTATCTAGCTTTACCACATCAATCGGAAGATCTCTCACGTATTTCAATGAGGCATAACCAGCACCAAAATCATCTAGTGCAATTTTAATGCCCTTATCTTTTAAAGTTTGAAGAGATTCAGATGCAATGTTTATGTCAGCAAGTTCAGCAGTCTCTGTTACCTCTAACCCAAATTGATTAGGAGCAAGGTTATGTTTTTCTACAAAATCAGTGAAAATTGAACAAAATTCTGGATGCATAATGGTGTGAGCCGAAACGTTTAAATAAAGAGTGGCGTCCTTGAAACCAATTTCTTCCTTGATGGCAAAAAATTTTTCTAGCTGCACCAGGGATTCAAGCACAACAAGGGAGAATAAGCTCTCACCTTCAATTTGAGGAATTATCTCATCGTTTGGAAGATATCCACCCTCTCCGTCCTGCAACCTCAGCAAAGCCTCAATACCAGTAACTTCGTTTGTCTCAAGATTAACTTGTTTTTGATATGCGAGCTCAATGCGTTGATGCTCGATGCAATCAATTGTTTTTCTTAAAGCATCTAAGCCAGACCTGGAGGAGCAAAGTAATTCTATGAGCATGATGCCACTAGATATATCCACTGGGATCATGTGAACTCTTGTTCTCATAAAAAAATTAATATTTCGTAGTGAAATCTCAATCGGTGTATCGTAATAAAGAGCAATGGAATCTAGATCGCCAAAATTATTTTTTACCTGTTCATCAATCTTAACAACCGAAAGCTCGTCCAGGCTGGCCAGGTTAAAAATATAGTTTGCTGCAATATTTGCCCAAGCTATAGATCCATCAAGCTCATAGATAATATAGGGGCTTGGGTGGTGCAGGAGCGACTTTGTTAGATAATTTAGTTCTTGATCTGTTTGCATGATTTATCAGCCATATAATTTACTTTGTTTGATTTGATCGTCAACAAGCTCAACAAAATCTTCTGCAAAAGTAATTTTTATAAAATCCCAAATTTCCAAATGTTTAGGCTCTTTAAATAAGGTTTTGAAAGATATTAGCATAGCGTTCCACTCATCTTCATCCAGCATACCAATTTTAAATTGATAGAATTGATTTTCTCTAGCTCTAAGCATGACGCTGAAGTAAGTTAGGTACACAGCATTCTCCTCTTTTGTTAGCTCTTCGTTGTTTCTAAGTTTGATTTTAGTGGTCACCAAAACTGGTTTCATTCCAGCAAGCGCAACTTTTTGATGAGAATCAGCAATATTTTGTCGAGCATTAGCTCTGGCTACACGATTTTGTTCTTTTAACTCCGTAACCAAAAAATACACAGTGACCAAGACCGTAAATGGTCCTAGCGTTTGAAGAATGATAATAATGGTTTCGAAATTCATGGGTTGATAATACGTATAAATATATTACTTTAATATAAAGTTTTTTTAGATATGGGTAAAGAAACTAATCGATTTAAAAAAGATTTCTCCAGTATAATAGCCACGTGCGCCCGTAGCTCAGCTGGATAGAGTACTTGGCTACGAACCAAGGGGTCGGGAGTTCGAATCTCTCCGGGCGCGCCACACATTAGACTAGTCTAAAGGTGATTGGGGTAAAGATATGACAGATGAATACGAGAGGTTCATAAAATCTGAGCAGAATAAAGACGCTATCAGTGTAAAAAACCTATCAGACTTTAAAACCCTTCATAACCTTAAAGACGAGATATCCAGTCACGTGGGTTGGTTTAACAGCAGAAGTATGGATACTCGCCTTAGCTATTCATATCAATTCAATTCAGATCAATCCAAGCTGGTCTGCCTCATTCAAAACAAAGCATATGATTACGAGGAAATTGAGGTCACAGCATATGAATCGACCAGTGCTAATGCATGGAATATAAACTGCAGCTTTATTAAAGGTAGTCCTAAAGATGCTCTTTCAGAGAGTGTTTATACGCTTGATGAAATTAATTCCTTGAAGCAATTTATGGGCTGCATTAGAAATTTACTGATGGACATACTCGTCGATGAAAAAACAGGCCTGAGAAACTAAACCATACATGGGAGCTATAACGGCTTCAAACTTGACATCTGTGTGTAGTTTTAGATTAAAATAAATTATCGTTCATCCTTTCTTGGGACGGAAGTAGGTAATAGTACTGAAGGAACGCATCTGATTGCCACCTGGCAGGAGATGATAATGAATAAATGGGAATATAAAATTGTTGATCATAGCAACTCTACATCTATGGGTTACTCCAATGAAGATACAGAGAATTTCAAGGAGCAGCACAAAGAGCCTGCAAATTGGAAATATGAAATGTCTATGATTGAGTTAAATAAATTGGGTCAAGAGGGTTGGGAATTAGTATCCCTAGATAGCTCTAACCAAATATATTTAAAACGTCTACTGGGATAATCATCCCTTTTTCAATGAAGCCTCACCTGAGGCTTCTTGAGATCTAACGAGTTTCTTTTTCTGCTTAGATCGAAGACCTCTATTTCGCTTTAATCATTAAAGGATATAGTGCAATCGCGCTTAATGTAAACTTCATAATTTACCCTTCAAAAGTGCGTAACCTATTAAGCCCGAAATAATTTCTATAAATAGATAAAAGATAAAGATTGGGCTAGGCAAACCATCAATTAAGATGCTTGCAACTCTTCCTAAAGCTATCCCAGTCATGAAAATTGTTAAGCTCCATAGAGCAGGTAATTGAAGATTAGAGTTATATGCACCTAATATCCAAAAAGTTACTAGGGCTATATATAAACCCGAAATTGCTCTTAAAATATTTAATAAATTTGTATTGGTTACTTCTATGTCATACAAAAAAGGCATTGTTAGGCTTGGTAAAAATCCGTATCCCAAAGAAGCAAAAAATACACCAATAGCAACAAATACTAAAAAAAAGGATTCTTTTTTTATCATAATCTCTCCTCACAAAACGAGTTTAATTTACCCATAATCTCAGAATAAATAGAAATTTCAACCCCTCTACTCTTGTATCTTTACTTCAATTGAAAAAAGAAGCCATCAAAGAGCTGAAATAGATTTACAAGATCAAGCGTCCATAGGGTTAATGGAACAAGGTATCTGATTTTAAAACGTGAACGTTGTTTTAATTTTTAGGATTGTAAAAGCGAAGTGTTGAATCTTTTATAGAAAAAAGCCTGACATAAAATATATCTAACAGATAATTTTGATAATTACGCCATGGCGATTTTTTGCCCTGTTTTGGCAATCTATCCAAAGCTCTTTGGACGTAGCCTGATGTAAAGTCAATGTAATCATCTTCCACCAAGGCATTTAGATCTTCTTCTGGGGAACACGCTGCACATCCCTCTTTGTCCATTGTATTGATAAGCCGACACACATACTCACAAGTTAGGTCGGCTCTTAAGGTCCAAGATGAATTAACGTAACCAAAACTAATAGCTAGATTAGGGACTCCGCTTAACATCATTCCTTTGTATGAGAGCTTGCGATTAGCCTCGACCTTCACCCCATCAACAGAAACATTAATATCGTTCAATGCATTAAGCTCAATTCCTGTGGCAGAAATAATAATATCAGCTTCTATTTCATTGCCAGAGTTGAGTAAGATGCCTGTTGGAGTGAATGTATCAATTGTATCTGTAACAACGTTCGCACGATTGTCTTTAATAGCACTGAAAAGATCGCCATCAGGAACAAGACACATACGCTGATCCCAGGGTTTATATGATGGAGTAAAGTGCTTTTCAACGTCAAAATCTTGGCCTAATTCTTCTCGCACAAGATTAATCAGTCTTTCCTTGATCCGCTCTGGATATTTACGAGATAAATAAAATCCTATAATGGTTCGTAGGATATTTTTCCATCGAATCACAAAATATGTAAATTTAACAGGGAAAATTTTGTTTAAAGCATTGTTCCAGGAATCTTCAGCAGGAGCAGAAATAACGTAGCTTGGTGAGCGTTGCAGCATTGTTGTTTGTTTTGCAGATTCAGCAATTGCAGGCACCAAAGTAACAGCAGTTGCACCACTCCCAATAACAACAACTTTTTTGTTCGAATAGTCTAACGATTCATCCCAAAATTGAGGATGGATAACCCTGCCATTGAATTCATCCATGCCTGGAAAATCAGGCATGTAAGGTTTGTCATAGCTGTAATAACCTCCACATAAAAATAAGAAGTTACAGCTCATGCTGATCTCTTGACCATTATCATCAACTGTTAATTCCCAGATTGATGAATCCGATACCCAGTTAGAGGCAATAACTTTTTGGTTGTATGTGATTTTTTCTCTCAGATTATAATCATCCACGGTCTCGTTAAGGTATTTAAGTATGGATGGACCATCAGCAATTGCTTTTTTATGAATCCAAGGTCTAAATCTAAATCCAAGCGTATGCATGTCAGAGTCAGAGCGAACGCCTGGATATTTGAACAGGTCCCAAGTTCCACCCAATGCTTCTCTGCCCTCTAGAATAGCGAATGATTTATTTGGGCAACTTTTTTGCAAGTTATACCCTGCTGCTATGCCTGATATGCCAGCGCCAACAATAATAATATCCTTATGCATATAACCTACTTTCCAGCACGCGATGCGTCTCTGGTTGCTTTAAATTCATTTCCTTCGTACCAATTGGGCCAATTCGAGCTATTAGCTAACTCATTGCTTATATTAAAAATTACATCTATTGATTGATTTAAGCCTTCTAAATTCCACGATGGATCATACTCATCAGCCACACCATGATAAGCCTCTAGGCGATATGATTCCTCAAATTTAAAACCAGCCTCTCTTCCTCCGTTAACAAAGTCAAAGCCGCCATCCGCATACAGCATAGGTACTCCCCTTTTTGCTAAGCTAATGTGATCAGAGCGATAGAAATATCCTTTTTCAGGATTGGGGTCAGGGTTGACATATCGTCCATTTTTTCCAAGCTCTACTTCGAGTAAATCTTCAAGCTCTGATGCTCCGTAACCAACCACAACCATGTCATTGGTTAGTCCCGTTGGCAGGATGGCATCAAAATTAAATCCTCCCACAACTTGGGATAAATCAATCGGCGGGTACTTTGCGAAATACTCAGATCCAAGCAGCCCAGATTCCTCAAGCGTTACAGTTAAAAAAATAATAGATCTTTCTGTTTCAATATCCGAGTATCTTTTGGCAAACTCAAGGATTGAAGCAACGCCTGTGGCATTGTCAACTGCACCATTGACGATAGAATCTTCGCCAGGCTTGGTATTATCAAGGACCCCTAAATGGTCCCAATGCGCCATAAAAAGAACATATTCGTCTGGATTAACAGTTCCCTTTTTCATTGCAGCGATATTGTGAGACTGGAGGTATCTAACTTCATTAAACATTTCGCTGCTCAGGGTTAATCCGCGTAGAGGAAATGCAGAGAATGATTTTTCTAAGGCGATATCTTTGAGTGCCTCATAGTTAAAGCCTGTGTAGCCAATCACATCGTTAAGGGTGTCATGCCTTATCCAACCTTCTAAGGTAACTCTATCTGCGCCTAGATCATCGCGTTGCAGATCTAACTGAGGACCTTGCCAACTGTTCTCAACAACACTCCATGGATAAGCCGCGGGCGCTTCTTCGTGAACTATGATTGCAGCTGCTGCGCCTTGTTTGGCTGCTTCTTCGAATTTATAGGTCCATCGCCCGTAGTAAGTCATTGATTTACCATTGAATAGTCTGAGTTTACCGGTTGCATATCCAGGATCATTAACCAATATAACAACGGTTTTACCCTTCACATCAATCCCTTCGTAGTCATTCCAGTTGTATTCAGGTGCAACAATTCCATAACCAACAAAGACCACTTCACTGTCTCTAATTTTTCGGTAATCTCTGGCTTGTTTGGTCCAAAAAACAACCTCTTCACCGGTCTTCATTTTTCGATCATTGCCTCTAAAGGAAAGAGTTAAATAGGAAGAGTCTTTTAAAGTTATTTCAGAGGTAGGCACATCCAAGAAATAACTTCCGTTAATTGGGTCAAGGTCGAGATCTTGAAAAGTTTGCGAGATAAAATTTTTGGTTAATTGCCCGCCAGCGGTTCCAGGCGCCCTGCCTTCAAATTCATCGGATGCTAGAGTAGATATCCAGTATCTCAATCGCCCATCGGTCGTATCGCTTAAGGGTTCAGAGCATCCTGTAATTAGAATAGAGGATCCCAGCAACAAAATAGCTAAATGCAGTTTGATTGATTTAAAACGTCTTATATCTATTTTC
>Ga0206126_10006356_pt1 | contig 10494 bp, 4 predicted proteins | sample Helgoland_Spring_5_FD_148621 | JGI IMG/M metagenome (GOLD analysis project Ga0206126, IMG submission 148621) | Pelagic subsurface seawater microbial communities from Kabeltonne, Helgoland, North Sea - Helgoland_Spring_Bloom_20160412_1 | ecosystem: Environmental > Aquatic > Marine > Epipelagic ...
CAATCAAATTTAAGCCCAGTGATGACATTCATTTTATTGAACAAAACAGTAGAATAGCAAATACTTTAGATCAAGCAATTAGCTATAAAATTGGTGCTGAAATTCTTCAAAACAGAATATCATACAGGGCTGGTTATAAATTTGAAGAAAGTCCTAGAGGAATAACTAATCAAAACCTGGAAGGCTTTTCTCTTGGCCTAGGATACAAAATAAACAATAGTCGAATTGACGTTTCTTATGAGAAATTTAGTTTAGGTGACACACATCAAATGTTAGATGCAGGTTTATTAGGAAACATAAATTTAGATCAAAAAAAATCTATAATAAAATTATCAGTTGTTACAGTTTTGTAAATAAATACATTTATAATATTATTTTTCTAAAAAAACTATCTCTATATCTGGATATCGATTTAATTGATGACAAACAATTTTGTTATTATTCCTAGTTGTTGTTATTTCAAAATTACAGTTAGTGTGCATCTCTTGATTTATAATCTCTAGGCTATACTCCTTTATTATTCTCATCACATTATTCATCTGCGAGTAGTTAAATTTAAGCTGAATTGGAATAATTATTTCTTTTGTAATAATTTTATTTGCTCCAAGAGTTCCTTTAGCGCACTCCTTGTATGCTGAAACTAATCCTCCTAATCCAAGCTTAGTACCCCCAAAATAACGAACTACTACAATTAAAATATTAGTAATATTAAATGATTGAATTTGACCATAGATAGGCATACCAGCACTATTACGCGGTTCGCCATCATCATTTACTCTATACACAGTATCTTCTATTCCAATTTGATACGCATAACAAAAATGTCTTGCACTATGGTGTTTTCTCTGTAAGGATTCTATATAATATTTTATTTTTTTAGTACTAGAAACAGGAAAAGCATATCCATAAAACTTACTTTGTTTTTCCTTAAATAAATACTCAGAGTTTATATCAATAGTACGATATGTGTTTTTCATAACTATTATATATTATTATAAGCAGATAGACAATTCTTATCTTTTAAGACTAAAGTGTCCTGTAAATTCTTTAATTACAGATTCAGCTTCTCCGAAGACTACGTCGAGTCTAATCGTAAACCAGTAGTCAGTAGCTGGCAGGTTTTCTCCATTAAAGGTTCCGTCCCATCCAGGTCCAAGCGGGCTAAGTTGTTTAAGTAATTTACCAAACCTATCATAGATATATATCTTGGCTAGTGGTCTAGTTTCTATTCCTTCTACTCTCCATGTATCGTTATACCCGTCTCCATTTGGTGTAAAGAAGTGTGGGTAATCAATCACTAGTACTTGAGTAGTTCCAGTGCCACACCCATTTATATCTCTAGCAATAACGCTATGGAATCCAGGGGTAACATCTTCAAAGGTTCCACTAGTTTGCCATGGTCCATCGTCTAAACTAAATTCATAGATTCCTTCTCCTGTAGCAGAGGCTTGTATAACATGTAGATCAGCAAAGAATTCTGTAGTAACCACTGCGCTTACTTCTGGCGGTGAACTTGGGTCTACTAAAGTAGTAACGGTGTTTTGACATCCAGTAGCTAAGTTTGTAGCAATGGCAGTAAATGTTCCACCCACTAAAGGAGTATAGGTTACACTAGTACTTACGAGTGTTCCTGTTGGATCGAACCATTCAAAACTATAAAGAGCTGGATCAAGTCCAATATCCATTACAACAGGATCTAATAGTTCAGATCCGTTGACGTTAACACATCCTAGATAAACGTCCTCTAAGAAGAATTCAGGAAGTAAGTTCACGATTAATGTTAAGTCAGTAGTTGCATAACACTGCGCATCGGCTGTAGTGTCATTGTCTACTCTAGCATAAATAATCTGAGGATTACTTGTATTCTCGTAAGAGTTCGCCAGTGGATTAGTTCCTAGTTCTGCATCAATTTGGTTATCGTAGTAGGTAACAGTAAAGTTAGCAGGGTCTTGTCCATCTAGTATTTCCTCGTTTTGAGAACTTAGATTAAATGTACCAAAGCCATCATTATCTGCTAGGTTATCACAGATGATATACTCAATACGATCGAGATCACTATTGGCCTGTGCAGCTTCTTGTACTTCGATTGTAATACTAGGAACTGCGATAAAGCATCCTGTAGTATTGTTAGTGATATTTACAAATAGCTGTTGTGGATTAGTAAGGTTGGTGTAAGGACTAACTAAAACATTATCTCCATTATCAGCATCTTCTTGTGTTTCATGGTAAGTAACCGTAAAGTTTAAAGGATCTTGTGTCCCTAGTATCGATGCACTTACCGTATCTAAATCAAAGTCAAAGAACCCATCAGTATCTATCTCACAAGCAATATACTGATCTGCAGCAGAGATATCTGGAAGTGGATTGACAATAAGATCAAAAGTAACGATCGTATAACATGCCGTTATATCATTGGTTACTCTTACATAAATAATTTGTTGACCAAGTGTTATGTTTGTATACACGGCAGGATCTACTATAGCATTCTCTCCAAGTTCTGCATCCTCTTGTGTCTCGTGATAAGTAACACTCACGCCTTCTTCTCCATTGATAATATATGCCTCATTTACTGTAATATCAAAGACCTCTAACTCATCTCCTGAAGTATCATAATCACATAGCTCAATATTAGCTGGATCAATACTTGGTGTAGGGTTAGGAAGTACTCTTATTGTAAGTGTAACAAAAGAATAACATGTTGTAGATGGATCAGTAACTCTAACAAATAAAGTTTGTGGGTTCAATGCATTAGTACCTACGACAGTATTGGTATAGGCCTCAGGATCTGCAATAACATTGGTGTTGGCCATAGCATCTTCTTCGGTTTCAAAGTATTCTACAATCCAAGGGTTGCCGCCAGTAATCTCTTCATCTTTAACTGTTAGATCAAAGACCGTTGTCTCATCAGCAACTATATCATCACAAATCTCTAATGGTAATGGTTGTATAGCATCTGGTGGAAGTGATACAATAAGATCGAACTCTCCGGTAGATACACATAAGTTTTCTATACTCTCTAGTCGTACATAAATAGTCTGTGGATTAGACAGATTACTATAAGTCTCTGGATTTACAATAGGGTTATCTCCTGTATCGGCATCTTCTTGAGATATGTGATAAGAAAGATTAAATTCTGACGCCACTTGATCACCTAATATAAGTGCTGTGTTTTGAGTTAAATCAAATTGGAAGAATCCATTTAAATCATCATCACATATAATAATGTCATCAATAACAATAGGTAGCTGTGGTGAAGGAAGTGAGATAAGTTCTAAGTCTACAACACTAAAGCATCCAGTTATACTGTTCTCTGCTCTAACAAATAATGTTTGCTGATTAGGAACAATATTGTCATAAGGACTAGCTAAAGGGTTTAGTGCGTTCTCTGCATCTGTTAGAGTCTCATAGTAAGTTATAAAAATATCAAGCTCTCCGTTAATAATATCTTCCGATACACTCTCTAGATCAAAACTAGTAAAGCCATCTGCATCTACATCACACGCTTCTAGTGGTTCTACGGTAACTGGGCTAGGTAGTGGATTAACTCTAAGGTCTAAAGTGATTGTGCTTACACAACCCGTAATATCATTCTCAGCGCGAAGATAAATTGTCTGCGCATTAACAATATTAGTGTATGGGCTAAAGATTGGAGCATCTGCGTTATCTGCATCTTCTTGAGTCTCGTGGAAGGTAATACTGATTCCTGTTTGACCATTTAGTACTTGTGCTAAACTATCTTCTAGAGTAAATTCTTCTACTTCATCTCCTGTATTGTTATCATCACAAAGTTCTAAAGGATCTGGCTGTATAAGCACTGGAAGCTCGTTTACAATAAGTGTAAGAGCAGTTGTGTTATAACATTCTGTAGCGATATTCTCTACACGAACATATATATCTTGAGTAAATGGAGATACATTAGTATAGGCTAAAGGAGTTGCTATTGGATTCTCTCCAAGAGTTGCATTCTCTGATGTCTCGTAATAAGTTACCTCAAAGTCTAATGGATCAAGTCCATTTAAAATCTCTTCACTAGCAAGACTTAAATCAAATAAACCAAAGCCATCAGTATCATTATCACAAACCTCCAATGCACTTGGCTCAGTCTCAATCTGTGGAACATCATTGACTACAATTAAAAGCTCTAGGTAAGTAGCACAAGTAGTAGTGATAGTTGCACTCTCTACGCGAACATAAATAGTCTGTTGGTACTGAACAATGTTATTGTAATTGCCAGTAATTGCATTTACATTATTTTCTGCATCAGCTTGTGTTTCATGATATGTAATAACTAAACCTGTTTGACCAGAAGTTATTTCTGCGTCGGCATTAGTTAAATCAAATACTCCAAAACCATCTGCATCAGCATCACAATATTCAAGAATTGAAGGTGTGTTTGCTGCAGGTGCAGATTGAACATTAAGTTCCATAGATGTTGTAACAAAGCACCCATATATAATATCAACAACTCTAATAAATACAGTTTGAGGGTTAGATATATTAGTGTAAGGCAAGGTTAATGGATTATCAGCTGTGGTAGCATCTTCACTAGTTAAGTAATAAGTAACTGCATAATTAGAATTACCATTTGTAATTTCTGAATTTTTGATACTTAAATCCATCTCAACAAAACCATCGGCAATATTATCATCACAAACTTCAAATGGTGTAGGATCACTAATAACTGGAAGAACTGCTGAAGAAAAATTAACTATTGATGAAGTTGGACAATCTCCGTTAGTAGTGTAGCTAATAATATAATCTACTCCGTAGCCACCTTGAGATACAGTTCCAGTTGAAGAATCTATTACTGCTCCATCAGTTGGAGCTGTATCAAATGCAAAAGTACCTCCAACTAAACCTGTGACTGTTGCTGTTCCTCCATCACATGTTGAAGTCATTTCAAAGGATGAATCGTCTGCAATAATGGATGTTATAGAAACTATGGTAGTCGTTGGACAATCTCCATTAGTAGTGTAACTAACTGAGTAAGTTGTGTCGTAATCTCCGCCTGTAATTGTTCCAGTTGAAGAATCTATTACTGCTCCATCAGTTGGAGCTGTATCAAATGCAAAAGTACCTCCAACTAAACCTGTGACTGTTGCTGCTGCTCCATCACATGTTGAAGTCATTTCAAAGGATGAATCGTCTGCAATAATGGATGTTATAGAAACTATGGTAGTCGTTGGACAATCTCCATTAGTAGTGTAACTAACTGAGTAAGTTGTGTCGTAATCTCCGCCTGTAATTGTTCCAGTTGAAGAATCTATTACTGCTCCATCAGTTGGAGCTGTATCAAATGCAAAAGTACCTCCAACTAAACCTGTGACTGTTGCTGCTGCTCCATCACATGTTGAAGTCATTTCAAAGGATGAATCGTCATCTTCCACAGATGTTACAGAAACTATGGTAGTTGTTGGACAACCACCAGCAGTAGTGTAGCCAACTGAATAAGTAGTATTGTAATCTCCACCCGTAATTGTTCCAGTTGAAGAATCTATTATTGCTCCATCAGTTGGAGCTGTATCAAATGCAAAAGTACCTCCAAAAAATCCAGTGATATTAGCAGAAGCACCGTCACATGTAGGTGTCATTTCAAATGACGAATCATCTGGTGGATTAACCTGAAAACTTAAAAGATCTGATTCACCTATATTAAAACAGCCTGTTGTTCCTATTACATCTACCCTAGGCCAAATTACTGAATTATTAGAAATTTCATATGGCATCTCTAACGCATTAGTTCCATTGTAAGCATCATCATAAGTTAAGTAGTAAGAAACTAAATAATCACTTTCAACTTGATCTCCTAAGATTTGAGAATTAAAATTATTAAGATCATAATCGACAAAACCATCATCCGTTTCATCATCACAAATAAATAACTTATCTACTGGATTAACCAAAGGAGGGTCAGTAACATTTAAAGTAAAAGATTGGGTTTCATAACAGTTTGATTCTAAATATTCCACTCTTACATAAATAGTCTGCTCGTCCAAACCTGGATAATTAATATAATCTACTATAGAATTTACTTCATTCTCCGCATCTTCTTCAGATTCATAAAAAGAAATAATTAAATTATCAGGGTCAGTGGCTATTGAAGATATCAGACTTTCATTTTCAGTAAAGTCAAAAAACAAATCAGAAGTTAAAGGGTCACATATATATAAATTTATAGCCTGTTCAGTTACAATCTCCTCTTCAACATTAATACAAATAGTCTCTGAATATTCACATCCAAAATCATCCTGAACTACATAAGTATAACATATTTCGCCAGACTCTGTTGGACTAACAACGATATTATTTCCTTCAACAGAAACAATAGATGGATCATCCAACCAAACTTGTGAAATTATTTCTGATGGAGGTGCAGATAAAGCAGGATCAAAATCAAGATTCCAAGAAAAAATGGTTCCATCATCTGCTGCCCAGCTGTCTATTACTGTAAAAGTCCAATCTCCATTTAATGAAGTTCCCAATAAATCTGTGAAGGATGAACCATTAGAAGCTCCATAAATTCCTGCTGGAACAGTTGTGCCACCAGTTGAAGAAATGTCTGCAGTTGAGTCTGGAGTGAAACAATACTCAAAACCAGTTCCTGGATTTCCATTATCAAGTTCATCAGGAATCCCTAATGAAGTACCAGGATCGTTTCCATCACCATATTGTGCAAAATAAACAGATTGACCATTTGGAGCTGTTAATAACATATCTAAATCTCCAATAAAGGAGTGTTCTATAACAACACATATTTGAATAAGCTGAGAAACATCCGTAAATTCTAAGCCATCTGCGTAACACTCAACAGAAATTGTAGATTCATAAGAAGCTTGCTGCCCTGTAGTCTGAGTATCTTCAAGCCAAGTTTGTTCAAATATTTCAGGGGCACAATCTTCTAATTGTGTACTTTCGGCCACTCCAAATAATGTTGTTGAATCACCAAAACAAAGTTCAGTCTTTCCAGCTTCTGTACCAGCAAAATCAATTGAAGGAGCTACAATTACAATTTGAGTAATTTGTAATGAAGAGCATCCTAGAGGGTTGGTGTCTGTGATAACGAGTCCAGCCGAAAAGATTCCAGACTGATCATATACCTTACTAACGGTTAACCCTTCTGCTGTTGTACCATCTCCGAATTCCCAGGCAAAAGTTGCGCCTTCACTTGAGTTAGAAAACTCACCAGAAGCAGTAAATATAACTTCTTCACCAGGACAAACTGTTACCTGGCCCTCTGCATTAGGTTCTGGAAAAACACTATCAATGGAGCCTATAATTTCTTGACATGGTTCATAACACGAAATATTTGCTGCAAATCCGGTTGTGTTTGCTGCAGCATTACTAAAAAACTCAACTGTTATACATCCAGATGCATTTGTAGCGGTGATAAATCCAGGACTTTGAGTAGCATTTCCAGAGTAAGTTGTTCCAGTTCCAGTATTATCAGGTCCATCATAAATTGTTAAAATATCAGCATTAAGCTGTGTACTAAAAGAAGTGAAATCTAATTCAATATTTTGACCAGGATTATCAGGACAAATAGTTATGGAATAATTTTCATTACTTGAGTAATTTCCACTTCCACCACCTGAATCAAATAAAGTTCCAGAACAAGTATTAACAGTACCTCCCTCACTAATTAATATATCTTGTGATAAACCAATAAATGGTAAAAGCATAAAAGAGAGAATTAGATACTTTTTCATATAAGGTTTAATTGAATTTTGATTTAATAATAATTAGGTAATTAGTATTATCAACTCTATAAATTAATCTTCTTTTTGAATTAAAATTAAAATTAAAAATCAATGGATTAAAAGTCACTTTATCAAATAATGGAGATTGTATTAAATTATTAAAGGCATCAAAAACTGGTACTGATGATAAAAGCGGATAATTTGAAATGTCCTTAACATCTTCATTTTGAATTACAACTCTATTTCTAAAAATATGTTTAATGTCGTTAACTCTAGAAGGTTTATCCAAAACGTACTTTTGTAATTTATCACCATAGACATATTTGAGTTTTTGGATTTCTAAATTAGTAAAAGGTAATCTTATATTTTCAGGGTAGTCAACAATCCAATCGTATGAATTATTTTTACTAGAATTATCAATTAACAGAGAATTATTCTGTTGAGTAAATCCCAAATTAATTGAAAGATAAAATATAAAAAACAAGTTAATTTTACTCATCAATTTTGGTTAAAGTTCTAGCTAATTTAATTTAAATTTTTAGATAATAGAAATTATAATAAATTTAACATTTTATATCATTAATAAAGACCCAACTTTAGTAATAATTACTATCTTTGAATTACGTCTAATTTAGAAATTTTAATCAAAAAAATGAAAGAAAATAATTTAGCAAAACACATTGATAATTTTGGAGATGACCATGTAGGTTCGTCAACTGAAACACCATTAAGAATAGATGCTTTTGAATTATCAGACAATGAAAAAATTTCAATAATTGAAGAAAACATGAGGAATATTCTTCATACACTAGGTCTAGACTTGACAGATGATAGCTTAAAAGGAACTCCCAAAAGAGTTGCAAAAGCTTATGTTAATGAAATTTTTGGAGGTTTAAACCCGACAAAGAAACCTGTATCCTCTACTTTTGAAAACAAATATCAATATAATGAAATGTTGGTAGAAAAAAACATTACAGTTTACTCTACTTGTGAACATCATTTATTACCAATAGTTGGAAAAGCCCATATTGCATATATTTCAAATGGGACTGTTGTCGGATTATCTAAAATGAATAGAGTTGTAGATTACTTTTCCAAAAGACCTCAAGTACAAGAAAGATTAACTATGCAAGTTGTAAAAGAATTACAGAGTGTATTAAATACTGATGATGTAGCATGCGTTATAGATGCTAAGCATTTATGTGTAAATTCTAGAGGAATTAAAGATACAGGCTGTAGCACAATAACTAGTGAATTTGGTGGTGCTTTCAAAAAACCGGAAGTTAGAGAAGAGTTTTTAAAATATATTCAATTAGAAACTTCTTTTGAAGGCTTATAATTCTTAACTTTATTTAATGTCCTTAACAAAAGAAAATATTCTTTACATATACAACTCATTAACTGGCAAGAAAGAGAAATTCAAACCTATTAACAAAAAAAGAGTAGGAATGTATGTTTGTGGACCTACTGTTTACAGTAATGTTCACTTAGGTAATGTTAGAACATTTATGTCGTTTGATATAATATATCGTTACTTACTTCATCTTGGATTTAAAGTTCGTTATGTAAGAAATATTACAGATGCTGGTCATCTTGAAAATGATTCAGATAACGGTGAGGACAGGATAAGTAAAAAAGCCAGGCTAGAGGAAATTGAACCAATGGAAGTTGTTCAAAAATACACAGTAGATTTTCATAACACTTTAAATGAATTTAATTTACTTCCCCCTAGCATTGAACCTACTGCAACAGGTCATATCATAGAGCAAATAGAGATTATCAAAACCATACTTAAAAATAAGCTTGCTTATGAGGTCAATGGATCCATATATTTTGATGTAATAAAGTATAATAAATCAAATAATTATGGAATTTTAAGCAAACGAAATATTGAAGATTTAGTTCATAATTCTAGAAAATTAGATGGTCAAAGTGACAAAAAGAATCCCCAGGATTTTGCACTTTGGAAGAAAGCAGATGATAGTCACATTATGAAATGGAACTCACCTTGGGGATTAGGTTTTCCAGGATGGCATCTAGAATGTACTGCAATGAGCACTAAATATCTTGGTGACAATTTTGATATTCACGGTGGTGGAATGGATTTAAAATTTCCACATCATGAATGTGAAATAGCACAATCTATAGCATGTAACAATACAAGTCCGGCAAATATATGGATGCACGCTAATATGCTAACATTAAATGGAAACAAAATGGCTAAATCTACTGGTAATAATATTTTACCAGGGGATATTTTATCAGGAAATAACACCATTTTAAACAAACCGTTTTCATCTAGTGTTATTCGTTTTTTTATACTTCAAGCGCATTATAGAAGTGTATTAGATTTTAGTAGTGAAGCAATTGAAGCATCTGAAAAAGGGTTTAACAAATTAATGGAAGCTCAAAAAAGTTTGACCAATTTAAAAAGCTCAAACAGCTCAGACTTTGATATTAATAATTGGGTTTCTAATTGTTATAATGCATTAAATGATGATTTTAATACTCCTATATTAATTGCTGAATTATTCAATTCAGTGAAATTTATCAATCAAGTTAAAATGGGAAAAGCTAAAATTTCTGCAAAAGATTTAAAGGTTACTCAAGAAAAATTTAATGAATTTGTTTTTGATATTTTAGGTTTAGAAATCAATAATGGATCTGATTCTAATTCAGATAAATTAGACTCTGCAATCAGCTTGCTGATTGAACTAAGAAACGAAGCTAGATTAAATAAAAATTATGCTTTGAGTGATAAAATTAGAGATGATTTAAGTAAGGTGGTATTACATTA
>Ga0206126_10006359_pt1 | contig 10492 bp, 11 predicted proteins | sample Helgoland_Spring_5_FD_148621 | JGI IMG/M metagenome (GOLD analysis project Ga0206126, IMG submission 148621) | Pelagic subsurface seawater microbial communities from Kabeltonne, Helgoland, North Sea - Helgoland_Spring_Bloom_20160412_1 | ecosystem: Environmental > Aquatic > Marine > Epipelagic ...
GAAGTCTAAACCGTTAGGATGTCTAAACCGTTAGAAGTCTAATGCGTTAGAAAAAAGTTGCCGAAAAATTTTCCAAAAATCCTAACGCGTTAGAAGTCTAAACCGTTAGGATGTCTAAACCGTTAGACTTCTAATGCGTTAGAAAAAAATCTGCCGAAAAATTTTCAAAAAATCCTAACGCGTTAGACTTCTAAACCGTTAGACTTCTAACGCGTTAGAAAAAAAGTTGCCGAAAAAATTTTCCAAAAATCCTAACGCGTTAGACTTCTAAACAGTTAGGATGTCTAATGCATTAGGATGTCTAACACGTTAGAAAAAAGTTGCTGAAAAAAATTCAAAAAATCCTAACGCGTTAGAAGTCTAAACACTTAGGATGTCTAATGTGTTAGGGGAAACCATGGTTCAAACCGTGGGTCAAATCGAATGATACAACCTTGCCACCTGTATCCAAAACCAGGTGAGTGTACTGACCTGACACCATTCACCATACTGACAACTGTCTTTTCATTATTGGACGCTGCCATGCTTGCTTTCGTCATGAATTCAGGAAACGCACCCGGACCATTCTTTTACAACAAATTGTCTAAATCTATTTTTAAGCGCGTTCTCGTCGATTGTTTTTTGGGCAGCGTCCATCTCTTTTTGGGCAGCGTCCCTCTTGTTTCGGGCAGCGGTCATTTTTTCCTCCTCTTTTAAAGTGACAGTCGCCATCGTATTCCAGCGCTGAATCTGGAAATCCGTCAGATATTCCAACGTGTTCATGGGTTTCCGGCACATTGGACAACTATTGTTTATCTGGAGCTGGGTGTGCAATCCGCGTGCCCCGAACAGACATCGACACGACAGACATCGGACGGGCACCTTGATGGATGCTTCTAAAGAAATGGGGTCTTTTGTGTTGACGCCCTGTCGGCCCGGCCACTGGTTCGTCAAGGCAGGGAAACTGATAAACAGATAATCCGTTACAATGCCGTTTGTACGTTCGTCCGTCAATAGTGTATACGCCGTGGGTAGGGTTTTTAGTGAAAACGCTTCCATGAATGCCGTACTACCGCGACGGTTCTTATGATTCACGTCCAAATCTGAATATTCCAATAGTTTCTTTAGGACAACGTCATTTCCCATATACGCCGCACACGCCAGGCCAGTGTCGCCCTCTCCGTCCACCGAATTGAGCAGTTCGGGATGCACATTTAATATATGACCTATTAATTCGAGCCGCTGCAGTTTACATGCTTTTATAAATACATTGCAACCCTCAAGCAGCATTCCGACGTGTGCCCCGGCCGCAATAGCCTCATCGTATTGTTCAACGGTGTCCGCCTCGAACAATTTATTTCGAAGCCAATTATAGTACGGTCGGGCCTCCGATACTTCAATGTTTAGCGTCACATCCTCCGTCCCCGACTTCGGCGGGTCCAAACAAATCTCTTTTTGGACATATGTCCCCCCTTCCACCTTTACGTCATAATTACCGAAATCAATTTCTATATGGTCTATATCGGGGGGGTACCAGTTGTTTCCCATGTTCAAGTCTTCAGCTTGTTCTTTAGTGTCAATATATTGTAAAGCGTCGTCTGTGACGAATTCGCCGTATTTGCCGACGAATTCGTAATAAAATGTCTTACAGCCCAGTTCCACATTTCCGTTCATGATGGGGTAATCTACTTCAATGTCCTCAAAAATGTATGGTGCCGAAACTGGAAAAGTCACCGGGCCCGAATAATTAAAAAGATTCGTCACCAGTTCCTTGGTCACGACATCTCGGATGCTTAAATCTTGCTCAATCATTAAATTGTTTCGACGAAATACTGCTGCGACGTCCGGATATGAGTTCGTAGCCTCGAAGACCGCCCTTATTTCACCAGCCTTTTCTTCTTTGGTATCAAGGTCAGACATATTTATAAAATATACATTCTTTATATAGAGGTCTAAACCGTTAGAGGTCTAACGCGTTAGAAAAAGTTGCTGAAAAAATTTTCAAAAAATCCTAACGCGTTAGACTTCTAAACCGTTAGGATGTCTAATGTGTTAGGGGAAAAATAAAGTAAACTTAACAGTACGAGTGTATATAAATAAGTCATGTTTTTCTAACCATGGTATGCACACCTTCTAAAATAGCCAAAGACCAATTTATAGAAAAAAAAATGCAGGAATGGATTAAAAGACACGGAGAGCCCGACATTAAACAACGAGAAGAACTTTTAAAACATTTTCGCGACGAATACTTTGGTGTAGACGAATACTTTGGTGTATCAACCATTAACCTAGCAAGCCGCGAGCAGCTCGAGCGCGATATAAAATTACGATTCTAAAAAATAAAAATCCTATCTCTCAGGGTATGATGTCTAAACCGTTAGAAGTCTAACGCGTTAGAAAAAAAGTTGCTGAAAAATTTCCAAAAAATCCTAACGCGTTAGACTTCTAAACAGTTAGGATGTCTAATGCATTAGGATGTCTAACACGTTAGAAAAAAGTTGCCGAAAAATTTTCAAAAAATCCTAACGCGTTAGAGGTCTAACGGGTTAGAAGTCTAATGCGTTAGAAAAAAGTTGCCGAAAAATTTTCAAAAATTTCTAACGCGTTAGACTTCTAAACAGTTAGGATGTCTAACGCGTTAGACTTCTAAACCGTTAGAAAAATTATATATAAATAGTAATCATCGTTTACAAATGAAAGAAACAGAAAAATTACAAATGAAAGAAAAATTGATTGTTTATTTTATTGTCAGAATATTGTTATTTATTTTTTCAGTATCCGTATGGCACCAACACGCCAATGAAATGTTATTTCATGGTAATTTAGAATCAAATCAATGCAATTTATACAGTGGTTGGTTTTTAGTAGTTACTCTTGTTCACTTTGTATACATATTATACAATTATTACTTTTCTGTCAGACAATTATCAATATGGGTTGCCATTTTCAACATTTTGTTTGGAGCCTTTATCGTAATGGCTCTCAAACCACCAACGTGGTTTTTTTCACTTAAATGGAAAAATTGTTATGATTTGTACAATAACAATAATGTCATTAATCGCCTAGCTATGTTTAGTTATGCACTCATAACACTGGGTTCTATCGAATTGTTAGACGAATTAAAAGGGTACGAATTAAAAATTTTCCATACACTACCGTTTTGGTTATTTTTAGGATTGATATTTTTAGGATTGTTGGGTGCAACGTCAGTAATGGTACTTGTATCCGGTGGTTTTTCATGAAATATTTAAAAAAATCAGCGTTTTCTTTTCTTTGATTTATTAAAACTATTTAGTATCTGTATTCCGTGTTCAATGCATTGAATACATTCGTCAGTGTTTGCGTTGACACATTGTTCCATGATAGCACATCCCACTTTGCATCGTTTGAACCCTCGAACGAGACCCCACAGCGTGCAGCGAATGTTAGGATGTTCGCCTTGTTTCTTAATGATTGTTTTTGTGATTGTTTTGGAGAGACCAAAATCAATTATCCATGGCCTTCCAGAGGTGTCCAACATGACATTGCGCGCATTCATATCATTGTGTAGGACTTTTGCGTTGTCCATCAGGCCCATCAGACCACATATTGCGAATTGTAAATCTTCTGGCATTTCTTCGTTTGCGAAAGTTTCGACGGGTAGCGAATCTAATTTTTGCATGACGATGTACTTTTCGGATACCGAAACTCCCAAAACACTAGGCGCGGCTCCTACTTGAGCACAGTCTTGTTGGTGCCCAGCTTCTTTAAGAATACGTGCTGACGATTTGGTGGATTTGAACGTTTTCACTGCCACATGTGTTCCTCTGGAAGCGACTACTTTGAGTCCCAAAACATCGCCCGAGTATTTTTTTTTGAGTTTTTCCTGATACGTTTTCCCTTCTTTGCCGTCCAATCCTAATTGCGTTGCATTTTGCAATTGAGCCGTTTTGAAATAGTCTATACCGACGGATGACATTTTTCTGGTTATAAAATCACAGACCATAAAATAAAAAAAACTTATGTTCAGAATTATACAGGTTGTTCGTTGTCAGGTTGTTCGTTGTACATAATATTGTCTAGTAACATTTTTGCCTGTAAACTAAGTGCATGTTCCGGTTGACTCTTCAGAAAAGCTCTACCGAATGGTTTCAAAGTATGTTTGTCGTACATGTCAAACACAGTATTTAGATATACGAAGTCCACAGTTTTATCCAACCATTGTTTCAATTGTTTTTTTCTTTTTCTGTAAAATAGGATATTTATCCAAAGCATGGTTATCCAAGGCCAGACAACAGTATCGTATTGGTCAGCGATTCCATAAAAATTCGAGTCCATTGTTGTTTGCTGACTAATGGGTCCTTCTGTCCTACAGGGTACAAACGGAGTTAAAATGGATTGGTTGAATGATTGTAGGAAATTTGACGGTACAATGTTCCAAAAAATGGCTAGTATTTTTGGCAACATTTCTTGAGTTTTGTATATTTCAGGTACCCATGTGGATACGCACCTGTCATATATTTTACCAAACTTTTTCATACGTGGTTCATCTCTTTGGGCCATTGATATGAGTTCCATACATCGAACGCATCTAATGTTCAACACATTAGTGAGCAAGACAGTACCCTTGTGTTTTTGGGCTGTATTCCAAGACGCACCAATGGATTCGTGTACGGTTTCGTTTATAAAACTGATGTCTAACCAGGCCCAAGCTCTCTGTGCATGTAAATAATAGTGTTTTAAAGTCGACTCATCGCATTCGCGCAACCACCAGACGAGTATAATGAAGAACATGTTTGCATCGATGACATTTTTGTTGTTGTGTTGATATATGGGTATTCGATAATTTGTCCACGAATATTCAAAGGCCGATGGTACTTTGCCATCGTTTGTCATGCATAAGGATAAAGTGTTAACAAACGTACGTAATTTGGTCGTATCTATTTTGTTGTGAATTTTTTGAAAGAGGAATATGTAAAAGGTGTCTCGAGTATCTATGGTTTGACGATTTTTATCTCGCCACCATCCTCCAGATGCATGTGAGAGTTCTTTCAACTGATTTTCAATATTGATGTGCGAACGTGTTCGATTTTTGCACAGACAATTGCAACTCCAAAACACACATCTGTAAAAAAAAATAAACGGCACCAGGAGACAGTTAGTCATGCACTGTATTTAATATCGTATAAATAAAAAAGAATGAAACATTTTTTATGGATTTTCCTTATATTGGTTGTTCAAGCTCAACAACCCTGTTTTGAACTACGTAATAGCAATCTTCGATTGGGTGCTTATCGCCCACAGTGTACGGGGGCAGGTTTTTATCGCAGTAAACAATGTCATGGTTCGACCGGCTACTGCTGGTGTGTTTCACCACATGGAACACGGCGTCTAGCACCCGTACCTCCTGGTCATCCCCTGGATTGTTATTGACGCCATTGATTTCCACACGAAAGACAATGGGCGAAAATGGTCATGGGTTCGTCTGCTCCGCGCGTCTGTTTTTCGTAATAATCAACCGTATTTTTCTTACACTTTCCGCACTGCAGTATAGAATCTGTGATGTCAATTTCATTTTTTTCCCACTTGGGATAGACTTCGGCACGCCAATCGGCCCTCCTCTGACCTTCTGTATGTGAAACAATCCACAATTCAGGCGCATCAATCAAATCTTGCACTGTAAAGTGAGTGAGGGCTTCTTTATTAATAGCCCAATGAGCACAAAAAGCGCGAGCATGTTGTTCAGAATTGTTTTTTTGGGAACATATTTGAAACACCGTATGTACAAGATTTTTAGGTAATTTTACTGCAAGAAATTTTTTCATTTATTGTTTAATAATTATGCTATTATATATTCATATTACTCTCTACACAAGTGTAAAAACCATCACCAGTGCCACACATACCAAATCGAATACTGTCCTATATAATTCAAGTTCACAAAAAGTCCAATATTGTTTGTAATAAATGAAATCCATAATTATTGGATTTATATAGGACCAAAAAATAATAACGACAAAGCATGGGACAAACAAAGTCATGATAGGTTGTGAATAATTGGACAATACGAAAAAACCGGTTACCAGATACATTTTTATTATCAAATGTATCACAAAAGGGGTCCAAACGGTTTTTTCATTTTTGTGCTGGCACTGATAGCAGTGTAGCGCTTCCAGAGACAAGTAACCATTGTCGTCGATAAATTTGTCATGAAATTTTATATCGTACTGATTGTGTGTTTCGGCATTGCCTTTTTGCCATTCAGAAAGAAAAATTAGTGCAATGCCATAAAATATGTTGTTTTGCATATTCAGCGCAATACATAGAAAAACAAATAACGATGTGGACACAATCAACATTGAAAAGGACCGAATCGTATTAAAGCCACGCACATACATAATTTTGACATCACACCAAAATTTACCCTGTGAATCTCCCCATCCACCCATATACAAATTCACGTGTTTTAAGCCATACATAATACAATAAGTAAGAGTACTGCAGAATGGAATCCAACGACGCCAAACAGGAATCGTCGATTCGCGCATTATAATCAATGAAACATGTATAATACTTAAGACCACAGAAAAAATGAAAGCACAACGAGTTAAATCGAATGCTCGAAGTTCGCGCTTTTGAAAACGACATTTTATATTGAATATGTTCAATGGAATTGATGTTACTGGAGGACTAATTAATGTCTCCACGTCCGTCTCCTTTTGTTGACTCATCGACATTAGTTTCTTCAGATGCTTTATACACATTTTCGTTCTTTTCAAAATGTTGATATAACGCATTTGGTGTTGTGTGTTTGGCGACCATGTCAGACATAAATCCCATTCGTTGGAGTGCAATCACACAAAATTCGGAACAAAAATATGTTTCATAACTTTTTTGAGGATTACTGTCGGACCAAGGCAACCACGAACACAATGCACCAGACGTATCATACCCCTTACCCAATTGCTCAATACTGAATTTTAAAGTTTCCAACGTTTTCTCCTTCGACATGTTATTAATATTCTTGATTTCAGCCACAGATATCTCTTGGTCAGGAATTCGGAACCAAGAATCGTGCGAAAATTTATTTAAAACACGTGTAGTCAATGGTAATCCCCAAAGAGCTGAAAAAGACAGTGTGATTACATCTGTCTGTTGCACTACTTTTCGAAATCCAGTTGAAAAAAAATTGGATTCAATTTGAGTAATAATGCGTTGACAATCTTCAGGAGCATAATCGCCTTGTTGAGCAGCTGTGTAAATATCTTTGACGACATTCATAATATCTTTGGGAGTAGTATGGACCACTAAATCACAATGACAAAATTCACCCGCCGTCATCCATGTGACAAATTTATTAAAAAATCCAGAAAAATATTCACGGGGCCTGTAAAAAGTTATTGACAACATTATAAGTTACACACACTAATATAAATACTCCCTCTTGGTAAAATGTACATGGGAAATAAATGCTGGACACCAAAAGTTACACCTGTCATCGAATGCATTCAGGAACTTCAAAAAGTCGAAAAAACACTGCAAAATCTTATCGACAAATATACAAAACAAATACGAGAGCAAACGAGAATGGCACGCGCCAAAATGTACAACAAACCAGACGCCATGCAACATATCAGAACCATTAAAATTATTAAAATGCATAAACAAAAAATGGTGGATAGGCTCACCAGTTGCATCGCAAAAAGATATCAGTTAGAATCTCTCAACGTGACCAAAATGCACATAGAAGCCGTCAAACACACAACACACACGTTTGAAAGATTTTTAGAACACAATGATGTCGACAGAGTCGCAAGACTACAAGACACACTCACAGAAATGATTGAAGACGCGTGCGAAATCAATGACGTGTTACAACAACCATTGACCACCGACACCATTGATGAAGACGAACTCGAAAACGAATACGAAGCACTCTGCAATGAAGTACAATTGCCAAGCTTACCAGAAGCACCGACAAGATTGCCAGAAACACACACTTCTACACTACTTCAACCCGTGGTAGAATCAGAGTTGGTACCTCTGACAAATTAGAAACTCATTTGTAGGATGGTCGTGTTGAACACCTCGACAGGACGGTCGTGTTGAACACCTGTAAAAACAACGACTTTGAGGTTTGAAAGATTAAAGAAGAGGAAGTCAATAAAAAGGATGAGTATGAAGGGGTTGAATATGAACGAGTTGAATGTTCAATAATAAATTATAATAAACATGATAATTCCAATTTTATTTTTATTCTGATGGTGAAAACGAGTTATGGTGGACTCCTAACAGTAAAACATGTTCCCTAATTCTTTTTTTTCCCTAATCCTTTTTTTTGTGCCTTAAGTGCTCTGTTTCCTCTACCTTTTGTTTCTTATGTGGTGACTTGTCATCATTGTTGTCCTTTTTTTTCTTATGTGAGAACCCGTTGTTACAGAGCCAATAACGCCACCATATAAAGAACTCCACCTCGGATGAGCCAATTTGTGACTCACACCAATTCAACAATAACAGCGGTTTCCCCCCCTTACCATTGGTAGCATGACAAAGTAGTGGTGACCTCGCGAAAAATTTAGCCAAATCGATATAAAACCCACATTTTATTGTGCTCCAACTGTCTTGTGAATAACAAAGCAACGCTTTGCATGCCAAATTTTCACGCACACTCTTGGATGCTTGGTTGAAGAATTGACTACCGTAGGGAAGCAGTGCCTCTGTAAGGGCATTATTATTGGTATTTGGTGGACGCGTCACCATGATACGACATTTTGCAATCACTGCTGCCAACAACGTAACCTTGACCCGAAGCATCTTACCTTGAGCACGACGTTCAAGTAAATATTCTGTCAATACAAGCAAATGGCCAAGTGCATCTGCAAAAGTACCCATTCTTTTGGAGGTGGTCAAGTCAATGGTGCACGTTTCCATCGTCAGCAGCTGTCCCAGTATTGTGTTGATATCCCAGTCTGATATCAACATGTTAGAGTCACGGTCCATTAAATCCCCGGACAAAAAAAAAATGCGCTTGTGAAACTGTTCTTGTTGCTTTCTTGACAAAGGGTACCCATGGAGCTCTTCGAACTCGCCCATCGGCATCATTTGTATTTGGGGAAACAATTTTGAACGTACCATCGCGCGCACCGCATCCCGTGCACCGCGCACCAACTGCCATACTTGTGGTCCAAGAAGAAATTTAAATCGCATATTTGTCAGTTCCACAGCTTGAGGAACTAGTTCGTGTACATAGTCCTTGTTCAACGTTTGGAGTGGTGGTAATAGTTTAACAAGACGAGCACAGACAATCAATTCAATCTTATTGTCTGGAAGTATATACAAATGTGTACCACGATACTGAAATTTGTTCAACACTGGTAGGTTTTGTTTCATTGCATAAACAAACAGCTGTTCAGCACCTTTCCAAGACCATAATGGAGCATTCTTGTCTCTCACACAGTCATCGTTGAACAAGAATGTAGGATCATCAACATTTAGTCGATTAAATTCGTCGACAGATTCAAACATATCAAAACAAATCTCCTTCTTCACAGCATCTGCGAACAAATGAAACATTTCAACAATGACAGGAGCAAAATCGTTTCTGGTACCAAGCAGAAACGAAGCATCATTCAGAAGTGTAACACAAATTCTTGAGTCTGCACGATCCAAGAAAAACTGGACCACATCACAAAAGTACTTTTGTTCGTTCTGGTTTTGAAGATGTCCATCATTGTATGATTTAATGTCATACTTGTCATACTTTGAACAATTGATCAATATAGCTTTCCATTTTTCCAAGTGGTCATCAAACAGAAAAAAGTCAGGTACTGCCAGTCGTTGTGCAACAACGGACAGAAGACATGTGCGAACATCCCGGTCCGTGCACTCATAAAAGAAACTGGCAAAACAATTGATAATACCAGTGGTAGGGACGAGTGAAATCATCTTGTCAAGTGACTGTAGTCCCAAACTGCCAGAGTGCTTTTGTAATAATTTAGAAAGAAAATCCCAACCAATTTTTTTACAAAGCATATCAAGGAGTTCAGGTTGCTCTTGGAAGCGACATGACACAGTGCGTTCCTGCATGTTTAGACACGGAAGGGTAATAAAATGACCAAGTACATAGGCGTTGGACCCTGTCTCATCAAGAAGTTCAACAAGGAGCTCACAGAATCGCCTTGAAACAAATTCTGTTTCACTCTCATAGGAAGACTTTGACAAGTTAAAACCTCCAAGATGGTACAGGACATGTGGTATCTCGTGCAGGCTGTATGTTGTAGTGTACTCGTCTCGGGTCATTTGCAGCCAATCCAACACCCATTTTGACCATTTGCTGGTGGGATGCTTTGTGTAGTCAACATAACGAAACAGACTATAGGAAGTGTTAGTAGATCATGAAGAAAAAACAAAAAAAAAATAAAAACAACGTACCAGTCTCCAAGTTGAACAGTGGCACCATCAGTTGGCATCTGCCACGGCACATCTTCTGGTGTCGGTGGCGGCAGTGATGGTGTCGGTGGCGGCAGTGACAGTA
>Ga0206126_10006365_pt1 | contig 10486 bp, 9 predicted proteins | sample Helgoland_Spring_5_FD_148621 | JGI IMG/M metagenome (GOLD analysis project Ga0206126, IMG submission 148621) | Pelagic subsurface seawater microbial communities from Kabeltonne, Helgoland, North Sea - Helgoland_Spring_Bloom_20160412_1 | ecosystem: Environmental > Aquatic > Marine > Epipelagic ...
TGATCTGCTAAAAGACGTATTCAATGAAGCTAAATCCATGGGTTTTGATGTAAAAATCATAAAGCATGTTTTGAAACTCAGAAAAAAAGACAAGGATGCTCTTGCTGAGGAGGATAGTTTAATTGATCTATATCGTGGAGCTTTGGGAGTTTAATAATTTAACCCCCTATTCTACTAATATTTACCCCTGCCCCTAATCAACTGAGCAAAATGAACGAACTTTAAATAAGAGAATAACAATTATGGAAATGATATTATTAGTATTGGCTGTCTTTGCTATTATAGGTCTAATATCTGCAATCAAGATAGTACCTCAGCAAGAAGCATGGGTAATTGAAAGGCTTGGTAAGTTTGACGGCGTTCTTGAGCCTGGAATGACTATAATCATTCCAGTTATTCAAAGAGTAGCCTATAAGCACAGCCTAAAAGAACAGGCAATAGATGTTACAGCTCAAACAGCAATATCAAATGACAATGTAACTCTATCTATTGATGGAGTTCTATATGTTAAGATCATTGACCCTAAAGCTGCATCTTATGGAGTAAGTGATCCATATTATGCAGTGATCCAGCTTGCTCAAACTACTATGCGCTCTGAGATTGGTAAACTCAAGCTAGATAAAACCTTCGAAGAAAGGGAGTCTTTAAATCACTCCATAGTAACTACTATGAATCAAGCTGCTACTAACTGGGGAATACAATGTATGAGATATGAGATTAAAGACATACAGCCTCCTAAGTCAATCTTGCAAGCAATGGAGCTACAAGTAGCAGCAGAAAGACAAAAGCGTGCTAACATTCTAGAATCGGAAGGTAGTCGTCAATCACAGATTAATGTCGCAGAAGGAGAAAAGGCTCAAGTGGTTCTAAACTCAGAAGCATCTATGACTGATCAGATAAATAGAGCAAAGGGTGAAGCGGAAGCGATAGTGTCAGTTGCAGAGGCTACAGCTACTGGAATTGATGTTGTTGCTAAATCCATTCAAAATAGTGGAGGAAGTGATGCAGTATCCCTCAAGGTAGCAGAGCAATATGTAAATGCTTTTGGAAAACTCGCTAAAGAATCCAATACCATACTCCTTCCATCTAATATAGAGAATCCAGCTGGATTTGTAGCCCAAGCTATGACAATCTTTGATACCCTTAAAACAAAAAAGGATGGAGATAAGAAAATTAAAGGCAAAGCAAAAGTATGGGAGGATACATGATAGCTATCACTCCTTCTATGCTATGGCTATTATTTGGTATATCTTTGATAATACTAGAATTTAGTCAATTACCTGGCATAGGATTCTTATTTTTAGGCTTCGGTGCTATTACCACAGCAATAATGACTAACTACCTACAAGCTGAGACCATGCTTACTCAATTTGCATATTTTGGTATTGCTTCTATATCTTGGTTCGCACTACTCTGGTATCCAATGAAGCAGTTTATCTATCATGGCGAGAATGCCAACCTAAAAGAGTCATTTGATATTGTAGGCTCAAGCGTAACTGTTATAAAGAACAACATGAAAGCTGGATCACTTGGTCAAGTATTATGGTGCGGAACTGTTATGAATGCTAGGCTTATAGGAAAAACCAATAATGATACTGCTAAAGTTGACGATACTCTGATTGTTAAGGAGATCAAAGGTAATATATTGTTTTGTCAAAAAATAGAGGATAAGTCTTCATGAACAACAAATTATCCAAGATTCTTAAATTAGCGGGCGATCTTACAAAATCAGAACTGATGATGCTTAATCAAGCTGTGGTTTCTTTGATCAAGACTCAGCAGGATGTTGATTTTAAGAAGGCGGCTATTACTTTTCAAAAGGGAGATATAGTCTCTTTTAAAGATTCTAGCGGTGTGCGAGTTCAAGGCGTTGTTACAAAAAAGAACCCAAAAACCCTGCAAGTTACTACTCCCGATGATTATTACGTTAATATTCCTGCAACTTATGTATCACCAGTAAATAACCCTTCGCGAAAGTTATTGGACTTTAAAAAGAAGGTTACCCCTTCTTTTGAAGAAATGAGGGAGGTGCTAGCGGATGAAATCGAAAAGGGTACTTTTCATTAATCCATGACTTTAGAAAAATCCAAAAGCGCAGCTCTTGCAATAATAGGAGTTTTATCTCTAAGCGTCTCTATGTCCATTGCAAAGCAATTGGATACTAGCATTCCGACTGTCATGGTGGTATTTGTAAGAAGTGGGTTTGGGCTTTTGTTTTTTATTCCTATTCTTATTAAAGAAAGAAGCTCCTTATCACGTATCAATAATATACCTCTACATATAATTCGGGTGACGCTTGCAGTGTTTGCAATGCTTTGTACATATTATACTTATCGCAATCTCCCTATTGCTTTTGCAACCTCTGTAGGAATGACAAGCCCTATATTTACCACCGCTCTATCAGGGCTAATACTCAAGGAAGTTATCGGATACAAGAAATGGGGATTGGTTATACTAGGTTATATAGGAGCATTAATAGTTATAAAGCCTACAAGCTTTATATTAGACACCGCTATAATTACTGCACTCCTTGCAAACCTACTAGCTGCAACGTGTATAATTATTATAAAAATACTATCTAAAAAGAACTCTATTGTAACAATAATGTTAGTTGGCAATGTTGGTATTTTTACTGTTTCATTTTTGATGAGTCTTGTTCAATGGCATCCACTTACTGCTTACGACATGGGTCTACTATCCCTTACAGGGGCTTTGGGAATAATTACTCAGCTATGTCTGAATATCGTAGTAAAAAGAACTAGCCCTAGCTTTGTAGCACCTTTTGAATACAGCAGAATGTTGTTTGCTACGGTAATAGGCTTTGTTGTATTTAATGAGATACCTGAAATATCAACAATTATTGGAGTAAGTATTATTATTGCATCAACTTATACGATGCTGCTGCTTAAGAAAAAGCAAAAGGACTAAAATGAATTTACATAGAAGGAAGCGATAATGCCAATTTTACAGTGGTTAGATAGGGATAAAACAATAAAACAAGCCAATCATTCTCCGTATAGATTACTTGAGCCTGACTATAACATTTCATATGGTGACCAGGATTCACAGAACATGCTGATTCAGGGCGATAATCTTGAAGCCCTAAAGGCTTTGCTACCCTATTATGCAAATAGAGTAAAATGCATCTATATTGATCCACCTTATAATACAGGAAGTGCTTTTGAGCATTATAAGGATAATTTAGAACACTCGCAGTGGCTAGATATGATGTATCCACGACTAGAGCTGCTCAGGGGGCTTTTGGCAGAGAATGGGAGCGTTTGGATTTCAATAGATGATGATGAATCTCATTATTTAAAAGTTATTTGCGATGAAATTTTTGGTAGAAAGAACTTTGTTGCTAACTGCATTTGGCATAAAAAGCACACAAGGGCAAATGATGCTCGATGGCTATCAGATAATCACGATCACATTATTTGTTATGCAAAAAATAAAAATCAGTGGTCAAGAAATTTACTTCCTAGAGATGAAAATATATCAGGTTACACAAACCCAGACAATGACCTACGTGGACTTTGGGCTTCTGGACCATGTCATGTAAAAACTCCGTCTCAAAAGGATATTTACGAAGTAATAACCCCATCGGGTCGAAAAATAATGCCACCTAGCGGAACAAGCTGGCGCTTTTCAAAAGAAAAATTTAAGGACTTAATAAATGATGAGAGAATATATTTTGGGAAGAATGGAAGCAATGTGCCACGCTACAAAAGATTTTTTTCTGATGTTCAAGATGGTCTTGTACCAACAACACTATGGTTTAGAGAGGATGTTGGAGATAACCAAGAAGCAAAAGGCGAAGCTAAGAAAATAATATACGGTAGTGTTTTTACCACCCCCAAGCCAGAAAGATTAGTACAAAGAATTTTACAGATATCTACAAACAAAGGAGACCTTGTTTTAGACTCCTTTCTAGGCTCAGGAACGACTGCAGCAGTAGCGCATAAAATGGGTCGTCGTTATATTGGTATTGAAATGGGGGAACACGCAAAAACGCATTGCGCTGCCAGGTTGCAAAAAGTAATTGACGGTGAACAAGGTGGAATTTCAAAAGCAGTTGAATGGCAAGGAGGTGGTGGTTTTCGTTTTTATCATCTTGGCGAGACTATTTTTGATAAAGATGGTCGAATAAACAAAAATATCAAATTTGAACATTTAGCTGCTCATATTTGGTTTTCTGAGACCAAGACTCCAATTGTCAGTAAAGGTAAATCCCCCCTTATTGGAGTTTACAATAAGACCGCATATTACCTACTTTATAATGGGATATTAGGAGATAAAAGTGTATCTGGTGGGAATGTACTCACTACAAAAACTTTAGACGCTCTTCCTAAATATAATGGTAAGAAAGTAATTTACGGAGAAACAACTCGTCTTAGCGGTTTACGCCTAGAGGAAAATCAAATAACCTTTAAGCAAACGCCATATGATATAAAAGCTCGGTAATATTAATGCAGTTAAAGAATTATCAAAAACAGTGTCTTGAAACACTTAGTGAATTCCTTGAATTATCTCGTCTTCATGACACGAAGTCTTCTTATAATGAAATTCAACGCAAACGTTATAATAGTAATAACTACAAGCCGTATCACCCCTTAGGTCAGTTAGATAACGTTCCATATATTTGCCTCCGTATTCCAACAGGTGGTGGTAAAACGCTACTATCTGCTCATACAGTTAGTATTGCAAGGCAGTCCTTTCTTGAAAGGCAAAACCCCGTAACGCTATGGCTTGTGCCAACTAACACTATTAAATTACAAACATTAGAAACACTACAAAACCCTAAGCATCCAAATTATCATGTTTTAGAAGAAGCATTTGACGGTAGGTTTAAAGTATTTGATATTGCTAATTTTAGACAAATTAGACCCCAAGATATATCCGATTCTGCTTGTGTAATAATATCTACTTTTGCATCACTGCGTGTTGATAAAACCGACGGACGTAAAGCTTATGATCACGACGAAAACTTAGAGCCTCATTTTAGTGTAATTCCAGCTAACGCTACTGGAATGGAGAAGCACGACAATGGAGCAATAAAGTTCTCTTTTGCTAATCTTTTGAATTGGCAAAAACCTTTGGTAATTGTAGATGAAGCGCATAACGCTAAGACCCCCTTGAGCAATGAAGTTCTAAAGAGGGTAAATGCCTCATGTGTTATCGAGTATACCGCAACGCCTGCCAAGAATAGTAATGTAATTATCTCGGTATCCGCTTCGGAATTAAAGGCAGAGGAGATGATAAAGTTACCCATTATTCTTTCTGACCCTAGCTCTTGGGAACAAGCAATAGTAAATTCAATTCAAACTAGACGGAAATTAGAAGATATAGCTAAAAAAGACAAGAATTACATCCGCCCTATCGTTCTTTTTCAAGCTCAAAACAAAGATCAAGAAATAACCGAAAAAGTTTTAAAAGATTATCTAATTGAAAATGAAGGGATACCAGTAGAACAAATAGCAATTGCTACAGGGGGTAAAAAAGAATTAGATAATATTGACCTACTTGACCCAAATTGCCCAATTCGTTATGTGATTACCGTACAGGCATTAAAAGAAGGCTGGGATTGCCCTTTTGCATACGTTCTATGTTCTGTTGCAAATACCAAGTCAGAAGGATCAGTAGAACAATTACTTGGTCGGGTACTTCGTATGCCCTACGCAGAAAAAAGAACTGAGAATGATTTAAACAAAGCATATGCTTATGTTTCTTCAAATAGCTGGACTCATGCAGTAAGTAAGATGCATGATAAACTAGTTAATATGGGTTTTGAAGAACAAGAAGTTGAAGATTTTATCTATACTCAACCTTCTTTTCCAGTAAGTAGCGGAATCAAAGAACCATTTACAGTTAGTATAAAAAATAAACCTGATCTATCAACGCTTGAGCCACTAATGCTTAGTTGTTTAAGTATTACCGAGCATTCTGAGAATAATTACGAAATTAGGGCTAAGAATGGGATAGATAGCAATTTTGCAAAAACATTTATAAGCTCTATAAAGGATAAAAAAGACAAGACAGAGGTGGAGTTAAAGGCAAAACTTTACTTGAAAAGCTACCTGTCAAACTCCTCTCCATCAGAGAAAGGGGATGTGTTTATTATCCCTCAATTATGTCTAAATATTGACGGCATTATAGAGCTTGCAGAACCTGACTTATACCTTGATAAGAATGGATGGAACTTACTTGATTACAGTGCGGTCTTAACGCAAGATGAATTTACTATCAATGAACAAGCAAAGCAGTATGCGCTGGATATAGCGGGCAAAAAGCTTGTGGTGAAGTTTTTGGATCATCCAGGGCAACTTAGTTTTGAGGGTATTACAACTGAATGGACTGATATTGACCTTTGTAAGTGGCTTGATAGAAAGCTCAAAGCATACGACATCAAACAAGAAGTCCTTTTGGAATTTTTACGCCTTTCCATACAAAATCTACTAAGGCGAGACAACTTAGATTTAGCTCAATTATTGCGTGGAAAGTATGTTCTCGAAAAGGTCTTAAGGGAGAAGATTAAGCATTACAGACAGCAAGCTTCTAACAAGGGTTATCAGTCTTGTATGTTTAGCCATGAGTCAATTGCCACCATTGACTCTAAGAACTTTTCTTTTTCATTTGATCCAAATAATTATCCAGCAAATTCTTTGTACCACGGCAAGCTAAGTTTCGGTAAGCACTATTATTCACGTATTGCGTCGATGAATAACGAAGAAGCTAACTGCGCCTTTTTATTGGATCAGAATCCAAATATAAAATATTGGGTTAGGAATCTTGAGAGAAGTCCACGCCATGCATTTTGGCTACCTACTGCAACTGATAAATTTTATCCTGATTTTGTGGCTCAACTCAATAGCGGTAAAATCTTAGTTATTGAGTATAAGGGGCAGCATCTTGATGGGTCGGACGCAAAAGAAAAGGAGATGATCGGTAAGGTATGGGAAGAAAAGTCAGGAAATATATTTCTAATGGCTTGGGCAAAAGATCAAATGGGAAATAACTTGGAGCGTCAGATTAATAATTGTCTGGGTACTAACAAGTAGATAAAAAAACTAATCCAATACAAGAGTTAGAAGTTAAGTGGTATAGAAAATAATTTTAGATAAAAAAGTGATGTAGATATGATTAGAAAGATATGGAGTGCATTACCCCAGAGGAAGTGTAATACTTTACTGGTCAAGCCGCATTTTTCAAGCCAGATAAAACCGTATGTTCCCAACGTTGATTCCATTCTTTACTATGTATAGCCGCTCTGATTTGCAGAAGAGGTTGAACCCCTTCTCTAGACCATGTCATGTGCTGTTGGCACTTACATCTTTGATTGATAAGACTTTCAACGTTAGATTCTGCTACATTGCTAGTAAACACTAATCCGCTCTTGTGTCGACGTTCATAACTAATAACATATTTTTTGTTATTAGTTATATATGTGATTAGTTTTTTTATTTTTATATGGTATTTATTCGGAATATTATCCAATAACATATTCAGCCTTTCTATTGCCATATCGGCATTACCATACCATAAAAACCATTTTGCTTTTTTAAAATCATCTTTAACGCCCTTTGGTACTGAAGTATTTTGAAATTTCATTGCTATATGAAACCAATCAAGTATTCCCGTTACTTCTTTACAATAAGATTTCAAGTAATCAACTACACTCCAACAATTATTAGCACCATCGCATATAGCTGTAACCCTGGTATCTTCAGTCATGCCTTGTCTCAAAGCGGCTATTAAAGTATCTCGTTTAATTGATTCTTGTTTGTCGTCAAGTGACGAGGCTGCGCAGTTCTTATTATAAATTGTACCACGCCCCTTGTCGTTAACTTTGCCAACGCTCTCAGGTCTGTACACTACAGATGCCATAACTTCAAAACTGCGTTTGTCTTCTTCTGTACTTTTTAAGTGCCCACCATCAACTTGCACAACAAGCTCAACAGAGGGAGTCGCTTGTATTGAATCTGTGTTAGATTGGTGATTTTCTAATTCAATCTCCTTGCCAATATGAGATACTATATGCTTTACTCTATCATGATTGTTAACTGGTCTTTTACCTGCGCTTTGTAATCCTAGAATCTTTTCGCTTTCTCTATAAGAATGAGTCGCTCCCAATTCAGATTGGATCTTGGCCAAATCTGGATGGACAGAGGTTCCAAATAATGATTTTATGCTCGGGGTGCTTTTCCAACTACACTTACTACACTTTAGTCTCTGAGTCTTAACCACATGGTCAGTAAATACTGAATGAAATTTGCAATTATCGTAACCGTGTTTATTTACTTTGCTACCACATTTAGGGCAAAACTTAATATCTTCCTTTAAGAATTTCGCCTGACAATTCAACACTTGCTGTTGAATATTTTGTAATAATTCAATTTGGTTTGTATGCCTTAAGCCCAATTCATAAATACTAGTCACTTGTTCTACGCTTTTTTCATCTACGATCTTTCTTTTAACTAGATTTGGATTAGAGTCTGAGTATAACTCCACTACTACTCTATATTTATCTGACATAATATTGCACTCACATATAATTCTACGTGAGTCTACTCTATATCATTCGCCTATAGTTGACCAGTAAAATATTACGCTTCCAAGAGAGTTCTATTGTGATTTTGATGCAGCAAGATTAAAGCGTGAAGATGCTACTTTTACCCTACAATTACAGGAAGCTCAAGATAACGGAAGAATTACCCATATTCCATACGACCCTGCATACAAGGTCAACACCTACTGGGACGTGGGGGTTGTTGATTATACAGTTATATGGTTCATACAAGAGAAGTCTGAATATATAGATATCATTGATTGTCGTATATCTAGAGGTAAGGATTTTTATTATCTACTAAAGCAATTAAAAGATGCTCCGTATAAATATGGCAAGAATGTACTCCCACATGATATGGGAAGAAGGCAACCACCAAGATTAGATACAAGGCTACAACAAGCAAATGAGATTGCAATCAGCATGCTGTTTGAACCATTCCTACTTGGCAAGATGTATCACAGGGAGGAGATGATATCAACAGCAAGGCAGTTACTCTATAAATGTAGGTTTGATGCTGCTAAATGCCAGCTTGCCATAAATGCACTTAGAGATTTTGATGCTAGCAAAAGAAGCACGCATAGTAATTCAAATATGCAGACAGACGTAGCAGACGCTTTCTGTTATATGGCTATGGATGCTAAGACCAAAAAGGATAAGGAGCGTACTGCTACTAGATATGGTAAAAACATACACAGAGTAATTGAGGATTATGATGCGGAAAAAAGAGTGCTAGATTATAGCCCCTTTTAGATGTCGTACCTTACACCAAGACCTACATGATGTCCTCTGTAGTGGTTTTTATCACGCGTTAGCTCTCCATCCTCATCCGTTTTAGGATGAGTTTTACCGTAATCTTTCCAAGCATAGGAAAGCTCAAGATGCACAGAGTCTGTTAGCTTTGTTGATGCTCCGAGAATTAGAGAGTATGCGAGATTGAGTTTTGGTTTGGTCATACAGGATTCTTCTTCTGTAGAGTGATAATTATTATTTATTTCAATCCTTATTTCTTGCTTCATTTTTTCTTTTATTTGTGCAATTCCTAAGCCAGCTCCAGCAAACAAGTTAATTTTTTCTGTAAGAGGAAAGTCAGCATATCCATACCACAAAACTGAAAAAATATCAGCCTTTCTGGTAAATGTGCATTCCATTAAAATATCATCTCCACTTTGGTCAACGAGATTTATTCGCCCACGAGAGTCAGAAAAAGTAATTGAGGAATAACTTAAGTCAACATCAGCTCTAAATATATCATTGATATAGTAACCTGCTCCAATATTATAACTCGGAGAAAGTTTAGATTTTGATACAAGGGTATCTCCATCTAAGTAGTACACATTATTTTCAGAACTTTCTGGTATTTCTACTATTTCTTTTGCGTCTTTTAATTTATTCCCCTCAGCTCCAGCTTTTACATAGAATCCAGTTCTGTCGTTATTCGCTAGTGTAAAAGTTGAAGATAGTAGGATGATAAGAGATGTTAGTAATAATTTGTAATTCATTACAATCAAGACCATTTGATTCTGTAGTTATTGGTCTATATCTATCATAAGATTACAAGATGTGCAAATATTTTTGAATAAAAGATTTTTCTGCAACATTTAGCTTGCTGCGTATGTTATTTTATATAAAGAATAAAATTTATTTATGAGTGTAACATATGGCATGGACTCCTTGGGGACAAGTTGGGAAAATATGTGCGCCGAGCATGGTGTAGAAGTAGAGGGTTAAAGTCCCTTATGAGCTGAATTGAAGCGGTTCATTAGCTGACGCAAGGTTAGATCCGTGAGGGTCTAGCTGAAGGAAGCGGAAGGCAAAATAAGACTAAGACGAACAGAAACTTAGTAGTAGGCTGTTATGACTGGGTAACCTGCCATTATACAGAATAACCCGTCTTCAAGCGGAAGTGCATAGCAGTAAACT
>Ga0206126_10006367_pt1 | contig 10485 bp, 11 predicted proteins | sample Helgoland_Spring_5_FD_148621 | JGI IMG/M metagenome (GOLD analysis project Ga0206126, IMG submission 148621) | Pelagic subsurface seawater microbial communities from Kabeltonne, Helgoland, North Sea - Helgoland_Spring_Bloom_20160412_1 | ecosystem: Environmental > Aquatic > Marine > Epipelagic ...
GCTGACGGCGCAATTCCCTCAGTTGCAGGGCATATTAATCCTGACATTTCTCAGTTCAGTTGGGTTTCATTATTACGAGACCGTCAACCAGTCTTTGCAATTGCAGTGGTTACCCAAAAAGAGCGCGCCACAGACCCTGGGCTGGCTTATGGCAACAGGATCAGTGGCGACACTTCTGGTCTATTTTGTAATCATGATCCTTTGGGAGCCGCTGGGGCTGACGTTTAATGCGGTTTACATGGTTGGCGGTGGCGTCACCGTCGCCATCGCTATCTTTGCCATGGTGGCTTATCCGCAGTTCGATGCGCCGTATCCGCAGGTAAAAAAGATGGTCCTGCGCCGTCGTTACTGGCTGTATTATGCGCTGCAATTCATGTCGGGTGCCCGCCGGCAGATATTCATGGTCTTTGCAGCGTTCATGATGGTCGAAAAATTTGGTTTTCAGGTGCACGAGCTTACCGCGCTTTACCTAATCAATCTGGTGATCACGATCATTGTCGCACCACTTTTGGGGCGTATCGTGGCCTTATACGGCGAGCGCAAGGCGCTTGTGGTCGAATACGCTGGCCTTGTGGTTGTGTTTCTTTGTTATGGCGGCGTGTATTTCCTTGGCTGGGGATTGTTCGTCGCAGCAGGGCTTTATGTGATTGATCACATCTTTTTCGGGCTGGCGCTTGCGCTCAAGACTTATTTCCAAAAGATCGCGGATCCGGGTGATATTGCTCCTACTGCCGCCGTTGCCTTTACGATCAACCATATCGCTGCAGTCGGTTTACCGCTGCCCCTTGGATTTCTGTGGCTGGTGTCGCCTGCGTCGGTTTTTTTGCTTGCTGCGGGCATGGCCGCGGTGTCGCTTTTACTGGCGTTGCTGATCCCGCGCCACCCAGAGCCAGGATACGAGACCCGTCTGGCCCGGTTATCTGCGGCACCTGCCCAATAGCAGAGCATTAGCAAGCGTCTGATTTGTTCGATTCTGCGCAGAATGATATTTTTGGATAGGTGTTTCCTTTGTACTTTGTCGTGATCCAGCTACGGCGATGTGGGTCTTGCGGTCAGGCGTGTGACAACTGTGGGCTTGCAGCGACTAAGGCTTGCCAGTATTCCGCATCCCTTGAGTAAGAGACCGCGATAAGCTGCGTGCCCCTCGCCGCAATGGATACACACCGGAGACGAAAATGCCCACATGGACCGCGCTGACCACTCTGGATGGAAAGACCGCTGCCACCGCTCTTGGCGAGGCGCTTGAACGAATGGAACCTGAACCCACAGGGGTCGGTGTCTTTGAGGTCGAGGATGGATCGGGACTGTGGGAAGTGGGTGGATATTTCACTGACGCGCCGGATGAAACAGCATTGCTGATCTTGTCGACGGCATTGGACGCTAAGACCTTTACCGTGTCTGAATTGCCCGAGACCGACTGGGTCGCACATGTGCGTCGAGAGCTGTCGCCGGTGGAGGCGGGCCGTTTTTTCGTCTATGGTAGCCACGACGCGGATAAAGTGCCCTCAGGCAAGCATGCGCTGCTGATCGAGGCGGCAATGGCTTTTGGAACTGGCCACCACGGCACCACTTTGGGATGCCTAGAAGCGCTGGATAGGCTTGCGGAGTCAGGTTTCCATGGTCGCCGGGCAGTTGATATCGGTTGTGGCACCGCAGTTTTGGCGATGGGGGCGGCCGCTGTATGGCCCGAACGGGTGCTCGCCAGCGACATCGACATGCAGGCCGTCGAAGTGGCTCTGGCCAATTTGCGCGCCAATGACATGGAAGGGCGGGTCACCGTCGTCGAAGCCGCCGGTTTCGATCACCCCGAGTTGACGGGGCCGTTTGATCTAATCTTTGCCAACATCCTCAAGGGTCCGCTAGTGGCGCTTGCGCCCGATCTGACGGCCCGGCTGTGTGCGGGTGGATACGCGATCCTTTCGGGGATTCTCAATGAGCAGGCCGACGATGTGGTTGAGGTGTATAATCGCCTTGGAAACACTCTCCACCATCGTGCAGAGATTGGTGAATGGACGACACTAACGTTGCACAAGATGTGCTGATCCTAGGTTATTTTCCAATAGACTGAGCGAAGTTGCCGGTGTTCAGAGCGCTACAGGTAAGACATGACGCATCCAAATCTGTCTGAAACCTTACGTTTCAACGCTTTAGATAACGCAAGACGTTTGAGGTATTTCGACATCCTTTATAGACACTTGAGTGACCTCGGGTTCGTTCATTAAGGGTGCGAGCAGTCGTGCCATATGGGTCATAATTGCAAAAAAAGCCGCGGACCCTTTTGGGGCATACGGCTTTTTCTTTTAGTGCGGCCTCCAGTAAAGAGGGCTTTGGCACCTTAGTATTTCGCGACGTCTTCGATATCGCCGCGCATCAGACCGATGTCTTCGAGTTCGCGATCGGTAAGGCTATTTAGGGCATTGCGGGTCAAACGGGCATCGTTCCATGTCACGACTGCATTGATCAGTACGTGGAAGAAGCGGGTGATTTGGCCTGCAATAGGTGCAGCGCCATGTGCGGAGCGGTTGGTGTCGAAAGCAGCCATTGCAGCAGTCCTTTTTAGATTTGGAACGTCGAACCATTCGGCGTTGTGCTCAGCATTTAGGCGGCATGCAAAGAGGCGACAAGCGGTGAAAAAGCATATGTGCTATGCAGTTTTTGCATGTCACGGACATGTGTTAACATACAGAAAATAATGGGAAAATTTGCGTGTATTATATGTCGTAATCTGACACTCTTAGGACGATTTTGACACATTTACTCAAGCACTTGTCGCTGTTGGAAAGATGCATGTCACAAATGTTCATCTGCGGTTAACTCTTGGCGGATGTTCGCCTTTCGTGCTAGTGCGTTACAAAAGCCACGAAAAAGTCGGCACAGGTGAAGGACAAGCATATTACATGCGTATTTTGGGAATCGACCCGGGTCTGAGGCATTTGGGGTGGGGCGTCATCGAGTCAGAGGGATCGCGGTTGCGCCACGTAGCCAACGGTGTCTGTCACTCGACTGGTACGGAACTGCCAAGCCGCTTGCTGAGCCTTTTTGAACAGCTAAACGAGGTCATAGCTGCCCATGCGCCAGAGGCGTCGGCGATCGAAGAGACATTTGTGAACAAAGACGGTGCAGGCACGCTCAAGCTGGGGCAAGCGCGCGGCGTAGCGATGCTGGCGCTGGCGCGTGCTGGTCTGCAGGTCGGTGAATATGCGCCCAACTCGGTGAAAAAAACGGTCGTTGGGGTGGGGCATGCAGACAAGCGGCAGGTGGCGCATATGGTGCGCGTGCAACTGCCCGGCGTTGAACTGGCAGGGCCAGATGCAGCAGACGCTTTGGCGATTGCGATTTGTCATGCGCATCGGTCGGGGGGTGCGCTGGCTGCGGCGGTTGCACGGGTGCAGGCATGATTGGCAAGCTGACGGGACGGATTGAATACCGCGCCTTGGACCACGTTTTGATGGATGTGCGCGGTGTTGGGTACCTCGTGTTTTGTTCGGATCGGACATTGGCGGCTATACCCGAAGCGGGACAAGTCTGTGCGCTTTATACTGATATGGTCGTGCGTGAAGACCTGATGCAGCTTTACGGGTTTCCAACGCTGGTCGAAAAAGAGTGGCATCGGTTGTTGGTGTCGGTTCAGGGCGTGGGTGCCAAGGCGTCGCTGGCCATTTTGGGTACGCTGGGTGCCGATGGCGTGAGCCGGGCGATTGCTTTGGGCGATTGGTCGGCGGTAAAGGCTGCAAAGGGGGTCGGCCCAAAGATAGCGCAGCGTGTTGTGCTGGACCTTAAGGACAAGGCGCCGTCTATGATGGCCATGGGCAATGCGGTTGCCGAGGCGATGGGCGATGCGGAGACGGATATGATAGAGCCAGTTGCGGTCGCGATGACGCCTGCAGTTCCGACATCGGCGCAGGCGGATGCACTGTCAGCGTTGGGAAATCTTGGCTACAGTCCATCTGATGCAGCTGCGGCTGTTGCGCAGGCGGCAGGCGAAACACCCGACGCGGACACGCCCGCACTGATCCGGACGGCATTGAAACTATTGGCGCCAAAGGGGTGATGCATGTCTGAACCGGATCCGACATTGCGCCCCACGGCCTTGCCTGATGATCGGGATCGTGCGTTGCGGCCTCAGAGCCTGGATAATTTTGTTGGTCAGGCCGAGGCGCGAGCGAATTTGCGCGTCTTTATCCAATCAGCCCGGCAGCGTGGCGAAGCGATGGACCACACTTTGTTTTATGGTCCTCCGGGACTAGGCAAGACCACTCTGGCGCAGATCATGGCGCGGGAACTTGGGGTCAATTTTCGAATGACCTCGGGTCCGGTGCTGGCGCGGGCAGGAGACCTCGCAGCGATCTTGACCAATCTGGACGCGCGCGATGTTTTGTTCATTGATGAAATCCATCGGCTGAATCCAGTGGTCGAAGAGGTGCTTTACCCGGCGCTTGAGGATTTTGAGCTGGATCTTGTGATTGGTGAGGGGCCTGCGGCGCGCACAGTGCGCATCGAATTGCAGCCATTTACGCTGGTGGGTGCGACGACTCGTATGGGCTTGCTGACAACACCGCTGCGCGATAGGTTCGGCATTCCGACGCGTTTGCAATTCTATACTGAGGACGAGCTGTTCACCATCGTAGAACGCAATGCCCGCAGGCTGGGCGCACCAGCCGATGAGGGAGGGGCGCGTGAAATTGCCCGACGGGCGCGCGGCACACCACGGATCGCCGGGCGGTTGCTGCGCCGGGTTGTAGATTTCGCAATCGTGGACGGTGATGGGCGGGTTACGCAGGAATTGGCGGACGCTGCGCTGACGCGATTGGGGGTCGATAACCTTGGCCTTGATGGAGCCGACCGGCGCTATCTGAGCTTAATGGCAGAACATTATGGGGGCGGCCCCGTTGGCGTTGAAACCTTGTCTGCGGCACTTTCAGAGAGCCGAGATGCGCTGGAAGAGGTGATCGAGCCTTATTTGCTGCAACAGGGATTGATTCAGCGTACGCCGCGCGGACGGATGCTGGCGGCGCGGGCGTGGCGGCATTTGGGTTTGGATGCGCCACGGGTGGTCGGTGACCTGTTTGAGTGATGTGTTTGTGAGGCACGGGGACGACGCGCGTTCCTGGACCATACGGCCCAAGAACGGCGCCCCGCCCACCGTCCCTTGTATGCGTTGCAAGTCGTGTCAAAGCGTTATGCAAATAACTTGAAACACCTAACGCTGCTGGAAATCAAAGCATTCAATAGGTTAGGTGATACGCGATCTTTTAGGCATTTCGTCAAACGCTATAGGCTTGTGTGAATTGAGCTTTGACCATTCAGGCGTTAGGGGGTAGGCCGCTTTGAATAGGGGCCTGTTATGACTGCAGACGAGATCGAGATGTTGTTCACCCGCGACGGTGGAAATTTCGCGTTTTCACGGTGGGGGCGCGCGTTGGCGCCGGTGGTGTTTGGGGTTGAAGACAGGACCCTGAGCACAGTGAAGGGTGCGATTGAGGCAGTTTGCCAGTTAGCAGGTCACGAAATGGCTGAAACCGACCCGGAACTGGGGTCGAATTTCATGTTGTTCTTTTTCAATGATTGGGCAGAGTTGCCAAAGGTGCCGGGTTTGGATCGGTTGGTCCCTGATCTTGAGCCGCTCGTCGCGCGATTGCAGGCGGCGGATGCCAACCAGTACCGAGTTTTTCGTTTTGATGGTGCGGGCGCCATTCAGGCTTGTTTTGTGTTTTTGCGGATGGATAAGCATTTGTTGAAAGTGCCAGCACAGACGCTTGCACTGAGCCAGGTGGTGCAATCGATGCTCTTGTGGTCTGATCTTGCATTTCGCGAACGTTCGCCGCTGGCTGTTGCCGGAGAGACGACGGTTTTACGCCCCGACATCGCTGCACTGATCCGGGCAGCCTATGATCCTGTGCTCCCTGCAGCGGCTGATGATCCGAGCCATGCCCTAAGGCTGAGTGCGCGCATTGGGCATGCGCAATAGTTTGGATTTATGACTGTCCCTCGCAATTTACTAATCTACAGCGTTTGACGGGATATCCGAAACATCGCACATCACCTAACGCGTTGAAATCATTTATTTCAGCCAGCTTTAGGAGTTTCAATTTCTTCGCATAACGCTATAAGCCTTTCAAAATTTTAGGCGCTTTGATTGGTCGCTCTAATCTTTGCAAAGCGGACTTGTTTATCGAGGCAATGATCTGCCTTGATCTAAGGCAAGCGCGCTTTTAGGTTTCAGGTTGTTTTGCGAGGGTTTCAGCAATGGCTGCACACCGTTTTTCGATCACGGTCTTTTATGAAGACACCGACATGGCGGGCATCGTTTACTATGCAAATTACCTGCGCTTCATCGAACGCGCGCGGTCGACCATTGTCGAGGATATGGGTGTGGATCAAAACGCCATGCGTGCGCGCGATATCGTGTTTGCGGTGACACGGGTCGAGGCTGACTATGTTGGCTCCGCTCGACTTGGTGACCGGCTGGAGGTTGTCACCACGCACCGCGCGGCCAGCCCGGTGCGCTGGACTTTTGACCAAGAGGTGCGCCGGGGCGCCGAGTTGATCTTTCGTGCGCATGTGGTTGCGGTTTGCATGACAACGGCGGGTAAACCCAAACGATTGCCTGCGGAAATCCGCGCAATAGTTGAGAAATGAACCCATTTTGACGCCGAAGTGATGGCTTTTCCTTTTGTCGTCGGCTAGACTTTACCTCAATAAGGGTCGACAAACGCGCCCAAAGAAAAGAGCAGGCAGATGGAAACAGAAACCTTGGCTTTGGCACGGGAGATTGATTTCTCTATGTGGGGGCTTTTTGTACGTGCCACCCTGACCGTGAAATTGGTGATGATCGTATTGATCGTTTCATCATTCTGGTCATGGGGCATCATCATACAAAAGTTGATAGTCTTTCGGCGTGCGCGCGCGCAGGCCGCTCGATTTGATCAGGCATTTTGGTCAGGCGAGCCGCTGGATGAGCTGTTCGAAAAGATCGGTCCCGACCCTAAGGGGGCCGCTGCGGCAGTGTTCGCGACAGGGATGATTGAATGGCAACGCTCGCATCGCGAGGATGGCGGGCTGATTGCGGGGGCCACAGCGCGGATTGACCGCAGCATGGATGTGGCCATCGCTAAGCATGCAGAGGCGTTGCAAAGTGGGTTGACTGTTCTGGCAACAGTGGGGTCGGCAGCGCCTTTCATTGGGTTGTTTGGGACAGTGATTGGCATCATGAACGCCTTTATCGAGATTGCAGAGCAGCAAAACACCAACTTGGCGGTTGTCGCGCCGGGCATTGCCGAGGCCCTGATGGCGACGGGGTTGGGGCTGTTGGCGGCGATCCCGGCTGTGATCTTTTACAACAAGTTGAGTGCTGACAGCGACCAAATCGTATCTGGCTACGAGGCATTTGCCGATGAGTTTGCAACTATACTCAGCCGCCAGTTGGACAGCTGAGCCATGGGCGCGGGTGTGATCCGGTCTGATGACGGGGGCGGTCAACGGCGGCGCCGCAAGCGCAGGCGCAGCCGTCCAATGTCTGAAATCAACGTGACGCCCTTTGTCGACGTTATGCTTGTCTTGCTCATCATATTCATGGTGGCTGCTCCGCTTTTAACGGTTGGCGTGCCTGTCGAATTGCCCAAAACCGCTGCCGGCGCGCTGTCCACCGGGCAGGACGAGCCATTGACCATTACGCTGACATCAGGTGGATCTGTGCAGATACAAACCACAGAAGTTGCGCGCGATGTGCTGGTGCCACGGTTGCGCGCAATTGCAACCGAGCGGTCGAGCGACCAGGTGTTCCTGCGAGCGGATGGGGCGGTGCCTTATTCTGAGGTCATGCAAGTGATGGGCGCGCTTAACGCGGGCGGGTTTTCGAACATCGGACTGGTCACGGATATCGGTGGACCGACGATGGACGGCGACGGATAGCTGCGGGTGTGGGGCGTTGAAAGGTGAACACCGGGCTGATTATATCTGGCATTGGTCACGCGGGTTTAATTGGTTGGGTGCTTTTCGGCGGCGCGTTCCGGAGCGAGCCCTTACCGTTCGAGGTGACTGAAGTGTCGATGATATCATCGGATGCGTTCGAAGCCCTGCTGACCACTGGTCCGCAACCCGATACCGTGACTGAGGTGGTTCTTCCTGCAGCACCTATCGTTGACTTGGACCCGGTCGCGACATCACAGCCCGATCAAACTATTGCCACAGATGCGCCACAGGTGTCCCCGGAACCTGTATCTGAGACCGTGCCAGCGGAATTGCCAAGCCCGGTGCCGCCGGTGCCCGAGGGCATCGATACTGCTCCGGTTGCTCTACAGCCGCAGGACTTTGCGACGTTGGTGCCTGACGTGGGCGCCAGGCCGATCCCGCGCCCCTCGGAACGGGTGGCACCGTTGGCCGTGGCCCCACCGCCGCCCGAAGCGCTACCTGATCCGGTGGAACGTGATCAAGTGACCCAACAGGACACGGCCGAGACCCCGGCGCAAGAACAAGAGGCCACGGCCCCCCAAGAGGCTGCTACCGAAATCGTGACCGAGGCCGAAGAACCCTCGGGTGCACTGCGCAGCTCGTTGCGTCCACCATCGCGCAGACCGGCGCCTCCAACACGATCAGTTGAAACGCCAGATCCTCCAGCCGCTGCTGCCACTCAGGCCGTCGTAAACGATGCGCTGCGCGAGGCCTTGGGTGGCACTGCACCCGACGTGCCCCTTGGCCCACCGCTGTCGGCAGGCGAAAAGGACGCATTGCGGGTTGCGGTTTCAGTCTGCTGGAACGTCGGATCGCTATCGTCCGAAGCTTTGCTTACCACCGTCACAGTTGGATTTGACATGAGCCGAAAAGGCCGCCCGGTTGTTTCGACCATGCGGATGATATCCAGCTCTGGTGGATCTGCGGCAGGGGCCAAGCAAGCCTATGAAACCGCGCGTCGGGCGATCATTCGCTGCACCGGCCAAAATGGATATCAATTGCCCATTGAAAAATACGATCAGTGGAAACAAATCGAGATAACGTTCAATCCCGAAAGGATGCGTATCAAATGATGGTTCGAGTGCTTTTTGTGATTCTGGTTTGGCTGGGCGTGGCACCCGCTGTGGCCCAGACCGGCCCCCTGCGAATCGAGATCACCGAAGGGGTGATCGAACCCTTGCCCGTTGCAATCCCAGATCTGGTCGCCGAAACGGCGCGAAGTGTGCAGATGGGGCAGCAGATCGCGCGGGTTATCGCTGCGGACCTGACGGGTACGGGACTGTTTCGCGAAGTACCGTCCTCTGCCTTTATCAGTCAGATCAACGATTTTAGTGCCGCAGTTCAATATGCTGATTGGAAGGCCATCAACGCACAGGCGCTGATCACTGGTGCTGTCAGGGTGCAAGGCGGGCAGGTCCGGGTGCAATTTCGGGTGTATGATGTGTTTTCCGGTGCGGAACTGGGCGATGGATTGCAATTCGTCGGCGCGTCAGATGGCTGGCGGCGTATTGCCCACAAGGTCGCCGACGCAGTCTATAGCAGAATCACTGGAGAGGGTGGTTATTTTGACAGCCGCGTAGTCTTTGTTTCCGAAAGTGGGCCCAAGTCCGAACGCCGCAAACGTCTTGCGGTGATGGATTACGATGGTGCTAATGTGCAGTACCTGACCGACTCGGACGCAATTGTTCTGGCACCGCGCTTCTCGGCCAATGGTGACCGGGTGCTTTATACCAGTTACGAGACTGGTTTTCCGCGCATCTACGTGCTGGATGTTGGATCGGTTCAACGCAAGGTTCTAGAAAGCCAGCAGGGCACCATGAGTTTTGCGCCCCGTTTTGCGCCGGATGGGCGGACAGTTGTTTACTCACTGAGCCAAGGCAGCAACACAGATATCTATTCGATGAATATCGCCAGCGGTGCCACATCCCGCCTGACCCGTGCACCGTCGATTGAAACCGCACCCAGCTTTAGCCCAGACGGGGCCCGGATTGTTTACGAAAGCGACCGGTCGGGAACTCAGCAGCTTTACGTGATGCCCGCCAACGGTGGCGAAGCGCGCCGAATTTCTTTTGGAGATGGGCGATACGGCACACCAGTCTGGTCCCCGCGGGGTGATCTGATTGCCTTTACCAAGCAGTCCAAGGGCCGGTTCCATATCGGAGTGATGCGCAACGATGGTAGTGAAGAGAGGTTGTTGACGGCGTCTTTTCTGGACGAGGGGCCAAGCTGGTCACCCAATGGCCGTGTCGTCATGTTCACCCGCGAGACCCAAGGTGTGGCCGGGCGGTCAACGCTTTATTCGGTGGATATCACGGGCCGAAATTTGCGCCCAGTGCGCACGCCCGAAGGCGGGTCGGATCCATCCTGGGGGCCATTGCAGCCATAGGTTTCGTTTCCAAACCCTGCTATTCATGGTAATAGCATTGTAAAATAATATTTTTTGAGACAGAAAAAGAGGCAAGTCAATGAAACTTAAGACATCCATCGTGATGCTATGCGCCGTCCTGAGCCTGGTTGCCTGCACCGATCCCAACC
>Ga0206126_10006369_pt1 | contig 10482 bp, 10 predicted proteins | sample Helgoland_Spring_5_FD_148621 | JGI IMG/M metagenome (GOLD analysis project Ga0206126, IMG submission 148621) | Pelagic subsurface seawater microbial communities from Kabeltonne, Helgoland, North Sea - Helgoland_Spring_Bloom_20160412_1 | ecosystem: Environmental > Aquatic > Marine > Epipelagic ...
AGCTTGGCCTGCGGTTGTGCTGCCATCCGGACGATCCGCCTTTTTCGTTGCTTGGGCTGCCACGGGTGATGTCATCTGCGGATGATTACGGCGCTGTTCTTGATGCTGTTGACAGCCCTGCCAATGGTGCGACGCTGTGCACCGGATCTCTTGGGGTTGACCCGGCTTTCGATGCTCCGGCTTTTGTTAGCCGTTTTGGCCCACGCATTCACTTTGCGCATTTGCGCAACACCAAGAGGTTACCTTCGCCCGATGCCGCGCGCCCCGGGTTTCTAGAAGCGCCACATTTGGAAGGAAACACCGACATGGTCGCGACGATTACTGCCCTGATGAAAGAAGAGGCCCGCAGGCGCGCTGAAGGCCGCAGTGATCACGCAATTCCCATGCGCCCTGATCATGGGCAGGAGTTGCTTGGTGACTGCGAGCGTAACAGTTTGCCAGGCTATCCCCTGATCGGGCGCATGCGCGGGCTTGCGGAACTGCGCGGGATCATGGCGACCGTTGAGGCATACCTATGACCCGGATCGGCGTCGCGGGGGCAGGCCTGATTGGAAAGCGGCATATGGCAGCCATTAATCGGGTTGCTGACGTTACTCTTTCGGCGGTGCTGGATCCTGTGATGCAAGATGGCACAGATGTGCCGTTGGTTGCTGATCTGGATGCGCTTGCTGCCCACTCGGATGGGGTCATCCTTGCGGTTCCAAACGCACTTCATGCGCCAATGGCGATTGCTTTGCTTGAGGCAGGGTGCCCGGTTTTAGTGGAAAAGCCTTTGGCTGGTACTGCAGCAGAGGGTGCGCAAATGGTTGCTGCCTCTGAACGCACGGGCGTGCCGTTGCTTGTCGGCCACCACCGCCGACACAACCCACTGGTGGCCAAAGCCAAGGAGATCATCGAAAGCGGTCTTTTGGGGCCAATAACAGCGGTACATGGCCATTGCTGGCTGCCTAAACCCGATCTTTATTACGAAAATGCGTGGCGGCAGGGGGCCGGGGCTGGGCCACTGTTCATCAACCTGATCCACGACATCGACGTATTAATGCACCTTTGCGGCCCAATCGAACAGGTGCAGGCCTTTGAGAGCAACGCCATTCGCGGAGCTGCCGCCGAAGAGGTCAGCGTTGCCATACTGCGTTTTGCCAGAGGGGCTCTGGGTACCGTCAACCTAAGCGATGTGTCGCTGGGCCCTTGGAGTTGGGAACTCACTGCTGGTGAAAACCCTGCATATCCCGCAACTGATCAATCGAGCTATGTCATAGGCGGGCGCGCAGGATCGCTTGCCTTGCCGAACCTGACTCTTTGGAATCAGAGCAATGGTCCTGATTGGTGGGCACCCATATCGACCACGCGCGTGCCATTTAGCAGTGCCGATCCGTTAGAGGCTCAGATCGCTCATTTCGCAGATGTCATTCGTGGAACCGCTAAGCCTTTGGTAACAGGCGCAGATGGTCTGCGTGCTGTGCGGGTGATTGAGGCGATCAAGGCGGCAGCCTTGAGTGGCAGTGCCGTTTCCATAGCCCCTTAGAATTTTCTCGCGCATCGTTGTGTCTGTGCTAGCGTGATCTTGCACGCTGCAATCTGCGTGCCGCGATATGGCAGGGGGTGTCTTTTGGACCTGCCCGGCGCCCGTGACTGGCGTGAAACCCCACCGGTATGTGAACCAATGAAAGGAATGGCCTATGACGGCGGTTGGTGTGATCGGATTGGGTGATATGGGCAGTGGGATTGCCAAAAACCTGATCTTAAATGGATTTGAAACGTGGGGGCGCGACGTAATCGCGGCTCGCCATGATGCTTTTGGTGCGATGGGTGGGCATACGGCTGACAGCACCGCTGAGGTGAGCAAACACGCACAATACGTTTTCGTCATGGTGATGAAAGGGGCAGAAGCCCACGAGGTTATTTTGGGCGAGGGCGGACTTGCGGAAAACATGTCTCCCGGTGGCACGATCGTTCTGACCTCGACAATCAAACCCGCAGAAGCGCGCGCCATCGCCACAGGCTTGGATGGAACTGGGTTGCTCTTGATCGATAGCCCTGTTTCGGGTGGCTACCCCGGCGCTCAGGGGGGCACGCTCACCCTGATGGCGGCAGCCCCTGAGAATATCCTGAGCAACGCGCGTCCGGTGCTTGAAGCTATTTCGGCAGATATTCACCATGTTGGGACACAGCCCGGTGAAGGGCAGGTGGTGAAAGCTTGCCTTCAGTCGCTTATCGGGTCAATTTTTTCTGCGACTTTTGAAGCTGCAGCACTGGCCGCCAAGGCGGGCGTGCCCGGGCAAGTGATTCTTGATGTCTTTTCAACATCGTCTGCCGGTTCCGGAATCACCAACAATGCTGTCCAAAAGATCATCGACCGACAATTCGAAGGTACCGGCAGTCATATCAACACGATGCACAAGGATCTGACAATATCAATGGCGCTGGGCGAAGAACTGGGCGTTCCCTTGCACACAGCCGCCGCCGCAATGCAGATATTCCACGCTGGACGTACCCGGCATCCAGACGGTGACAATTGGGTTGCAACCCGTGTGATCGAAGAAATCGTTGGCGCAGAACTTCACCGCAACGCTGCAAAGGTGACGCGATGAAACTGGGTGTGATCTGTGACGGTGTAAGCCGTGATCTTGCGTATGCCGTGGATGTGATGGACGAATTCGATTTGCGCTATGCAGAGCTGCAGTTTGTCGGTGACACCGAGGTTGGCGATCATTCAGCCCAAGAGATCCGGGATATCGATATGCTGCTACGGGATCGCGGGAAACCTGTCAGTTGCCTTAGCCGCCATGTCTTTGCGGGCATGACGGTGTCTAACAGGCCGGGTGATGCCTTGCACATGCAGCATATGGATGCGCTGAAACGGGTGATCGAGATGGCTCATATTGTGGACAGCCCGCTGGTTCGGATCATGACCCAAAAAAAAGAACAGATCCTTTGGGGCCATAACGGCGCGGAAAAGTGGAACGTTGCCCATGGGGCTTGGGATACAACAGCGCCGCTGATTGCTCCTGCGGTTGATCTGGCCCGGTCCGAAGGCGTGACTCTGGTTGTTGAGACGGGCAATGGAACGATGGTCAATTCCAATTACACGGCGCGCAAGTTAATTGATGAACTGAACGCGAGGGATGTGCTCAAGGTGTTATGGGATCCGGCAAACAACTGCTGGTGTCATGAGCTAGCATATCCTGATGGCTACGCTGCGGTGCGCGATGGCTATCTGGGCCATGTGCACATCAAAGATGTGCAGGTTGATACCCCGCGGGCAACGTTGGACGTCAAAGAGATGGGCAAAGGGCAACTTGGTCCATTATTCACACCCATGGCAGATGCGCTGCGGGACGATGGCTATGATGGTGTCATTTCGCTTGAGAGCGTTTATCATCCTGGGAACGGCGATTTCGAAGCAGGATTTCGCGCATGTGTCGAGACGTTCAAAGCAGTTTTTGACGTGCAACCGGCCGGGTTAGGATGATATATCTGCGTGGCGTCATTTTAGCGTTTGACGAAAGACTTGAAACATCAGGTACAATCTAACGCATTGAAATCTTTGATGTCAGGCAGCGTTAAGTGTTTCAAGTTTTTCGCAGAACGCTTTATGTTGCGCCCGAGCGTCATGCTGGGTAGGCAGGGCGATACGCAATTCGAGGACCGTCCGAATGACTTCAGCTTCCCCTTTGCCCGGCTTTGATGATCTGCGCGTTGCGGTGATCGGTCTTGGGTATGTTGGTTTGCCGCTCGCGGTGGAATTTGGCAAAAGCCGATCGACGGTTGGTTTTGACTTGAATGCAGACCGGGTGATAGCGCTGCAAGCCGGTGCCGACAGCACCGGCGAATTGGCGCCTGAACAACTGGCCCAAGCGCCGAATTTGAAATTTACCAATGATCTTGCCGACATTGCTGATTGTAATTTCTACATAGTTGCGGTGCCAACGCCCATTGATCAGCATCGCCAGCCCAATCTTGGCCCGCTGCTGTCTGCTTCGCGCATGGTCGGGTCGGTGATCAAGCGTGGTGACATCGTCGTATTTGAAAGTACCGTCTATCCGGGTGCCACCGAAGAAGACTGTCTGCCGCTGGTCGAGCAAGGTTCTGGGCTTGTGCGGAACCGCGACTTTTTCGCAGGCTACAGCCCCGAAAGAATCAACCCTGGCGATAAAACGCGCCCCCTGACCAGTATCGTCAAGGTCACGTCTGGTTCGACGCCCGAGGCTGCGGATCTGATCGATAATCTTTATGCCAGCATCATTATCGCTGGTACGTTCAAGGCGGCCTCTATCAGGGTGGCCGAAGCCTCCAAGGTGATCGAAAATACGCAGCGTGACGTGTCGATTGCGCTGATCAATGAATTGTCGATCATCTTTTCGCATCTGGATATCGACACCAATGCGGTTTTAGATGCCGCTGCAACCAAGTGGAACTTTAACCGGTTTTCGCCCGGCCTTGTGGGGGGGCACTGCATTGGCGTGGATCCCTATTACCTTGTCCACAAGTCAATTGCAGCAGGTCACATTCCAGACATCATCCGTATCGCACGTGAAATCAATGATGGCATGGCACGTCATGCGGTGTCTTTGTTGGTCAAGAAGATGATTCAGAAAGAAGCGCGCGTAAAGGACGGGCATGTCTTGGTTCTGGGGCTGACATTCAAGCAAAATTGCGCTGATATCCGCAATACCAAGGTTTTGGATTTGTTTGGGAATATGCAAAGTTATGGGATGAATGTTGATGTTTATGACCCATGGGCTGATGCTACCGAGGTGCGCGATGTCTATGGCATTGAAATACTCAAAGATCTGCCAGTGGCGGGTGGGTATGACGCAGTCATCCTTGCCGTTCCCCACGACGAACTGATTGAGATTGGCGCCCAAGGGCTGCGGGCCATGCTGGATCCAAACGGTGTGCTATTTGATATGAAAGCCGTGTTTGACCAAACCGAAAGCGATTTGCGGCTGTAGTGTTCCGAGGGTGATTTTTATAACAGGCGGCGTTGCCTATATGTGTCAGCAATGGCTTGTTTCTGGGTGGTAAACGATATGTGCGCTGCCGGTTGTTATGGAATTTGCGTATAGCCTTTGACGAAACGCCCGAAACATATAGCAATATCTACAGTAGTGAGATGTTTGATTTCAGGCTGCGTTGGGAGAGCCAAGTTTTTCGCATAACGTTTTAGCCAGCACGACCTGCAAACATTGCAACCCTTATGCCTGCCGCCTCCAACGCCCGGCGGACCGAAGCGGCGATTTCTACCGCTTCAGGCGTATCACCATGGCAGCATATGCTATCAATCGGTGTCTCTATTCGTTTGCCACTTTCGGTTATGATTGCTTGGGCTTTGACCATATCGACCATCCGCTGTCCGGCCAGTTCAGCGTCGTGAATGACAGCGCCGGGCAGGCTGCGATCTACCAGTGTTGCATCATCGTTGTAGGCGCGATCCGCAAATATTTCGCAGGCAAAGCGGGCACCAAGGCTGCGCGCGGCACGTTCCTGCGCTGTGGCCGCCAATACCATTAGAATCGCGTCTGGATGAGCGGACAGTGCCGCTTGGTAACAGCCGTGGGCCATGGCTTCGTCCTCAGAGGTCATGTTGCCAAGAGCACCGTGCAATTTCACATGCCGCACGGTGGCACCGAGCGCGTTGGCCATGCCAAGGGTTGCACCGACCTGCACCCGGATCGAGTTTTGCAGGGAAGAAAGGGGCATGGTGATGCGCCTGCGGCCAAACCCCTGCATGTCGACAAATCCGGGGTGCGATCCGATGCCAACGCCTTTGGACAGCGCGATGCCCATGGTCTTGGCCATCACATCTGGGTCACCTGCATGCCCACCACAGGCGATATTGGCCGAGGTCACCGTTTCCAACAATGCAGCATCATCGCCCATTTTCCAGGGGCCAAAGCTTTCGCCCATGTCTGCGTTCAGATCGACCTGCATTTGTATCATCCTTGTTCGAATGGGGATTGGTGGGCCGATACCATGCCGCCAACCAGTTGGTAACTGAGCAGATCCTGCATCGTATGAGGATCACGGATCAAGGGTTTTGCAGAGTGCCCGAGTTTGAGCAACTCGGCGTTTGCACGCGCTTGAATGGCTGCCGCATCACCTAAGCTGACAAATGAAAACCGCAACGTTGCACCGGCAGGCGCCTGTGCAACGCGCGGCAGATCGCAGGGCAATACCGTCCCGATGCGGGGATATCCGCCTGTGGTCTGGCATTCGACCATCAGGACAAAGGGCGTGCCATCACCGGTGATTTGAATGTCTCCTGGCACGATGACTTCGCTTACGATGCTCAGCTGTTTCGGGTTGGAAAAACCTGTACCGTCGCTATCAAGCCGTATGCCCTGCCGGTTCGCGCGGGGATCACGACGGAAAACGGTCGCTTCAAATCTTTCCCGGATGTCGGCGTCAAAATCCTCTGTCTGCATGCTTGCGACAATCCGGATATCGCCACCAGCAAAGCGGGGATCACGGGGCAGGGCCATGCCCACATCTTTGCCTTTGTCCTCTCCGACAGGCAAAGTTTGACCAGCAGCAACAAGCGATCCAAGGCCAACCGATTGGTGTGTTGCGCGTGATCCAAGGATCGCTTTGGTTGTAATTCCGCCACCCACGTGCAGATATCCGTAGGTGCCATCCCGGCTGGGCCCGATCGTCAGTTTTGTGTTCGCAGGCAAAAGATGGCTGGCATTCCAGGCAGCGGTTTCACCATTGATTTTTGTAGCCATTTCAGCACCAGTCAGTGCAATACGTATTGGGGCTGTTGCCTCGAACGTGCCCCCAGTGCTGACCATCTCAAGCACGGCAAGGTCAGTACTTTGGCGTAACAGGGCGGCCCCTTCATAAACGGCGCGGTGGTCAGCTGCACCGCTGGTCGTCAGACCCTTGGCCAAAAATCCGGGTCGGCCGAGGTCTTGCACCGCGACGCCGGGCCCAATCTGCTGCACGATCAGGCCTGTCATTTCAGCACCTCTCGCAGGGCAGCGCCATTGCCATCCGCATTATGTGCCTCGATGCTGGCCAATTCTTGTAAGGTAATTGACGTGAACTGTACCTCGTCCCCGGGTGAAAGCGGAAAGGGGATGTCGCTGCGGGGGCGAAAGCACTGAAAGGCTGATTGCCCGACATGGCGCCACCCGGTTGGCGTGTCTTTGGTGAAAAGACAAATCTGGCGCACAGCGGCGACCAAGGCACCCGCAGGGATGTTCGGGCTAAGCCCGACCTGGCGGGGGATATCCCACGCTGTGCCCAGCGTGCCCAGATAGGGCTGGCCCGGCGCAAATCCCACCGTCAGGACACGCAGCCGGGTGGCGGTCAGTTCGGCTTCAGCTTCTTTGGTTGTTAAACCTGCGGCCTCTGCCGCCTCTGCCAATTGCGGTGCGCGACTTGTTCCAAAAACGGCGGGTATCGTCCACAGGGTCCGGCCAGCGGGCAAGGTAGCATTCGACCAATCACGCGATTGCAACACTTCGTTCAGGCGGGCGCGCAGCCGATCATAGCTGTATTCCGCAAGATCGGTGCGAAAAAAAGCAGACACCAATGTGCTGCTGCTTTCCATCACTTCCGGCCATTCCTGTTCGTCGACCGCCGTACGAAACGCAATCGCTGCGCGGTTGGCTGCGTCTGTCGCCTTGTCGCCAAAGGTGACCAAAACGCCATTCAAGCCAACAGATCGAATTTTTGGGCAATCAACGTGATTCTGTGACATGTTGCGACACTAGCGGTTCCGCAGATCGGTGCAATCGCCGGAGGTGTCATTTTGAACTTTGCAACCAACCCTTTTCGAATGTAACGGCCTCGACGCTTGCAAGCCGCTTGATCCGCTCCAGTTCGTTTTCGAACGCGATCTGGCGTGCTTTGCTTCAATGCACGCCGCCTCCTGGCCACAAGCTGCGCCCACTTGCGCCGAACACATCGGCCCCTGATTACGGATCATATCCATCACGGGCTGACATTGCTGTTCAAACCCATCACGCTGCCAGTTGCGCCACCTGTTGCGCAACACTTCTGCATCGCGCTGACGGCGCAGATGCCAATATGGGTAGAAATCTATTGGCACGACGGCAGCATCATGTGTCCAGTGCTCGAAAAGTGCCCGATCTTTTTCATAAAGACGTTTCATGGCATGTGGGGGATATTGCGGTCTGCGCGAGAACAATATCAGATCATGGGCCGCGCGACCGTATTGATGCTGTCGAGCTGCACAAAGCCCAGACGTGTGATCATATCCAATAGTGCAGGCCCCGAGGCCAGTCCTTGCGGTGCTTCCAACAGGGCATGACGATCCAGAAAAACACGGCGCGCCGCGCGGTACGTCAGCGTTAAGGGTGTCACGTCCGCAAGTTGCGCCTCAGGGTATCCCCGTAAGAAATCTTGGGACTGAGGGTGATGTTCTGAGGCGCAGGATCAGCATCTGGTTTTGAACGGTCAAGAATGATCTGTGCCGCAGCGCGCCCAATCTCAAGTCGGCAAGCGTCAGTCGTGGTCAGCTGACGGGGCAGCCCTTGCAGCAATTCTACCCCGTTAAAGCCTGAAAGCCCAATTTGGCCAGGGACATCAACGCCCTCATCGAGCAGGTACAACAGGCCCCCCGCGCCGATCATATCGTTAGAATAATATAGAAAGTCGAGATCTGGATTTTCTTTCAGCATAGTGGCTGTCATCTCGCGGCCTTTGGCCAGAGCAGATCCGCCCGAATAGAAATCACGCGCTTCAATCTCTACACCAGCCTTGGCAAGCCCTTCGGTGAGCCCCTCGAAGCGTTTGCGCGCGCGGTGGTCGCGTGGCATCGATGTCCCCATAAAGCCAATCCGTGAATATCCCTGTTTTAGGATGGCTTGTGCCATGTCGAGGCCCGCCTTGCGGTGCGAGATACCCACCATGCTGTCGATGGCTCTGCCGTCGGTATCCATGATTTCCACAACCGGAATGCCCGCATTGCGCAGCATGGCTTCGGCCGCGTCCGAATGTTCCAGCCCGGCGATGATCACGCCGGACGGCCTCCAGGACAACATCTCGTAGAGAACTCGTTCTTCTTTGTCGCGCATGTAATCGGTAACGCCGAAAACCGGTTGAAAGGGCGTATCTTCGAGCACCTGATTGATCCCGGTAAGAACCTCAGGAAATACCATATTGCTCAAGGAAGGGATGATGACCGCGATCAGATTAACATGTTGCGAGGCAAGTGACCCGGCAATCTGATTGGGGACATACCCAAGGGTCTTGGCGGCCTCGAGCACCTTTTTTCGGGTGGCAGCGGATACATCTCCACGATTGCGCAGAACCCTGCTCACCGTCATTTCAGAGACGCCACACGCTGCGGAAACATCACGCAAGGTCAGCGGGCGTTGGGCGCGATCAGTCAATGGCAGGCCTCATTTAAAAGAATGAAACAAGTTACGGATAATTTCGCACGAATTTCAAGCACCGCCAGTGTAAATCGGGATTTGAACAAGGTGAAAAGTGGTGTTGTATTCAAAAAGAGCACCAACAAAGGACTTGAGTCGAGCCTGATCGAGCGGTCAGTTCCTGACGTGCGGCGCTGTACTTAAAAAATAAAAGAGGACAAAACGTTTGGTAAGCGGCAGGCTTGGCAAACCATTTTTTGAATCGTAAGACGGCGGTATTGGCTCCGTGGCTCAACTGGATAGAGCAGCCCCCTCCTAAGGGGCAGGTTGCAGGTTCGAACCCTGCCGGAGTCGCCATAAAAATCAATTGCTTATGGTTCACTTAGGGGGTTTACCTCTGGTTCGATGAACCAAAACCTGCGTGTTCAATTCAAGTGAACTGGCTGCTGTTCGCAAATATGTTGGGCTGAACTGTGCATATGTGGACCGCGTAATTGCGGGATTACTATGGCCGAGATATTGCGCTACTTCCTCAATTGGCACCCCATCCTCCACCATAAGGCGTCCGGCGGTTCTGCGAAGGTCATGCGGTGTGCAATGATCTATTCCAGCCCTTTTAACAGCAGCATTGAAGCCCTTTTTAATTGAGCCGACCTTCCGGCCTCCCCACTCAACAGCGTAATTCGAGAGACCGCCCTTGTGGGCTTCTGTGAGTGCCGCCAGTAGCGTGTTGTTGATTGGAACAATCGCGCGGCCCTTGCGCGGCCCAATGTCATTTGTCGCTAGCTTGAGAATGCGGCGTTCCAAATCGACCCGATCCCAAGTGAGCTCAAGGATTGCTCCGATCCGCCCCGCTGTGGTTATCATGAGCAGGATAGCCAGTCGGATATGTGGGTCATTGGCTGCGTTCAGCAGGTCAGAAACCTCATCACGCGAGAGATACCTATCCCGAGGAGGCGGTGTCGGGGGCAGTTCAACTGCCGGAGCCTTAGCTATCAGATTACTCTTTTCAGCCCAAAGCAGGCTCGCGCGCAGGCATCCTAATTCTGTGCGTATCGTCGCATCCTTGCGCCCAGCGGCGCGTCGGCTCTGGATGTACTTCAAGCAATCGGCTTTAATGATTTGCTCGGCTGCA
>Ga0206126_10006378_pt1 | contig 10465 bp, 8 predicted proteins | sample Helgoland_Spring_5_FD_148621 | JGI IMG/M metagenome (GOLD analysis project Ga0206126, IMG submission 148621) | Pelagic subsurface seawater microbial communities from Kabeltonne, Helgoland, North Sea - Helgoland_Spring_Bloom_20160412_1 | ecosystem: Environmental > Aquatic > Marine > Epipelagic ...
CTCACTCTAGCATGAATAGTGGCTATGTTAGCTGATTGAATAAACACTTGGTCGTTTTCATCGATAACTGTTTTGGATATATAACAATTAACATTAGTGAGGTTACTATTCAAGCCAAAAGACCAATCTCCTATAAGCTGAACATTTCTACCTATGGTGAGGTTAGGGCCATATGTACATCCTGTAAAAACAGCAGAATAATCCAAATTATCCCCGATAGTTGTAACACTATCTGGTATAACTAGATCACCAGTTATACCAGTTGCATAATAAAACGCACCGCTTTCAATTGTTGTAACACTGTCTGGGATTACTAGTTGGCAGTTGTATCTGTTGCCAGCTAAACTGTTAAAACCGATTTTTGTACAAGATGTACCTAAAACTATTCCCTCACTATCAGCTCCATACCCAGCAAACCCACCAGTTGTTGCTTGGTCTATATCACCAAATATCTGGATAACTTCATTGACTCCAGTATTCTTTGTAATAACAGTAGGTGTACCAAGATTAGGCAACGTGCCTTCGTTGGCGTCAAGCAAATTAAGCTCAACGACATTACCTGTCACATCTCCTTTGTATGTTTTGCTCATATTACCAAGTGATCGCTTGTAGTTCTGCTAGTGTAGTTGCGGCGTCGATTGAGGTGTTTGCTGTCTTTTCTTTTGTAAATACTCCTTTAAGGTGTGCTGTTACAGCATCAGATATACCAATAATGGTTGTGGCATCAATAGTAAGAAATGTACCATCACCTAGTTTCCAGTCAGTATCAAACCCAGGATCTTCTTTAGCCAAGAATCTTGCTTGGTAAATTCGCTCTACTGTAAATCTATCAGTTCTTACTGCTAGTCCATTTACATCAATGCCACCTACTTCAACATCGTATCTCTTTCTGGCAAAGTGATCTCTTACGAATGCTTTTGCACCATCAACATCAGCACCAAACTCAGTAATTTGTGCTTCATATCTTTCTTGTTGTTTAGCTGCTCTGAATTCTTCCATTGTCAGTAGAACCCCATCAACGATAAAGAATCTACCCTCACTAGCTTCTACTGTAGCTGCATCTGCATCAGAAATTTCGCTGTAGGTTTGACCGTCTGTTGGCTCTTCATCTACTATGTTAAAAATTGCTCCTCTTGGGCCTGTGATTGCGTATTTCATATTATTATTTATTTAAAGTTTTTATAAGTCTTTTATTACTGTTAATCCATTCCATGTACTACCAGCTACCCAAGAGCTTGCTGCGGGTACATGAATTTCTGTTGCATTATTTCCACCTGCAAATGGATTAACTGACGTTGGTGGTGGAGATGTCCTATAATATTCTATTCTTGTAAATGCACACCCATTAAACGCATTATTACCCACAGATGCAACAGTTGAAGGTAAAACTAATGTACCAGTCAGAGATGCACATAAATACATTAATCCGTTAGGTATTGCTGTAAGGCCAGAGCCGATAGTAATAGAAGTAAAATTATTAGTTCTAAAGCAAAATGTACCAATTGTAGTTACCGTATCAGGTATATTGAGATTCCCAGTAAAACTACAATATTCAAAAGCTGCACTTTCGATTGTTGTAACATTGCTAGGTATAATCAAATTCCCAGTCATAGAGGTGCAGTTACTAAATGTTCTAGCTCCAATGGTATTAAAGCTAGGATTTATAGGTAAAGTTAGGCTTGTTAAGCTAGAGCAACCAGAAAAACAATCATTTCCAATAGTTGTTAAACTATCAGGTAAATTCAATGCCCCACTTATTGATGAGCAACTTGAGAAGGTAAATAGACCTATACTTGTTATATTGTTGTGTAAAATTAATGACGTAAATGAAGAACATTCATTGAATACATTATTATTAATAACTGTTATATTATCAGGTATATCTAAGACACCAGTTAAGCCATTGCAATAAGCAAAAGCACCATTCCCAATAGTCGTAACGCTATTTCCAAGAGTTAATGTGCCAGTTAAGCCTTCGCAAGAATTAAAAGCCCGATCCCCAATACTCGTAACACTGTCTGGAATGACTAATTCACCAGTTAAGCCAGGGCAAGAACCAAAAGCCCGATCCCCAATACTTGTAACACTATCTGGAATAACTAATGAACCAGCAAGACCTGCCCCTAAACCTCCATTTGCTGTCCAGTCCCAGCAATAAAAAAAAGCATAACTCCCAATAGTTGTGCAACTTGTGCCAATTACTAATCCTCTAAAATTTGCGTCATTGTAGTATGGATTAGAACCAAGATTATAATCTGGAAAATCTCCATTAGTTACAGTAAGAATTTCACCATTATTAGTATTTCCAAGACGATAGGATGATGAGCCAATGTTTGCCGCTCCAGCTTGTAAGTTAAGCTCGACTACATTGTTAGTTACGTCTCCTTTGAATGTTTGACTCATGGTTTAGGTTGCTTCGGTCTTATTGAGAGTTACTTCCCAAGATACCGAATCAGCACTATCACCAGTTACAATAAAGGTAAGTGCGTTATTAGCCGCAGTTACTGTAATGTCCCAAGCTATATCTTCTTCGGCGAAAACTGTTTTGGCTACAACGCCAACTAATGCGGCTGTTCCAGCATCGTTCTTAATGACACCCTCGATCTTATAGCCAGCACTTTCAGTGGCAGATCTTGCGGCAACTAAAGCAGAGAATGTAATTGTTGAACCAGTAGCTACATCTACTCTATTCGGAGATGTCCCATCTACAAAGATTTCTGTTGGAGTGGCATTTGCTGTAGTGCCTGATAATACTGTTCCAGAAGGACCTGCTGGTCCACCTGCAGCAGCTTGCCATGTTCCGACGCCATTTGCATCTGATGTTAAGACATAAGCATCAACCGCTCCTGTAGGCATTTTGAATCCTGCGCCGACATTTAAATTGGGAGCGTATGCAGTATCCGCTGCATCTGTTATTATGTTTTGACCACCTAAAATTACTGAGCGATCATGCCCAGTCTGAATTTTGTTAGTATCCCCTCCCACAATAGCTGACTGGATTGCGTTTTCAATTATTGAGGCTTCTCCACCTAATGTAAGGCTGTGCTTTGCTACGGGATCTGCTGCTGGCGAGGTTGCAAGACCTACCACATGATCAGCTCCCCCTACTGTGTTAGTGAACTTTGTGTTTAGGGTAACATTTGTTCCACCAAATCCTTCTGACTCGTTTCCTCGGACAATTTGATTTGTCCCTCCAAAGGTTGAAGATTCGACTCCATTTGCTTGGTTTATTCTACCCCCAAAAGTTCCAGTTCTATTGCCAGACGCTACATTGCCTATGCCTCCAACAGACGCACTGCTATTACCAGTGGCTGTGTTGTGGTTTAATGGATTACTTGGATGTAATGTTGCAATTCTCCCTGCACTAATATCGTTTAGCGTGGTTGCTCCGTTTGTTGTGACTGAATCGAGGGTATTAGCTGTATTATCCCAGTTAGTAGCGCTGTTTGTTTGAACTACGCTTGATGTATCATCCCACTCAGCGCTAGCAGCTTGTAAAGTAGTTACATGTGTATCATCATAGATAGTATCTGTATCAATACCCCATGAAGCACTATTGGCACTTACCGTTGTATATGTTAAATCCCAATTACCTGATGTAGCCTGTAGTAACGAGTCATCATAAGGATCTGTATGAGCATCCCATGAAGCACTATTAGCATTTACTGTCGTATAAGAACTATTCCAATTACCTGATGTAGACTGTAACAAAGAATCATCATAGATAGTATCTGTATCAACAGCCCATGAAGCACTATTTGATTGTACAACACTTGATGTATTGTCCCATGTAGCAGATGTAGACTGTAGCAATGAATCATCATAAACAGTATCAATACCCCAAGAGGCGCTATTGGTTTGTACAGATGTATAAGTAGAGTCCCAATTTGGATCACTATTATCAATACTACTCAGCGCTATCTTATAGTTTTCTCCATCTTGTACAATAGGTACAATAGATGAGAGATTTACTGACTCTGTTGCTAGGCTTTCTAGTTGTGTAAATGTTATTTTTGCCATCGTTCTGTATTATTATTTATTCGAGTGAGAATTCGTTTTCAGGATTTAATTCAGAAACTAATATATCATTATTATTACCTTCAAGTCCAAACGTAAAGTCTAATACTCTATCTACGTAAAAGGCCTTACCGAAAAATGTTAAGCTAGCTTCATCTTCTACATCTGCAGTTACGTTAAGTTTATTATTAGTTGTATCAAAGAAGATGTTATTAACTAGCGGTGGAGTGGCAGGTACAGTATAAAGTTCTTGATTAGCTAAGATTTGTGTACCACTTAGGGATAGTCTACCGTTGTGTGTTGATTGTGTATGGCTAGGCCCTGAACTTATAACTACAATAGTATAATCAACCCATACTAATGACGGGTTAATGCCTATATCAAATGTACTAATTATATTTTCACCAACTGCAGGAGTTTTAATCAGCTCACCTCTAAATATCTTTTCAAGTGTATAATCTTGTATCTCTGCGGCTTTTAGCTTTATACAATCAGCTACAACGCAGTCATTTACAATAAGCTCACCGTTTATTGTTCCACCGTTAGCGTAACTATCTGCCCACTGTGCGCTATTAGTTTGAACTACACTAGTTGAGTCGTTCCATGTTGCACTCGTAGCAACTACATCATTATAAACACTATCCCAGTTAGCAGATGTTGCTTCAACTAAAGAACTATCGAATAGTTCAGACCACTGCGCGCTATTAGTTTGAACTACTGTTTCTGTATCTAACCAACCCGCGCTCTGTGTCTGTGTGGTGTTATATACACTATCCCAGTTAGCAGATGTTGCTTCAACTGTAGTATTAGTAGAACACCACTCATCACTATTTCCACAATCTGTATAAAAGGCATTACCAGCTGATATATTGTTCGCAGTAAGTGTGTCTACTATAGCAACATTACCTTCAACAACGACATCACCAGTAACATTAAAACCAGAAAGTTCAGAAATAATAATATCTTGATAGTGTGTGACAGATGATATACTATGAATTGCTGTAGCACATAGGGTATCAATACTAGTAATATTACCACCCTGCATATCAATATTACCATCAAATGTTAAGCTACCATCACAAGCACTAACCTGATTTAACAGAACGACTTCATCACAAAAGTCACCATCCCAGTTTGCACTGTTACTGTAGACTGTGTTATAAGTACTATCCCAATCACCGCTTGTAGCTAATACACTATTATATACACTACTCCAATCCCCACTTAAAGCTCCTGTACTATTGTAACTACTATCCCAGTTAGCACTCGTAGCTAATACGCTATTGTAAACACTATTCCAATCACTACTTGTAGCAACTACATCACTGTAAACGCTATCCCAGTTAGCACTCGTAGCAACTACATCGTTATATACACTATTCCAATCACTACTCGTAGCAACTACATCGCTATAAACGCTATCCCAGTTAGCACTCGTAGCTAGTACGCTATTATATGTACTATCCCAGTCAGCACTCGTAGATAATACGCTATTGTAAACACTATCCCAGTCAGCACTCGTAGACAGTACGCTATTGTAAACGCTATCCCAGTTAGCACTCGTAGCAACTACATCGTTATATACGCTATTCCAATCACCACTTGTAGCTAGTACGCTATTATAGACGCTATTCCAATCACCACTTGTAGCAGCAACATCATTATAAACGCTATCCCAGGTACTACTTGCTGCATTTACTGTAGTATAAACGCTATCCCAAGTTGTATTATTTCCACCTGAGAGGGTAGTTATGTTCGCGACACTAACGTCACCAGTTACTTCTACATCACCAGTCACTTTAAACCCTGACAACTCTGAAACTTGTATGTCATGATACTGTGTAAAGGATGATATACTGTGTATAACACTTGCGCAGAGAGTATCAACGTTAGTAATGTTACCTGCAGACATATTAATGTTACCATCAATCGTCATGTTACCGTTACATGCACTTACTTGATTTAATAAAACAGTCTCATTACAAAAATCACCGTCCCAGAAAGCGCTGTTTGAGTAGACAGTACTATATGTACTATTCCAATTTCCACTTAAACTCTCAATATCTATAAGTCCAATAGCATGCCGGGCATGCCGAGCATCCGGACTGATCATAAAGTTGTCTATGGTCTGCGATGTTAAAAAGTTTGGCATATACTATTATTTATTTAGGTAAGGTAAAGATAGCTTTTAATAAGGTGTTTTTTTATGTAATTTATATATAACCATTATTACGCATGCGGGTTTGTTCAGCGATCTCAGCGAGCTCTGCAGCATTATCCTTTGCTACACTCAGTGAGTCAACCCGTGTATCCTTACTATAGTAATCCTCAATTGATGCGTCTATTTTTTTATCTGTAGGTTTATCTTCTTCTTTTATAGAGACTGGTTGTGGTGAACTCTCGGCAACTACTGTCTTTTCTATTATAACCGGCTCTGATACTGTTTCCCTGACATGTACTACCTCTTTTATGGGTTTACTTTTAACAAGCTTATAACGGGGTTTTGATTGTGTATGTTGTTTTGCTTTTTGGCGGAGTCTTTTATGATTCAGGTGTACAGCCATGGCATATGAAACAATTGGACCTGCTAGACTTATAACAGCAGCAAATAAACCTAATCCCCATAATACCGCGTTTCTCTGATGATCTTTATTAGTTATAAAATACCTAATAACAGGCATGTGACCTCGCATATCATTTTGTGTCTCAGCCAGTTCCACATTGGCTTCAGATAGTGTATTTGCAGTTTCTGCTTGAAAAGAGAGAAGTGCAGCTGTTGCTTCATTTTGTAGTTTTATTTTATATTCTCGTTTTTTCGATATATCTGCAGAAATACTATCCATTGACGCCTGGAAAGCTCTAGCCTTCGGACCTACTGTACCATCACGATTAACCCCGTCATTAATTTGAAAGTCACGTGACTCTCTAGCCTTTTCATACTGAACAGTTAAATCAGTTATTTCCTGATCAACTAGTAACAATCTTTCTTTGTTAGAGTCTTTTAATATTTGTATACTTTCTTTATTTGTATCCTTTACGTTTATAACTGCTACCTCTGCTATCTTTTCTGTCTCAAGAGATTCAAAAGCACGTGCTGTCATATTTAAGAAGTTACCTGTTAAGGATATAGTAATACAAAACAGCCATATAATAGATGCTAAAATTGTAGTTTTCCAGGATTTTGTTACACCTATTAGCATACTGAGTGAGACGGAACCAACAGAGGGTAAAAAGCCAATAACTCCAGCTAGTACATCATCACCAAACGTGGGCTTCCATCCCATATAAGATAACACAACATCAAGCCCAGTCATTGAGAATATAAATATAAACGCAAGAATGCTTGATGCAGTTAAAAGTTTAGTTTCTTTCATATATTATTATTTATACCTTTACACAAGTGAACCGAGGGGTCTTCGGCCCCCTCGGTTCGGATAATTTGTTCTGTGTATACTACTAGCTACTAAAAGTAGTTAGAAGCATTACCTGGTTTAAAGTCTAAACCTAGATCCTTACAAAGGATGACGTGGTAGTAGAGGTTAGCACCGAAGATGTTGTCAACAACACCATAACGAGTAAGCAATCCTACGCGAGGAGCAAAGTCGTTCGGTCCAATAGTTCTCTGTACCATGACAGGAATGTAAGGACAGTAAATGATACCTGTATCGTAGAATTCAGGACCCTTGTAACCAAGGAGCGCGTATTCAATACTAGTTTCCTTTTTAACGCCGCCGGTAGTATAAGTACTATCCTTGTAGACGTTAGTGTTCTGAACTTCAGTACGGGTATCACGGTAAACGTTAAATCTTCCACCAAGCGAACCAACTTTAGCAATACCAACAGGCTGTGTGCTTACGTCGCCCTGTACAGGTACCCACTGGAATTCAGGGAGCATCTCAAGGATGGCGCAAACTTTAGGCGTTGCAACAATAAAGTTAGCAGCGCCACGTCTGTTACGTACGGCAATACGGTTAGCTTCGATGATAAGACGTTGGTAAAAATCCCTGTTGCGTTCAACCAACCAGCGACCGTCTGCAGAAGCAGGCGACCATACTGAATAACCGGCACCGTTGCCAGCATTCAAAGCGGATTGAATCATTCTCATGAGCATTTCACGGTCAATTTCAGCTTGGATCTCGTATGACATAGCATTCGTGATCTCAGCATCGACATCGATACCGTTCATGTTCTTGAGGTCTTGCTCGAGTTCAACAGACCAACGAGCACCCAAACGACGGGTACCAGCTTCAACGGCTGTCTTCTCAAACTTTACTTCAACTTGTGGGATGTTACCAGTGATCTCGAAGTTTTCGAGAATCTGTGCAACACCAGCATCTTGATCAGCAAATGCAAACTCATCTGTGCCACCGGAAAGTGCAGCAGAAGATGCACCAGTGAAGCGAGTGTCAAGCATTTGATAGCCAAGTTCGTTAGTAGTGTCACCCTGTGTAAGGGTACCGTCGTAATTTGCATCCTTAGCACCACCTACGTTGTTTGGTGAGCCTACAGGAGTAGACTTACCATCGATACCAGTACCGAGTGCGTCGGTATTGTATGCGTAGCGGAGTGCGAATGCAAGTCCAACAGGACCAGACATAGGCTGAACACCAACGATTTCGTTGGAAATGAGCTCAGGGAAAGTACGACGAATCATCGGGATAAGAACTTTAGGAAGGCGTTGGTCACCTGCGGCATAGTTGTCGCCGTTGCCAACATCACCGCCACCAAATCCGCCGGAGCCACCAAGGGCACCACCAGAAGTGTTAGCCTCTTCCAGACACCACTTCTCTTGGTTTTCCAAGAGGATAGCAGTGTTCAGACGAGTTGTGTCATCACTAATTGTCTTAACCGAATCAGAAGAATAATCAAGAACAGGTGCCCACTTCTCTAGGAGAGTGTCGGCTCTATTCTTATCAATAAATGATTGTGGTTTATTCATATAATTTCGTTTCTTTCTATTTTTTCGACCTTCATAAGAGTAGTATAAAACTAACTTATGTTATTCAGGCACCGAATGCCTCATTCTACCAGGAGAAAATTACTTCATCCGATTTAGTTCGTCTAAATACGGATTGGAAATCTCTTTCTTTTCCTGTACTACTACAGGAGCATCAGCTTTTACTTTTCTTGTTGCAAAAGCCTCTTCTTTAATTACACTGACACGTTCTGACTCTTTTTTGTCAAACAGTCTTGCAGTATATTCAAAATTTTCTTCAATAAATTCAGGTGTCTTATCGCTTAACACTTTACGCATATACTCAGCTTTCTTAGCTGGTAGCTTAGACGTCTTGCTCTCAAGCATAAGACTCACTTTAGTATTGGTGTATGCCTCTTTAATAGTGGCATTTTCTTTCTCAAGCTCTGCTAGCTTATTACTAAGCATATCAATTTGCGTCTTACCGTCAACAACTGCTTCTTTAACAGACTCACTCATGAGTGAAGAGTCAACGGCGAGTACCTTGCGTAGATTCTTAAGAACTTCCATTGCTGTTCTGTTTTGAGTAGCTTCTAAAATGGCTTCAGTTGGAACTGCTTCTTGGATATACTCTTCAATATAATCCGAAATAGACTCAACAAGTGTGTTTTTGAATTTACTTGCATCGTTATTAACCTCACCCTCATACTTCTTAATAACTGTGATCAGCTTCTTAGCGTTGTTTTTATCAACTGCTTCTACGATTCGCTTAAGCTTAGTAGTATGGTCTTTATCGATAGCTTGGATAAGCTCTTGTAACTTCTCTGAGTAAAGCTCATCTTGTGATGTAAGTGCCGCTTCAACAGATAAGGTAAGTTTATCTTTAATTGCTTCTTCGATAGATAGTACTGACTCTTCAGTAAGTACTTCTTTAACGCTTTCTGGTAATAGGTTGTCTTTGCTCATAATTAGAAAAGTGGTTTTTCAGTCGCCTTGTTAATACGGGTTAATACCTTATCCTCAATGACGCTTTGTAAATATTTATGTGCAGAGGCATAATTTTTATCAGAAACACTTGAGATAAATTTATTTATCTGTTGCTTTGTATTAATCTCTGCTTTTTTCGTATCTTCTGACATATTATTTATTTATACTACAGTTGGTTAATAAACGACATAATTCTTTCTAAAAGATACTTTTCGATCTCTTTACTCGGTAGCTTGGAAATAGATTTCTCAAAACTATCATATATCTCTTCATATTTTCCGTCATCTGCTAGCACCCATTGCTTTGATTCAAGAATACCATTAACAAAGGCACTTGGGTAAGATGGATCAGCAACACAATCAACAGCAACCAGCTTAAGGTTCTTTACTGTGTTATGTGTTGAGCCTTCTTCTAGTGTACCAAGAGCTCTTGATGACATACCAACCTTTACGCCATCATTAATAAGTGATCTAACAATTTGACCACATGGTGTAGTTAATACTTTAGACTTACCATAAAAAACATTACCGTCTTGCGAGAGCTCAG
>Ga0206126_10006379_pt1 | contig 10465 bp, 16 predicted proteins | sample Helgoland_Spring_5_FD_148621 | JGI IMG/M metagenome (GOLD analysis project Ga0206126, IMG submission 148621) | Pelagic subsurface seawater microbial communities from Kabeltonne, Helgoland, North Sea - Helgoland_Spring_Bloom_20160412_1 | ecosystem: Environmental > Aquatic > Marine > Epipelagic ...
TCACCATTATATTTAACATTTACATTTTTTTTAGGATATTCATACAATGATGATAATATAGACGCGTAATTACAAAATCCTGCCCATTGTTTATCGGTTCTATCTGAAAAAAATGGGATTCTATGATTTTCTAATTGATATTTAATAGAGTTAGTTCCAAATAAAGTATCATATTTATCTAATCCGGTTCGTTTAGAATATAAATTATTACTTCGATCATTTATTTTTGTTTCCCACATAGGCCACCAATGATATCGTTCAGTTTTAACACTTGAAGACCAGTTTAGAACAATATCTTGTTTTTGTATATTTTTTATATTTTCTTCGTGCGAATCACTTATTTTGTTTGTAATACAGCTATTACCCATTAATTATTATTAGGCTATAATATTTAAATTAAAATTTATTATACTTAAAAATTTATTATACTTAAAAATTGATTATACTTAAAATTTTAGTATACTTAAAAATTTATCTAATGGATTTAAAAATTATAAAAATACCACATAGAACAGTTAGAGCCTTTACATTTATTACAAAGAATGGCGAAGAAGAAGTGGACGAACTAATAAAATTATATAAAAGCGACCCTATTAAAATAAAAAATATCATCCCCCAAACAAAAATAGTTGATGTATCTAAGATACAAGTGAACAATGAGTTTGGAATAAAAATCACCACACTTAACATAGACTATATTTTAAAACATTATGAAATTAATAATGAAACTATTATACATTTAGTGGATTCATTAGGGGGGGATGCCGATAGATGTTTGCTAACAAATGAAAAAATACCCTATAAATTTAAATTAGATTACACAATATGCGAAGTTGTATAATCGCATTTATTACACACGTATTCATATTCCCTATAAGCCCCTGATGTTAAAACTTCTTTTAGGAAATTATGGTCGCAGTGTAACGATAGCTCGCATTTTAATGTAACAATTTCTTCCCTAAGATTTTTAATAATAGCTGTATATTCTAATATTTGCTGCATTTTTTCGTTTATGTTAGTTTTAATGACTTCCATTACTTTTATTTTATTATTAATAAATAAAAATAAGTTCAATTTTAAGTATTTAAGTATTTAAGTAAACACGTTATTTATATAATTTGTAGTGAGTTTAAATGTGGGATTGCTAATATATTTTTTCCCTTCATAGTCGTTTACCATGAAGGATAACTCAATATTTTTTAAACATTGGTGAAAATCTAATGTTTGGTCACTATATGTATCCGTTATTTGGGATAAATATTCTGTTTTATGCGTATTTGTTAGTGTTAATTGTTGTTCTTCAAAACCATTATGATTGGTTATTTTAATACTATCTTTAATTTTGCTACACTTAAATGTTAAAATCGGTTTAATGAAATCAACTATTTTACCTTGATTATAATAGTCAATTATCAATTGTTTTTTGATACTATTCTTTCCATCATGTTTGATGGCAACTATTTCATAGTGTAATGATTCGGTTTCATCTACGATACAACTAAAGTGTGTATCTTTTAACATTTGGAATATATAATCAGAAACAATACTAAATTCGCATGCTGAAATTAAATATTTATCTAATTGTTTGATAACAATGTAAAATTCATAGCCATTAATAGAGTTCATTTTTGAAATATTATTTATTTCAAAATATTAATTTAATCAATTTTATAATAACGCGGAAACATGATTATAATTAACTCTCATTGCCCAATTAGGTCTACCTCTAGGATTGCACACATATTTAATATTTGATTCATCTGAATAGTCGAAATCGTGGAATGTAGAGTGTGTGTGACCAAATATCCAATGCCTTATTTTTTTATAGTTAAATAATTTTGAATATAGAGTATTCATTTCACACGGATAATTATAGCTCGTGTATTTTTTGAGTGGAACCGTGTGTGTAACTATATTAATAGATTTGATTGACGAATCTTTTTGTGCTTTCTTAACTAAACTTTCTAATTTTTTAATTTGTTCGTGACCAGTTTTATAAATAGATTTCACAAGATCATGCGATTCATTTATTGATAGATTAAAATAATCGCTATATATTTTCATTGATTTTTTCATAAAAAATGGACTATCATTAAAATCCCACCAACCATTACATCCTACAAATAAATGGCCTTTGTAAAGAAATGGATTTTTGGTTAAAAACACTAATTTTTTATTATTATTTGCCTTAAATTTAGCATCAATATCATCGTCACTAAGTAATTTAGGATATTTACCATAATGTTAATGATTTCCATCAACAAATAAAACATGCTTATATTTTTTAGATAAATCGTTTAAATATTTTATAGCATCATCGATATTATCGGCCACATCCCCTGCCACCACTAATATATCTGAAAACGGAGTCAATTTAAATGGAGCATTTACTGCATAATCTTCATTATTTTTCTCAACATATTTAAATTTGGGATCCCAATGTTCAATATGTAAATCCGACACAATATCAATAGAGTTCATTAATATAAACATTTAAAAAACTTTTTATAATTATTGTTTTTGCCCAAGCTTTTTTTGAAAAAGGTTAAAACTAAACTATTATTTTTGGTCAACCTTTTTCTTAAAAAGGTTAAAAAAGTTTTAAAATAAAAATATAATAATATAATAATTATGTCTGTAGTAAAAAATATATTAAATTATACTATATCATTTTGTGTAGGAATTTTTATAATAACATATTTAATTAAAATACCACACGTATTAACTGGAAATACTAAATTAGTAAATAAATATTATATAGAAAATTTTAATACTAATATAATAATTGATTATGTATTAGTATTAATATATTTAATTATAGCGTATTTTTTCATAAATATTTTAAAAATAAAAAATTATATATATAAAATTATAACTGTCATAATTGTAACCGCGCTGATAAGCAGTATATTTTGTTATTATTTTAGGGCGGTTCCACAGACTAAAAACTTTTTTTCAATATGGTTTAATACGATTGGTTATTCGGCAGTTCTATATGATATAATATTATTAGTAGGCATTTACTTAATATATCTATATATGGATAAAATACTACACCTAAACTTTTAAAAAAAGTTCTTTATTTGTTATTTTGTGTTTGTTATCTGGTGATTTATTTCGATTTTTGCCAATTTAACGATCGTTTTATTTAAACAGATCCCAAGCAACCCTATAAAAAAGCAATTAAATAGTATATTTAAACTAACAGGTGAATAACTACTAATATTATACTCACTGTCATTTGTATAAAAATATAGGACAATTAACGATTGCAACGGTGCTTTAATGAATCCTTTACCCATTACGGTTGGTACTAAGAATTCGCCAAGTTCGATATCATAATAGCCACAAAGTAGGCCACACATATCAAATGTGAGGTTTGGCCAAGAAGCCATTAGTAGGATGCTTGTAAATATAACATTTTTATTTGTAAAGTCTATTTTTTCTTGGACTTTATTCTTAATAGTTTCGGAGAATCTTAATATTTTTTTATTTTTGATGAAATTTAGGGTGATTTCTTCTTTATCATATTTTTTAGCTAATAAATATGGTGGGAGTTCTCCCAACGCACTACCAACCCCCCATATTATTATTATAGGCAAACATTTAAGGATTGTATTAAACATAGTGGGATTTTCAGTGTCATCATAGGTACTAATAATATATGGAAATAGGAAGAATATTCCAGTGTGAAATCCGAATCCAAGACCAATTGTAGATAATATCCCGAGTCCCAACCAATATAGCATTGTTATTATAGCTTGATTAAAATAATATAATTCGGCGTTAAGGTATACAAAAATAAAATAAGTTGTCGCTATACTTATATATAGATTAATATTTGTATAAATATAGTGGTTAAAGAGGCGTTCTAAATAGTTGTATGAATATTTAATTTCTTTAATTTTAGTTTGAATTATATTGTTAATCATAATTATTTAGTAATTAGTTGTGTTTAAATACTATTTACTTCATTTCATAATAGTTATTATTTAATAAATTAATTTAGATTAATTTATAAAAAAAAATGTATTGTTATTTTATAAATGAATAGTGTTGTGTTAGTTTCTGGTATTATTGTGTTAGTGATAAACGTCATAATTTTAATGTATGTCTTAGAATTAGAAAGAGAACAATGTAATTGTTCGGCACATTGGATGCGCGATTTAATTAAATATTGGTCGGGTGTTGTTATTGTAGTTGGTGTATTAAATTTAGTGATTCCTTCGGCAATTTCTGCATGTGTGTCAAATCCACTTTGCGCCGTATTGCATGGTTTATATGGATTAGTAGGATTTGTGTATATTATAATATTAGTGGTATACTATGTCCATCTTAATAAACAAAAAGACTGTCATTGTGCATTAGATTGGAAAAAACATTTATTGATTGTTCCAGTTATTGGGTTTTCGATTGCGTTTGGTGTAGGATTTATAAAGGGATTTAATAAAGCAACTTTAAAAAAAATTAGTAATAATGCTAAAAAATCAAACCGGAAGTAATTTAATTAAAATATAGTAGTATTATATAAAATGATGAATGGTGTTATATTAGTGTCTATGATTATAATGTTAGTTATAAATGTTATTATTTTAATGTATGTGTTAGAATTAGAAAAAGAACAATGTGGTTGTACCAAACATTGGATGCGAGATTTTATTAAATACTGGACAATTCTAATGATTGTAATTGGTGTATTATTATTAATTATACCATCTGTTATAGTTTCGTGTGTTTCAAATAACACTATATGTAAAGTATTGTATAATTTATACCAACTTATAGGATTTGTATATATGGTTGTATTAATAGTATACTATTTCCATCTTAATAGACATAGTGATTGTGCTTGTGCATTAGATTGGAAACGACATGTATTAATATGGCCAATTGTAATGTTTGGATTGGCGTTTATTCTTGGGTTTGGATCTGCGATGATTGGAAAACCGATTAATAGAATTAGAAATCGTAATATGAGTTCCTCTAAATCTTCAAGAAAATCAAACTTGAATAATTAAATTAAATTAAATTAAAATATAGTATTATTTTATAAAAATGAGTCTGGTTGGTTTAGTATTTAATGTTATAATTTTAATGTATATTTTAGAATTAGAGAAAAAAAAATGTGCGTGTTCTAAGCACTGGATGCGGGATTTTATTAAATATGTTTCTATAATTATGATTGTATTAAGTTTAATAATCGCATTTATTCCAAATTTTATTAAATCATGTAAAACTAATGTATTATGTAAATCATTATTTGGACTGTATGGAATAATTGGATTAATATATGTTATAGTATTGGTTGTATACTATTTCCATATTCAAAAAAAAACTAATTGCGAATGCTCCTTAAATTGGAAGCGGCACGCACTACTTTATCCATTATTTGGTGGTATATTAGTTATAGTATTTCTTATCATTTTGATTATCATATTAGGAGGTAACAATTCATTTAAAAATAAAAAAGTCAGTTTTAACATCTTCTCTTCCAAAAAATTATCTCGGAAGTAATTTACGTTTAACAAATGAATATAGGTTAATATCGTAGTCTAAATTAATATTTAATTTTTTACATTCGTTTTTAATAAATTGAAACAATTTTTTGTTTATAATCATATATATAACTAAAAAGACAACTAAATAAAGCATTTGCTATATAAATATATAAATATTTAAAGAATTAAATCATTAATCATATATAATGACAAATTTCGTGTATGGATTATTTATTGGATTATTTTGTAATGTTTACAGCAATGATGTAATATTCATGGTTGATTCATCTAAATCTATTTTTGGTTCGGAAAGTTGTGAATACAGTCATCTAATACAGAATTTTACAAGTGATTTTGTATCTAATTTAGATTTGTGTGGTGATATAAATTATATGTCGGTTCAATATAGTTCGAATGGTTATATAGATTTCCCATTTAGCAGTAATAATAGTGATGTGTATCATAAAATGAAACATTATGATTTTAGATATGGCGCACCCACATTAATTCATAAAGGGTTAGAAAAAGTTACAGAATCGTATGATACGGCTATTAATTCAACCGAACCAACTTATTTTGTATTGATAACCGACGGCGAAACACTTAACAAAGCGGATTTTCAGTCCGCCTTAACACAGCATCCATTTAATTCTACTAATTTTAATATTATATTAATTAAAATTGGAGATCATATACTGGATAATACAATAGTGTTAGATGTGTTTAATAATAGTGTCATCCATTTTTTAACGTGTGATATTAATCCGCTTGAACATATACTAAATAATACTAATATTTGTTCAACAACCACATCTACTACCGAAACCGAAACATCCACATCTGCCACCGAAACATCAACAACAAACAATGAAACTGAAACATCAACAACAAACAATGAAACTGAAACATCAACAACAAACAATGAAACTGAAACATCCACATCCACATCTGCCACTGAAACTGAAACAACAACAAACAATGAAACTGAAACGTCAACACCTAAGACGACTACTGATATGACAAATAGTAGAACGAATAGTTCAATTCCACCAATTAATTCTACAAATAGTACAATATCATGTGGAAATAATTCTAATCCCAATTATAATAGTCATGTAATTAGTATTATTTATAAAATATTAGTGTATGTTACAGCTGGTATAATTTTTTTATTTTCAGTTGTGGTATGTGTGTGTTTATGTTTGAATAAAACAGATAAAAAAATTAATCCTAAACCAAGTATAGATATAGAATTGCCAGAGCGATTGCATATAAATGCTACACCAATATTTGGTAGAAGTTTACGGAATGAAATATATAATTCTGTAAATGTTAATTGTAATAGTGATGAGTATATAGAAGTTGCTGACTCATTAGATGATGGGGATAATGTAGCACATAGTTATAATTATTTAAAAGCTAATAATTCGACAAGGAGTACAGATTTTTAACCTTTTTCCTAAAAAGAAACTTTTTCAAAAAAGGTTAGAATATTTTTCGAGTATTGTTTATATATTGTTACATCCTGGTTGGTTAGTTTTTGTTTATTTTTTATTATTTCACGATCAAAACATTTGATTTTATGTTTTATAGTTTCAATAAACTGTTTTAATGGGAATTTCCCGGTAAGCATATATTTGTGAACAATGATATATTTTAAAATAGTGTTAATAATATTCAATCTTTCACTGGTCGGGTCAGTTTCATTGATTAAATGAAACTTAGTTATCAGAGATTTAATATCATAACAGTAGGTTTTCAATTTAAGTTTATCATCATCCGATAATATTCTTTTCCTTAACACCATATTATCATATGGTGTTCTACATAAGGGGCATGTTGTTGTTTCGCATAATGATAGACATTTATGATGTAATCGATGACCACACTCCAATTCTCTATAGATTTTACCATTTTTGTTCAAACAAATAGCACAATCAGTCATATTTTAAATCAGTGGGTTGTAGTAGGTTGTATGTTAATATACTTTGTAAAATGAAGGATATAAAATCAATTTTGTCAAACCATAGACTACTTCTAAGATACGCTAGTCTACAAAAATAACTGACAAATAAAACCAAGTATAGTTACCGAAACTGGGAAATAATGTTGAAGTTATTCATAATATTAATATTATTCCAATGTTTGGAATGAGTATAAAAATGAAATATATGAGGCAAATTATTCGAATAATTGCGAGTATAGAAGTAGATGATTTATCAAGAAATAGATGTTGAAGTAACTCAATGGTGGGAAAAAGGAGATAAAAATATATGTCTAAGGAAGTAAGAATTCCAGAAAATTCTGTTAATTATAGAGAAACTGTATCTAAAGGATGGAGACGTTATAATAAATTTACATTTCCAAAATATAATGAAGATTTCTATACTATTAATTTTATTCCAAATAAAAATGCTGATAAACCAAGATATTCTTTACATTTTTAAAAAGTATTTTGAAAAAATAAAATTGATTATTGAACTTAAAAATAATTTAAATTAAATAAGTAATGAATCAAACAACCGGATTAAAAAGAAAAACAACAGATAAATTTTATACTTCTAATATAGCAGTAGAAAAATGTATGGAACACATTTCTAATAATATTGAAATAAAAGACGATGATTTATGTATTGAGCCGAGTGCAGGTAATGGATCATTTATACCACACATAAAATCTGTATTTACCTTCTATAAATTTTATGATTTAGAACCAGAGCATGATGAAATTGTTAAACAAGATTATTTAGAATTTGATTATAATGTATTAAACGAGTTAAACACAATTAAGAAACATGTAATAGGAAATCCACCATTTGGTCGTCAATCATCATTAGCCATAACATTTATTAAAAAGTCGTGTTTGTTTTGTGATACTCTATCATTTATATTACCTAAAAGTTTCAAAAAAGACAGTATGAAAAAACATTTTCCGTTAAACTTTCATTTAGCAGTTGAATATGATTTACCAGTTAATTCGTTTATTGTAGATAATAAGGAATATGATGTTCCGTGCGTATTTCAAATTTGGATAAAAAAAGATATAAATCGTAATATTCCTAAAAAATTGGTGCCAAATAAATATAAATTTGTAAAAAAAGAAGCAACTCCCGATATATCTTTTAGACGTGTTGGAGTAAATGCTGGTAATATTGATAAGATGACCGAAAATAAATCTGCTCAATCACACTATTTTATAAAATTTGATGACCCGTTAACAGATGAATTATTCAAAAAAATGACAAAAATTAATTATCCTGGTAAAGATAATACAGTCGGACCAAAATCAATATCAAAACCGGAATTAATTAAAGAATTTAATGTGTTCTTTTAATGGAATTTTCCCAGTTGGAAATTCATCTAATAAATCACTTCCTTTTACAAATCTAATTTTTATTTCCGGGAAATTAATATTAGATATTATACAGAATATCATTTTTTTACTTTTTTCTTCGAACACTTCTTTATTGAATGATCTACCTTGTCCTAACATATTTGATGGACAATAATTGCATCCACGTTTAGTAAACGTTTTTTCATCATACACTATTTCTGGATAATGTTTATCGGTAAAATCATAACTTTTACATCCTGTGACATGGATTAATGGGTAATTCTCGGCAATCCATACTTCTATAAAATGTGAAAATGGACGACCATCTTTTAAAATATCAGCACACACTTCCTTCGATAAATTCCCAAATGTATAATTTTTAATTAAATGTGTAAATGTTTTGTTAAGTTCAACACTACATAAAGAAGTCATTTATTATTTAATATATTATTAATAATATATTAAATAATAAATCAATTTTTAATTAAATATGTAAATGTTTTGTTAAGTTCAACACGTCATAAAGAAGATATTTATTATTAATAATATATTAAATAATAAATCATTTTTTAATTAAATTAGAGTTTAAATAGATTATAAATAGTCATTTTTTTAATATATCTATAAAAGTTTCTAAAAATATATCAATTTCTTTTTTTTTTATAGTTAAGGGTGGTAGAAGTCTAATATACTGATTATTATTACCGGCAACTAACACTAATATATTTCGGTCGCGCAATTTATTCACGATATCTGATGTAATGGTATCCTTAAATTGAATCCCGATCATTAGACCATATTGTCTTATTTCTTGGATTAGTTCTAAATCTTTTAATGCGTTATTAATGTAGGTTCCATATTCAGTCACATTCTGTTGTAGAACCGGATTATTTAAAACATCAATTGTAGCAGAAGCCGCGGCGCTTGAAATAGCATTACCACCATAGGTGCCGCCTAATAGACCTGGCGATAAATTGTTCATTATTTCGGATGATGAGACTACACCAGCAATAGGATAACCACTACCAATTCCTTTTGCGAATGTTATAATATCAGGTTCTATATTTTTTTGTGTAAAATTCCACCATGAACCGGTTCGGAATGCTCCACATTGAACCTCATCAGCTATAAGCATAATATTATTTTCATTACATATTTTTTCAGCATATTTAAGAAATTCTTGATTAATAGATTTAACACCACCTTCACCCTGCACCGATTCAAAAATTATAGCAGCGGTGTCTTCGGGTGCGGATTGGAACATTAATAATATATCTAATGATTCTTTTGTATCATCACTACAAAAATACGTATTTGATAAAAGCGGGGCAATACCTCGTTTACAATTTAAATTTGAACTTGTAATAGATAATGCCCCGATGGTTCGTCCATGAAACCCACCATTTATAGAAATAATATTTGATTTTTTAGTATAATTTCGTGCGATTTTTATAGCATTGTCTGTGGCTTCCGAACCTGTACTAACATAAAAAATAGTATCTAATTTTTTATTAGGCATTATTTTAAGTATTTTTTCAGTTAATTCTATTTGTATTGGGTGGGATTTGTATATTTGTTGCGGCATATGAACGTAGCTTTCAAGTTGAAGCTTAACTTTTTCAACTACTTTGGG
>Ga0206126_10006383_pt1 | contig 10459 bp, 6 predicted proteins | sample Helgoland_Spring_5_FD_148621 | JGI IMG/M metagenome (GOLD analysis project Ga0206126, IMG submission 148621) | Pelagic subsurface seawater microbial communities from Kabeltonne, Helgoland, North Sea - Helgoland_Spring_Bloom_20160412_1 | ecosystem: Environmental > Aquatic > Marine > Epipelagic ...
ATTTAAATGAAGAAGATCCTGCAGAAATAGATGCGAGTAAACACGATCTTGCTTACATAAAGCTAGATGGAAGCATTGGCTGCATGGTCAATGGAGCAGGTCTTGCAATGGCAACAATGGATATAATCAAATTATATGGTGAAGAGCCAGCAAACTTTTTAGATGTTGGTGGAGGAGCTTCAAAAGAAAAAGTTTCAGCTGCCCTTAAGATTATTCTTTCAGATAAAAATGTTAAAGGAATATTAATAAATATATTTGGGGGAATTATGAGATGTGATGTCCTTGCACAAGGTGTTGTGGATGCTGCTAAAGAAATAAACATAAGTGTTCCATTAGTTGTAAGACTTGCTGGTACTAACTTTAAAGAAGGAAAAGAAATTTTAGATAATTCGGGGCTCAAATTGATTTCAGCAGAAAACCTAGATGATGCAGCCCAAAAAATTGTAAAGGCAATAAAATAATATGTCAGTTTTAATAAATAAAAATACAAAAGTTATATGCCAGGGTTTTACAGGTGCTCATGGAACTTTTCATTCAGAGCAAGCCATAAAATATGGAACAAATCTTGTTGGTGGAGTTACTCCAAAAAAAGGAGGACAAAAACATCTTGATCGTCCAGTATTTAATACAGTAGCTGATGCCAAACAAGAAGTTGGAGCAGATGCCACAATGATTTATGTGCCAGCAAAATTTGCTGCAGCAGCAATAATAGAAGCTATTGATGCATCTATTGAGCTTATAGTTTGTATTACTGAAGGTATACCAATTCAAGATATGCTTCGTGTTAAACAAAAGCTAAATAGTTCAAAAAGTCGATTGATAGGACCTAACTGTCCAGGAATAATTACTCCTGATGAATGTAAAATTGGGATTATGCCTGGAAATATACACAAAAAAGGGTCGGTAGGAATTGTTTCAAGATCTGGAACTTTAACTTATGAAGCGGTTGCACAAACAACTGAAAATGGATTAGGACAATCTACTTGTATAGGAATTGGTGGAGATCCAATAAATGGAACAAACTTTATTGATTGTTTGGATTTATTTTTAAATGATGATGAGACACAATCTATTCTTATGATAGGAGAAATTGGTGGCTCTGCAGAAGAAGAAGCAGCTGAATTTGTTAAAAACCACAAAATAAAAAAACCTATGGTTGGGTTTGTTGCTGGAATAACAGCACCCCCAGGAAGAACTATGGGGCACGCTGGAGCTATTATCTCTGGTGGTAAAGGTGGGGCAGAAGATAAGATTAAAAAAATGGAAGAATGTGGGATTACAATTGCAAAATCACCATCTGAACTAGGAAAAACATTATTTAATAAATTATCTAATTGAAAATTATTTATCTGATATTATATCAATAAAATAGATGTCATCATCAAAAAATCTCGAATTCGAAAAAACGTCATTTCTTAGTAAATCAAATAGTGCATTTATAGAACAAATGTATTTGAAATTTATCAATAAAGATAAAGATCTCCCAGAAAGTTGGCAGCATTACTTTGAAGGTATAGGCGAAGACTTAAGTATGATTGCTAAGGAAATTAATGGACCATCTTGGGGCTTAAAAAATAAAATTGATGTAGATGAACTTCAAAAAAAAATTGAACAAGAAGAAGAAAGTCCATCAGGCAATACTCAGCAAGCTAATGTAGGTCAAATAAATTTATCTAAATCAAATGAAGACTCAATTAAAGCGGTCTCTATGATTAGATCATATAGACAAAGAGGACATCTCATAGCTAAATTAGATCCATTGCAATTATTACAGTCAGATTATCTAGATGAACTGCATCCAGAGTCTTTTGATTTTAAAAAAAGTGACTATGAAAAAAATATTTATTTAGGTGGTGTTATAAATAAAGATCAATCGAATATAAAAGAAATATTAGTATTTTTGAAAAAAACTTACTGTGGGCCAATTGGATATGAATATATGCATATATCAAATCCAACTGAAAGAAAATGGTTTAGAGATCGGATTGAAAAGTCAGAAGACAACTTAAATTTTACAAAAAATGGTAAAGAAGCAATTTTAAATAAATTAATACAAGCGGAAGGTTTTGAAAAATTTTTACATAAAAAATATGTAGGAACAAAAAGATTTGGACTAGATGGTGCAGAAAGTTTAATTCCTGCTTTGGAACAAATAATTAAGATTAGTGGTCAGTCTGCAGTCAAAGAGGTTAAGATTGGAATGTCACATAGAGGTAGACTGAATGTATTAGCGAATGTTTTGCAAAAATCATATAAAAGAATATTTAATGAATTTGCTGGAGAAATTAATGCATCATCAGAAGAAGGAGCTGGAGATGTTAAGTATCACTTAGGTGCATCTTCAAATAGAGAGTTTGATGGAAACTCTGTGCATGTTAGTTTAACAGATAACCCATCTCACTTAGAGGCAGTTAATCCAGTAGTGCTTGGGCAAACAAGAGCAAAACAATTTTTTCATAAAGATAAAGAGAGAAATAAAGTAATACCCATATTGATACATGGTGATGCTGCATTTGCAGGCCAAGGTGTGGTAGCCGAATGTTTTGCAATGTCTGGATTACCAGGTCATAACACCGGTGGAACAATTCACATTATTGTTAATAACCAAATAGGTTTTACAACAAGTCCGAGATTTGCACGATCTTCACCTTATCCATCTGATGTAGCAAAAATGGTTGATGCTCCAATTATTCATGCTAATGGAGATGACCCAGAAGCTGTCGTTTATGCGGCTAGAATAGCTACAGAGTTTAGATTAAAATTTAATAGAGACGTGGTTATAGATTTGATTTGCTATAGAAGATTTGGTCATAATGAAGGAGATGAGCCTTCATTTACTCAGCCATTGATGTATGAAAAAATTAGATCACATCCCTCTGTAGTAAATGTTTATGGGAATAAATTGATATCTGAGAATACAATTACTAATGATATTTTAGAAAACTCAATAAAAGAATTTAAAAATTTACTTGATGATCAATTTAAAAATGCAAAAAATTACAAACCGCAAATAGAATGGTTTGAAGGCACATGGTCAGCATATAAACCTGAAAAAGGAAAAGATAAAAGAGGAGTAACAGGTGCAGATACTAAAAAACTTTTAGAGATTTCAGAAAAAATAAATTCTTATTCTGAAAAATTAAATTTACATAAAACAATAATCAAAATACTAGACTCAAGAAAAAAAGCAGTCGAAAATGGATCAAACATAGACTGGTCAACTGCAGAAGCGTTGGCATTTGGATCTTTATTAGAAGAAGGATATCCAGTTAGGCTAGTTGGCCAAGATTCTGGTAGAGGAACTTTTAGCCAGAGACATTCTGTTTTAAGAAATCAAAAAGATAATAGTCGTTATGTCCCTTTAAATAATATTTCAAAAAATCAAAAGCAATTTGAAGTAGTCGACAGCTTTTTATCTGAATTAGCAGTTCTAGGTTTTGAGTATGGTTACAGTCTTGTTGAACCTAACACACTTACAATATGGGAAGCTCAGTTCGGAGATTTTGCTAATGGAGCACAAGTAGTAATAGATCAATTTATTGCATCAGGAGAAAGAAAATGGACAAGAGCATCAGGTTTAGTAATGCTTTTACCACATGGATATGAAGGTCAAGGCCCAGAACATTCATCAGCTCGTTTAGAAAGATTTTTACAACTATGTTCTAACGACAACATGCAAGTAATGAATTGCACTACTCCTGCAAATTATTTTCATGCACTAAGAAGACAAATGCATAGAGATTTTAGAAAACCATTAATTATGATGACACCAAAATCTTTATTAAGAAACAAGTATTGTGTTTCAAATTTAGAAGATTTTAATAAAGAAAATTCATTTCATAGAATATTATGGGACCATGCTGTGGACCCAAAAACTAATGGTTTTATAAAATTAAGAAAAGCTTCAGAGATTAAAAAAGTAATAATGTGCTCAGGTAAAGTTTATTTTGATTTATTGGATGCTAGAGAAAAACTTAAAATAGATGATGTAATATTGTTCAGAATTGAACAACTATATCCATTTCCTGCAAAAACTCTTGTAAAGGAACTTAAACCTTACGCTAAAAATGCTAAGTTTTATTGGTGCCAGGAAGAACCAAAAAATATGGGCGGATGGTTCTCAGTAAGAGACTATATACAATGGACATTAGAAACTATTAACGCTAATAATAGTAAAATTTCTTATATAGGAAGAAGTCCAGATGCATCTCCAGCAACAGGATATGCAAAAAGACACATTTCACAACAACAAGAGATTATTAACAAGGTTTTTGAATAAAAATGAGTGAAAAAATTTTAGTACCAGTTTTGGGTGAGAGCATAACAGAGGCAACAGTTGCTAAATGGCTTAAAAATGAAGGTGACACAGTTGAAGCCGATGAAGCAATTGTAGAGTTAGAAACTGACAAAGTTAATTTAGAAGTTCCATCTCCAATAGATGGAGTTTTATCTGAAATAAATTCAAAAGATGGTGAAACCGTAGAAGTGGGAGCTCTTCTTGGTACGATAAGTCAAAATGGAACTCAACCATCTGAAAAAAAAATAATTACAAAAATTGAACCTAAAAAAACTGAAAATAATGTAGTTAATTTAGAAATTAAAAAAGAAATTCCTAAAGTTTTTGAAGAACCTGAAGAGGAAGAACCTTTAATATTAACCAATGAAGTTAAAGAAGAAAAAACCGATTCTTCAAATAAAAATAATGAAGTACTTTCACCAGCTGTAAGAAAAATAGTAGTTGAAAATAAAATTGATTTAAAAAAAGTTAGTGGCTCTGGTAAAGAAGGTAGAATTCTTAAAGGTGATCTAATTAGCATGATGGGAGAGAATCCTCAGCCATCAGAAAGAAAAATTAAATATGGTCAAGAAGAGAGAATTAAAATGTCTAGGCTTAGACAGACAATTGCAAAAAGATTAAAACAAGCACAAGAAAATGCAGCATTATTAACAACATTTAATGAAGTTGATATGACTGGTATAATGGAAATGAGAAAAGAGAACCAGGAAGATTTCCAAAGCAGGTATGGAATTAAATTAGGGTTTATGTCATTTTTTGTAAAAGCATGTGTTGCTGCACTAAAAATGTATCCATCAGTTAATGCTGAAATTGATGGAGATGAAATTATTTATAAAAATTATTACAATATGAGCTTTGCAGTAGGAACTGAAAAGGGATTAGTGGTACCGGTATTAAGAGATGCTGATCAGTTATCATTTGCAGATATTGAAAAAAATATTAAAACTATTTCTGAAAAAGCAAGAGATGGAAAAATAACCATAGAGGACCTTCAGGGTGGAACCTTTACAATTAGTAATGGTGGAGTTTATGGTTCAATGTTATCTACTCCAATATTAAACTTACCTCAATCTGGTGTGTTAGGTATGCATAATATAGTTGAAAGACCAATGGTAGTTGATGGTGAGATTAAAATTAGACCCATCATGTATCTTGCCTTGTCTTATGATCACAGAATTATAGATGGAAAAGAGTCAGTATCGTTCTTAAAAATGGTTAAAGAAAATTTAGAGGATCCAAGAAGGTTGTTTTTAAATATTTAAATGTCAGATAAATTTCAAGCAGTTGTAATAGGTGGTGGTCCGGGAGGTTATGTGTGTGCAATAAGATTAGCGCAATTGGGAATTAAAACTGCATGTATAGAATCAAGAGGCTCATTAGGTGGAACTTGTTTAAATGTTGGGTGTATACCTTCTAAAAATTTACTAAATATTTCTGAAAATTATCATAAGGCGCAAAATTTCTCTAAACTTGGCATTGAGGTGAGTGGGGTAAAACTTAATCTTCAAAAAATGATGCAAAATAAGGATAAAGCGGTGACAATTTTGACTAAGGGCGTAGAGTTTTTATTTAAAAAAAATAAAGTCACTTATTTTAAAGGCACTGGAAGCTTTAAATCAGCAAATAAAATCTCGATATTAGATGATCAAAAAAAAGAAACCATAATTGAAACAGACAAAACAGTAATTAGTACAGGGTCGGTGCCAGTTGCATTACCAGGTATTAAATTTGATGAAAAAATAATTGTATCTTCAACAGGAGCATTAACTTTAGAAACTGTGCCAAAAAAAATGGTTGTAGTTGGTGGTGGTTATATAGGATTAGAGATGGGGTCTGTTTGGTCTAGATTGGGTGCAGAAGTACATGTAGTTGAATTTTTAGAGCATATTACTCCTGGTATGGATAGAGAAATATCTACAGAGTTTATGAAAATATTAAAGAAACAAGGAATTAATTTTCATATGCAGACGAAAGTAGAAGGAATTAAAAAAAATGCTAATGGTGCTAAAGTTTCAACATCTGATAAAGATGGAAAAAAAGCAGATTTTGATTGTGATGTGGTTCTTATATCTGTTGGTAGAAAACCTAATACAACTAACTTAAATTTAGAAGCAATTGGTGTTGAATTAGATGAAAAGAAAAGAATTAAAACTGACAAAGCATTTCAAACAAATATTAAGAATGTATATGCTATTGGAGATGTAATTGATGGACCGATGCTTGCTCACAAAGCTGAAGACGAAGGTATTGCAGTTGCAGAAAATATTGCAGGACAATCAGGACATGTTAATTATGATATTATTCCTGGAGTTGTTTATACAACACCAGAGGTTGCTTCAATTGGGAAAACAGAAGAACAATTAAAAGAAGCAAATATTAAATATAAAATTGGTAAATTTTCATTTATGGCAAATTCAAGAGCCAAAGCAATTGATGAAGCAGAAGGTTTTGTTAAAATCCTAGCTGACGAAAAAACAGATAGAGTTTTAGGAGCACATATTATTGGACCTCATGCAGGTGAATTAATTGGGGAAATTGGAGTTGCAATGGAGTTTGGTGCTAGCGCTGAAGATATTGCAAGAACATGTCATGCACACCCAACATTTTCAGAAGCAGTAAAAGAAGCAGCTTTATCAGTAGATAAAAGAGCAATACACTCTTAAAATATTTTCATATTATAAAGATATGAAAGTACCGATTCTTATACCAAATATTTTTAATCATCCTTTTACCTACAATTCTGATTTAACTTTAAAAGTTGGAGACTATGTGCTGGTACCTTTTGGAAAGTCAGAGGTGACTGGAGTTGTGTGGGATGACTTTGAAAAAAAAACAAATAAAAATTTTGCAATTAAAAAAGTTTTAAGGAAATTAGATGTTCCACCCTTAAAGAAAAATATAATTAAATTCCTAAACTGGTTTTCAGAATACAATATGACGCCTAAAGGTATGGCATTAAAATTATTATTATTAAGTAGTGGCGCCATAGAAAAGTTACCAATTGAAGCATATGAAACATTCAAAATAGATATCAAAGAAAATAAAATAAAACTTTCCAAAGAACAAAAAAATTCATTAAAAAAAATGAATGTATTAAATCAAAAATTTAGAGTTCATGTTTTACAAGGCACTACAGGCTCAGGTAAAACAATGGTCTATTTTGAGGCTTTAAAAGAGATAATTAATAAGGGTTTTCAAGGATTAATTCTATTACCAGAAATCGGATTAACAGGACAGTTTCAAAATAAATTTATAGAATTTTTTGGTTTCAAGCCGGCTGTATGGCACTCAGGCATTACCAAAAAAAATAAAGAAATTATTTGGAGCGGAATAGCAAATGATAAAATTAAAGTTGTAATTGGGGCTCGATCTTCATTATTTTTACCTTTTAAAAAACTAGGATTAATTATTGTTGATGAAGAGCATGATCAATCTTACAAACAAGATGAGGGAGTAACTTACAATGCTAGAGACATGGCAATTTCAAGAGCATCTTTTGAAAATATTCCAATTAATTTAATAACCGCAGTTCCCTCTATTGAAACTTATGACAATATTAAAAAAGGCAAATATAGTTTATCAAAACTTGATCAAAGGTATTTAAATGCATCTTTGCCAAAATATGAAATAATTAATCTAAATAATTCCAAACTTGAATCTCAATCCTGGATATCTAAAGAAACAATTGAAAAAGTAAATTTACATCTTGAAAAAAAAGACCAAGTTTTATTTTTTTTAAATAGAAGAGGATTTTCCCCACATGTTTTATGTAAAAAATGCTTTACTAGCTATTCATGTCCAAATTGCTCAATAAATTTGGTATATCATAAAAACAAACAAAATTTGTTATGTCATTACTGTGGCTATAAAGCTTTACTAAATAGAGATTGCTCTAAAGAGGGTAAATGTGATTTTATTTTTAGTGGTCCTGGTGTTGAAAGAATATCAGAAGAGGTTAAAAAAATTTTTCCTACTCAAAAGACAACTATATTTTCCAGTGATACAATGAATAAAAAAAGTTCTTTGGATGTTATAGAAAAAATTATAAATAATGAAATCCAAATTTTAATTGGGACTCAATTAATTTCTAAAGGATTTCATTTTCCAAGCTTAAATTGTATAGTAGTAGTTGACATTGATTTATCATCACAAGGTCATGACCTAAGAGGTGCTGAAAAAAACTTACAGTTATATCATCAACTTTCAGGAAGAGCAGGTAGAACAGGAAAACCAGCAACTGTTTATTTTCAAACTTACAATCTAAATACCAAAATGATTACTGATATTACCAATAAAGATCCTGATATATTTTTAGATAAAGAACTTGAAATTAGAAGAGAAAATAATCTTCCACCGTTTCAAAGATTTATTGCCTTAATAATTACTGGTAACAATGAAAGAGAACTTGAAAAAGAAGCTTATAAGTTTAAAAGTTTTATAGAAAATGCTGTTGATGGTAGAGTGCTTGGACCTGTAAACGCTCCTATATTTAGATTAAAAAGAAGATTTAGAGTAAGGCTTTTGATTAGGGGTAGAAAATCTTTAAAAGTTCAAAATTCTCTTTCAAAAGTCATTGAAAAATTCAAATTTCCCGCTGGAATGAAACTAACGGTTGATGTTGACCCAATAAACTTCAATTAATACAGAAAAAACAAGACTTTTAGACAATGTGTGACTTGAAGAGGTAGGAGTCATATGTTAATTAAAACAAAATTTTAATAAATCTTCTAATATTTATAAGGAACAATAAATTGAGCAAAAATAAAGTTTTTTCTGAAACATCGGCTGATAGATATTCTCTTGCACTTTATGAATTAGCAATAGAAGCTAATAATTTAAGTGAGATCGAGGTTCATTCTACTTCAATTATTAATTTAATTGCTTCAAGTGAAGATTTTAAATCTTTAATAAAGGATCCAACAAATAGCAAAGAAGATCAATTGAATGCTCTAAGTAAAATTTCAGAACAATATAAAATAAATGAATTATTAACAAAATTTTTAAACTTTCTAATATCTAAAAGAAGATTCTTTTATGTGGATAAAATTCTAAAAAGCTTTGTTGAAACATGTTCAGTCAAAAGAGGTGAATTAAAAGCAGAATTAACTTCTGCAAAAGATCTTACTGAAAAGGAAATTAATAACATAAAAGAAGAATTGACTAAAAACTTTAGTTCAAAAATAAAATTAAACTATAAACATGATGCAAGTTTAATTGGGGGTTTGATTGTGCAAGTCGGAAGCACAATGGTGGACACTTCCATTAAAAATAAATTACAACAAATCGAAAATAGGATGATAGAGGCATAAATGGATATAAACCCATCAGAAGTAACAAAAATATTAAAAGAGCAAATTAAAAAATTTGGGGATAAAGCAGAAGTGACTGAAGTTGGTCAAGTTTTGTCAGTAGGAGATGGTATTGCCAGAGTGTACGGATTAGACAATGTTCAAGCTGGAGAAATGGTAGAATTTTCTGATGGATCAAAAGGTATGGCTCTAAACTTAGAAAGCGAAAACGTTGGAGTTGTAATTTTCGGAGATGATAGAAAAATTAAAGAAGGTGACGTTGTTAAAAGAACAGGAAGTATTGTTGATACACCCGTTGGAAAAGAATTATTAGGAAGAGTTGTTGATGGATTAGGAAATCCAATCGACGGCAAAGGTGCTTTAGATAAAGCAACTAAAAGAAGTAGAGTTGAAGTAAAAGCTCCTGGAATTATTCCAAGACAATCTGTTAGTGAACCTATGCAAACAGGCTTAAAATCAATTGACAGTTTAGTTCCAGTTGGAAGAGGACAGCGTGAATTAATTATTGGGGATAGACAAACTGGAAAAACTGCAGTTGCTATCGATGCGATCATTAACCAAAAAAAAATAAATGAATCTGGTGATGAGAAGCAAAAACTTTACTGTATCTATGTCGCTATAGGTCAAAAAAGATCTACAGTTAGACAAATTCAAAAAACTTTAGAAGAAGCTGGTGCAATGGAATATACAACAATTGTTGCTGCTACTGCTTCAGATGCAGCACCACTTCAGTTTTTAGCACCATATACAGGCTGTACTATGGGTGAATACTATAGAGATAATGGTATGCATGCATTAATCATTTATGACGATTTATCTAAACAGGCTGTAGCTTATAGACAAATGTCACTTT
>Ga0206126_10006384_pt1 | contig 10458 bp, 7 predicted proteins | sample Helgoland_Spring_5_FD_148621 | JGI IMG/M metagenome (GOLD analysis project Ga0206126, IMG submission 148621) | Pelagic subsurface seawater microbial communities from Kabeltonne, Helgoland, North Sea - Helgoland_Spring_Bloom_20160412_1 | ecosystem: Environmental > Aquatic > Marine > Epipelagic ...
TACGTACCGGTTTTTCCAGCCACTGCATACCCGGGCACGTCGCCATATCGCTTTGCTGTGCCTTCAGTCACCACTTTGCGCAACATCGCAACCGACGCTTTTGCAACATTTTCTGAAACAATGCGCAGCCCTTGGGTCGGATGCTCTTTGCGGATCAGCGTCGGGGTGACCTGATACCCGCCATTGGCCAAAGCCGCATACCCCGCCGCCAAATGCAACGGAGTGGCCGATAGCCCGTGGCCGTAAGAGATTGTCATCGTACTGAGTTCGGTCCATTTTGGCGGCAACAACGGCTTGCCACCAGAAGCCTCAACCATTTCCAGCGATGTTTTTTCAAAGATACCAAAGTCACGCAAAAATTGCTGTTGGCGATCAACGCCAATCATTTGCGCAATTCGCGCCGTGCCTATGTTGGACGATTTCACGATAATATCCGACACCGAAAGCTCTTTGCCCAAATAATGGCTGTCTCTGATGCGGAAACGGCCAAACCGTATTGGCCCGCGAATGTCGAGCACAGTATCTGGATTGACCAAACCCAATTCCATCGCTTGCGCAACCGCAAATATTTTAAACGTTGACCCCAATTCATAAACGCCTTGTACAGCGCGGTTGAACAATGGGTTGTCCGGATTTTTACCACTGCCAACGGGTCGGTGATTTGGATCAAAATCCGGCAGAGAGGCCAGCGCGATAACCTCACCGGTATGAACATCCATCAAAACCGCCGCAGCACCTTTGGCATTCATCACCCGCATGCCCCCTGCCAGCAACTGCTCCATCTCAGCCTGAACGCTGAGGTCAAGTGACAATTGTAGCGGCACATCATAATTGACCACGTCGCGCAAATACTCGTCAAATGTAAACTCGACGCCAGCGACACCTAGAACTTCGGCAGCATGAACGCCCTCGCGGCCAAACCTTGCCCCGCCCAAAACATGCGCCGCGAGGCGACCGTTGGGATACAGGCGCATTTCACGCGGACCAAGCAAAAGTCCCGGATCTCCAATATCATAGACCGCCTGCTTTTGTTCAGGACTGACTTTTTTCTTCACCCAAACAAACTTACGCGGACCAGAAAAATCGCGCAACAGCCGCTGTTCATCAAGGTCGGGAAAAATCCGAACCAATTGTTTAACCGCGTTCTTGGGGTCAATTAACTCCTGCGGGTGCGCATACAGAGCCGTGGTTTCCATATTGGTCGCCAAAATACGGCCTTGGCGGTCGACAATGTCTGCGCGCTGAGCGTGGATAGCTCCGCCAAAAGAATGTACTTTCGGTTCGCTTGGCTCGGAAGCTGCCAAAAAAGCCATGCGAGCGCTGATCGATAAAAACCCCAGAAAGAACAACATCCCGAGAACCAGCAACCTGCCTTCGGCGCGCATGCGAGACTCATCCTGCATATCCTCGTGCCTTTGGCGAATATTTGCGCGCTCGATGTCATCTGGGTTCTTACCCGTCTTGCGGGCTTTCAGAATGGTGGCGAGCGGCCGTAGCGGGATGCGGATCATTCGATCCCCCCTCGGGCAGAGGCTGCGACCGGTTGCACCAAATCACGTTCTTCGAGGCGTGGGTAGGCCACTTGATCGGCCCGACCAAAATGAGAGGATGCGAGCGGAAACAGATGTAACCGGTCAAAATTCAAAGCCGCCAAATCCCGCAACCGCTCGGGGCGGTTCAAATAGGCCCACTCGGCGCGCAAAACCCGCAGTTTGGCCCGCGACTGGCCAATTTCGGTCTGTAGCTGTTCGGTTTTGGTCAACATGCGCTGGGTCAAAAAATTCTCGTGATAGGCCCAAAATGCCAGTGCAATCAGACCCAGTGCTGATGTGATATAAAACAACGAACGCATCAGGTATCCGCCCCGATCTGTGGCATTCCCAGGGATCGGGCGGAGGGCCTGGCGCCAGGCGCTGTCGCTGTGCGGCGGGCAATGCGCAACAAGGCTGATCTGGCGCGGGGATTTTGCGCCACCTCTGTGGTGTTGGCGGCGATCGCCTTACGCGTCAACAGCTGAAACTGCGGTTCGGGCTGGATGATTTCCGGTGCATAGCGACTGCCCGAACCAAGCTTGCCTGCCCGTGACTGGATAAACCGTTTGACCATACGATCCTCAATTGAATGAAAACTGACCACCGCCAGAATCCCACCCGGTTTCAACGCCCGTTCGGCGGCAAGCAAACCGGCAAATAATTCGCCATATTCATCATTGACGGCAATGCGCAAAGCTTGAAAACTACGCGTGGCAGGATGCGACTGCCCTGACTTGGGGCGAGGCAAACAGCTTTGGACGATGTCTGCCAGTTGCAGGGTGCGGGTGATCGGTGCCAGCAAGCGCGCGGCGACAATTGCTTTGGCAATGCGGCGGCTGGCACGTTCTTCTCCGTAATAAAACAAGATATCTGCCAGCTCTGTTTGACTTGATGTGTTGACAATATCTTCAGCCGACTGGCCGGATTGGCTCATCCGCATATCAAGCGGACCATCCTGCATAAATGAAAAGCCACGCTCAGCGGCATCGATTTGCATTGATGAAACGCCCAAATCCAGAACCACGCCATCCAGATCTTTGGCATGGGCATCCATCTGGGAAAACACCGCCTCAACCATCGTGAGACGTCCCTGATACTGCATGCTCCAATCACGTGCCATTTCAAAAGTTAAAGGGTCTCGGTCGATCGCAGTCACATGATCCACCCCGGCATCGAGTAGGCCCCGGCTGTAGCCACCTGCCCCAAATGTCCCGTCAAGCCAGCGCCCGAAGAGCGGTGAGACAGACTTTAAAAGTGGCGCGAGCAAGACAGGAATATGAGAGTTGCGGTGACCGTTCAGGGCGATATCAACCATCGGTCAATCCCCTTTCACACCATCCAGAAAAACCAACGGGTCCACATCGGGTGGCAGGTCATTCAGCCACTCTTCTGTGCGCGCCAGTTCCTCGACCTCATAGGTTTCAGGCTTCCAGATCTGAAAGGTATCCCCCGCGCCAATGAAAAATGCCTCGGCATCAAGATCGATTTTGCGACGCAGCTTTGCCGGCAAGACCAAACGCCCTGTCTCGTCGACAGTGGTGGGAAAACTCTGACCGTGAAATAGGGTTTGCAGCATTCGCCGCTCCATCGAGCCTCGTGGCAACGCATCAATCTTGTCATCGACTTCATTGATCGCCGCAACCGTGTAACACTCGAGAAAATGGCGGCGGTGGTCACCATAAACAATGACCAATTCAGGGTTGAGCCCATCGGTCCAGTTTTCGTCGGCAGCCTCGAGAACACGGCGAAAAGAAGCCGGGACAGAAACTCTGCCCTTACTGTCCACCTTGTGGTGTCCTTCGCCTCTAAATCTGCGCGCCACGTTGCCTTGGCCTCTGCCACCCCCACGATGATAATGTAGCTCTGAACAAAACAACGGATTGAGCGGTCTTCACTGCTCAATCCGTAGTTATCGTTCCGAAATACGGATTGCCCAACTGCGTGCCATCTGGGGGATGTCTGCTCGCACACGCGTCGGATCTTGTCGTTGATGAAGCTGGAACCTGTATGAAACCTGTCTTGACTTTTTCGGGGTCTTAAGCCGCCCCACGCTTTCCGTCTTCATCTTCAGCTTCTAAGGGATGCCATGGGAATTTATGGAAATCAATTGTTTTTTTAATAAATTTTTCACTCAGGCAATTCAATTTCCACTTAAAATATTAAAAAGATGTGATAATGACCAATCGTTATACAACATATATTAATAATTAATAAATTACTACTAAATATAGATAGAAATCTTGGAATATGGCGAGCCCATGAATTCCCACTTTAATGTGAAAATACGAAAATACATCCTCTCATAAAGTAAAAATACCCACATAATTCAACCTTTCAAAGCAAATCTAACCGCTTAAGTCGGTGATTCGCCCGCCTTAAGCGGTGCCAGACGCCGCTAAAAAATCTGTTTCCCGTGAAATACCACACAGACAGAGGCGCGCTGACCAAACCTCTAAACCGGCGACAAAAGATCCTAAAGGCACACAATCCGCCACAAGCCGCCACAAGCCGCCACAGACCGCTGGCGCCTGCCCCGACCAAGCCACATGCATTTTCTGCATAGCGGCATTTCTTTTTCGTCCATTGTGCAGGTGCAGCATTGGCATTAAATCCTGAGTAAGAACGGCGAAGACAACCGCCAGAACATGAGCGTCAACCGAAAAAGGATTAAAAAATGGCATATGCAACAGAAGTAAGTTTGAGAAACATCACCCTCACTGACCGCGCGATCGCATTGTGGGGCACAGTCAAAGACAACCTTGCAAAACGCAGCGCGTACCGTCGCACTGTAAAGGAGTTGGGAGCCCTTAGCTCTGCAGAACTGAACGACCTCGGCCTAAACCGGTCGATGATCCGTCAGATCGCTTACGAAACAACCTACGGCGTTTAACCCCTGCCTTTGGCAAAGCCAGATGGGCTTTGGCGATTGTAAAAATACCTATGAATACCGCTGTCACATAAGCAAAATGCTGACAAGCAGACAAAGTCGGAACGCTCCTCCCAGATAGTTTCCGCAACGCAACGGCAACATTCAGCTCCTCCCCCGTGTTGCCGTTTGCATTTCTGCCCCTGATATTCAGCCCGATATTGGGTTTCAAACGGCCTCCAGCGTGACCGTACGCAAACCCGGCGAAAAGCCCGCCGTGCTGATTATGTGCCACAGATGATTTGTGCCACCTGCGGTACAACCTGCCCGCAGGTGCGAGCGTTAAAACGGAATGTCATCAGGGTTCGACAAAAAGCGCGCGACAACATTTTTGATACCAGCTTTGTCAAAGGCAATCTCCAGCTTGTCGCCTTCAATCGCCTCCACCACGCCATACCCAAATTTTTGATGAAATACCCGATCGCCCACAGTGTGGTTCGACACCGCTTTGAGATCTATGACCGAGCTGCGGCTCTCGCGGGGTTGCGACAGGCCGCGCTCACCCGCACGTGCCTGTAACCTTTTCCAGCCTGGAGAATTGTATACGTTGGCCTCTGCGGCGCGCGCCTCGACCCGTGACGAGGATCCGGTCATGCCGGCTGCACCAAAACCGCCGCCATAGAGCCCCGGAGGCGTCAACACATCGACATGGGCCTCGGGCAACTCATCAATAAAACGTGATGGCAGGGCCGATTGCCATTGACCGTACACCCGGCGGTTGGCCGCGAAAGACACGGTGCACAGCATCTCGGCACGAGTGATGCCGACATAGGCGAGGCGGCGCTCTTCCTCGAGACCCTTGACGCCGGTTTCATCCATTGACCGCTGGGATGGAAACAACCCGTCTTCCCAGCCCGGCAAAAACACCGCTGGAAATTCCAATCCTTTTGCCGCATGCAGGGTCATGATTGACACTTTGGCACCGGATTCTTCGGTCTCATTGTCCATAATCAGGCTGACATGCTCTAAGAACCCCTGCAGGTTTTCAAACTGATCCAGTGCTTTCACCAGTTCTTTCAGGTTTTCCAACCGGCCGGGTCCCTCGGGGGTCTTGTCGTTTTGCCACATTGTGGTGTAGCCGGACTCATCCAAGATAATCTCCGCCAGTTCCTGATGGCCCATCTTGCCGTCGCGCGCCAACTGGCCCCAGCGGTCGGCTCCAGCAATCAAAGCGCCCAGCGCAACAGCACCTTTGCCCCCCAGCCCCTTTTCGGCCAGCAACAGCCGTGCGCCCTCAAGCAAGGACACCCCATTGGAGCGGGCCATCATCTGGATTTTCTGTTGCGCTTTGTCCCCAAGCCCGCGTTTCGGCGTATTGACGATGCGCTCGAACGCCAGATCGTCATCCGGGCTGGTCACAAGGCGGAAATACCCCATGGCGTCGCGAATTTCCATCCGTTCATAAAACCGCGGGCCACCGATCACCCGATACGGCAGACCGATGGTTAGGAACCGGTCTTCAAACGCCCGCATTTGATGCGAGGCCCGCACCAGAATAGCGACATCGTCAAGCGATAACTCTCGCAGGCCGCGGGTGCCTTGTTGCAGCGCCTCAACTTCATCACCGATCCAGCGTGCTTCTTCCTCACCATCCCAATGACCGATCAACCGCAGCTTTTCGCCGTCATCTTCCGCTGTCCATAACTCTTTGCCCAAACGGCCTTTATTGGCCGAAATCACCCCGCTGGCCGCCGCTAAAATATGCGGTGTTGAGCGATAGTTTTGCTCAAGGCGCACCACTTCAGCCCCGGGAAAATCAGTCTCAAAGCGCAGAATATTACCCACTTCCGCGCCGCGCCAACCATATATCGACTGATCGTCATCCCCGACACAGCAGATATTTTTATGCCCCCCCGCCAACAGCCGCAACCACAGATATTGTGCCACATTTGTATCTTGATACTCATCCACCAGAATATAGCGGAACCATCTCTGGTATTGCGCCAGAACATCAGGGTGGGTCTGAAAAATTGTCACCACATGCAGCAACAGATCCCCAAAATCGACTGCGTTGAGATCTTTCAAGCGCTGCTGGTACTGGGCATAAAGCTCAACCCCGAGTGAATTGAACGCTGCGGCCTCCGAAACCGGCACCGCCGACGCGGTCCAGGCGCGGTTCTTCCATTGATCGATAAGCCCCAGCAGCTGCCGCGCAGGCCAGCGTTTGTCGTCTATCTGGGCGGCGACCAAAAGCTGTTTCAGCAACCTGATCTGGTCATCGGTGTCCAGAATGGTAAAGTTGGATTTCAACCCTACCAGTTCGGCGTGACGGCGCAACAATTTGACCCCAACCGAATGAAAGGTACCCATCCACGGCATGCCTTCGACGGTTTGTCCCAAAAGCTTTGCCACCCGGTTTTTCATTTCGCGGGCCGCCTTGTTGGTAAAGGTCACCGAAAGTATTTCGTTGGGACGGGCTTTGCCCATATTCAAAAGATGCGCAATCCGGGTTGTCAGCGCCTTGGTTTTGCCGGTTCCAGCACCAGCCAGCATCAAAACCGGACCCTCCAGAGTTTCAACCGCCTGGCGTTGCGCCGAGTTCAATTCGTCAAGATACCCCGCTGGCCGGGCCGCCATCGCGCGCGCCGACAGCGAAGCGCCTTCAAAGGCATCAGTGTCATCAAAACTGTTCATAAAAGGTAACCTAGCGCGATTTCTCTCCGAGGGAAAGCCACGTTCACACTATGTTCTTATTGTTTAACTGGACAAACCATCGCAAGCATTTATCCATAGCGCGATGAATTTAGATCAAAAATACCCGGCTCTGTCCGACCTGCGCGCCGCAGCCAAAAAGCGTATCCCAAAATTTGTTTGGGAATACCTGATCAGTGCCACTGGCAGCGAGACCACGCCTGTTCGCAATCGCCGGCAATTGGACAAGGTCTTGTTCATGCCGTCAATCCTGCACGGGGAGTTTGAGCCAGATACCAGCGCCACATTGCTGGGCGAGCGGTATCCCTTGCCTTTCGGGGTCGCACCTGTGGGCATGTCAGGGCTGATCTGGCCCCACGCAGAACGCAAACTCGCAACTGCTGCAACCGCCGCAGGTCTGCCGTACACATTGTCGACTGTGGCCTGTCAGACCCCTGAAAGCATCGGACCGCACGTTGACGGCAAGGGTTGGTTTCAGCTCTATGCCCCCCGCGCCATCGACGTCCGAAAAGATACGCTCAAACGCGTTCGGGATTCGGGCTTTCGCACGCTGGTTGTGACTTTAGATGTGCCGGTAGCTAGCCGCCGCGAAAGACAGACCCGCAGCGGGTTGACCCATCCCCCTGCTCTGACCCCACGCCTGCTTGCGCAGATCGCCATGCGTCCGTCATGGGCACTGGGCATGGCCCGTGCCGGACGCCCGGGGATGCCCCTGATTGCCAGCTACACCCAACCCAAGATTGGTCTGCCCACCACTGCACATATCGGATACCTGATCCGCACAGCGCCAGATTGGGAATATCTGCATTGGATTCGAGAGGCCTGGGACGGCCCGCTTGTCGTTAAGGGCGTCATGCAAGTCGAAGACGTCGCAGGTCTGAAAGCCGCAGGGGTGGATGCCCTATGGGTTTCAAACCATGCCGGGCGCCAATTTGATGCCGCGCCCGCAGTGATTGACGTACTGCCAGCAATCCGGCAGGCCTGCTCGCTGCCACTGATTTTCGACGGAGGCGTGAGCGGCGCGCTCGATATACTGCGCGCGCGGGCGCTTGGGGCCGACTTTGTGATGCTCGGTGCGGCTTGGCATTTCGCGCTGGCCGCGCTTGGCACGCGTGGCCCCGCGCATTTGATCAATATGCTGCGTAAAGACCTGCACGCAAATATGGGTCAATTGGGCCTTCACACACTAGCCGACGCAAAACACCGGTTGGTTCCAGACTGAAAACACCTTCAACCAAAACTATTTAGGCTTCTTATTGCCTCAAATTTAAGTTGTTTCACCGCCTTTAACGACCAATCTATGCTGCTTGTAAACAAAACCTGCCCTTGCGCTGCATTGCAGCACGACTATAGTGCGGCTGGAAAATGATCGATAAAACCCTAAAGCTTCGAGGCCTGCCATGTCTGATTTCAGCAAAATCCTTATTGCAAACCGCGGTGAAATTGCCATCCGAATTATGCGCGCCGCCAATGAAATGGGCAAAAAAACCGTCGCAGTATTCGCCGAGGAAGACAAGCTTGGCCTGCACCGGTTTAAAGCAGATGAGGCCTATCGGATCGGTCACGGCCTCGGCCCGGTTGCCGCCTATCTCAGCATCAACGAGATCATCAGGGTGGCGAAAAAATCGGGGGCGGATGCGATCCATCCCGGCTATGGCCTGTTGTCGGAAAATCCGGACTTTGTCGATGCCTGCGACGCTGCGGGCATCCGCTTTATCGGACCGAAAGCCGCCACCATGCGGGCGCTCGGGGACAAGGCATCGGCTCGCAAAGTGGCGGTTGCTGCGGGCGTTCCGGTTATCCCGGCCACCGAAGTTCTTGGCGATGATATCGCAGCCATCAAACGCGAGGCCGCTGCAGTTGGCTATCCACTCATGCTCAAAGCCAGCTGGGGTGGTGGCGGGCGCGGCATGCGGCCTATCAATACCGAGGACGAGCTTGAGGAAAAGGTTCTCGAAGGCCGCCGCGAGGCCGAGGCCGCCTTTGGCAATGGCGAGGGCTATCTTGAGAAGATGATTCTGCGCGCGCGCCATGTCGAAGTGCAGATCTTGGGCGACACCCATGGCGATATCTATCATTTGTATGAACGTGACTGTTCTGTGCAACGCCGCAATCAGAAAGTAGTTGAGCGCGCCCCTGCCCCGTATTTAAGCGCAGCACAGCGCAGCGAGATCTGTGATTTGGGGCGCAAAATTTGCGCCCATGTCGGCTATGAATGCGCCGGCACCGTCGAATTCCTGATGGATATGGACAGCGGAAAATTTTACTTTATCGAAGTCAATCCCCGGGTTCAGGTCGAGCATACGGTCACCGAAGAGGTCACCGGCATCGATATTGTGCAAGCGCAAATTATGATCGCTGAGGGCAAGACCTTAGCCGTGGCCACTGGAAAAGATCGTCAGGAAGATATTCAACTGACCGGCCATGCGCTGCAGACCCGCATCACAACCGAAGATCCGCAAAATAACTTTATCCCCGATTATGGCCGCATCACCGCCTATCGCGCCGCCACCGGCATGGGCATACGCCTCGATGGTGGTACGGCCTATTCCGGCGGTGTGATCACGCGGTATTATGATTCGTTGCTGGTGAAAGTGACCGCTTCGGCGCAGACCCCGGAAAAAGCCATTGCACGCATGGATCGGGCGCTGCGCGAGTTTCGCATCCGCGGCGTGTCAACCAATATTGCTTTTGTCGAAAATCTACTCAAACATCCGGTGTTTTTATCGAACGAATATACTACTAAGTTTATCGATGACACACCGGATTTATTCCACTTTGCAAAACGCCGCGACCGCGGCACCAAAGTATTGACATATATCGCCGATATAACCGTCAACGGCCATCCCGAAACGGCCGGGCGCAGCATGCCTGACCATGACGTCAGCCCTGCCCGCGTGCCGCAACTGCGCGCAGATCCGGCACCAGGCACCAAGACCCTTCTGGATCGCGAAGGCCCACAAGCGCTTGCTGATTGGATGGCCGCTCAGCCGCAATTGTTGATCACCGACACCACGATGCGCGACGGCCACCAGTCGCTGTTGGCTACCCGGATGCGGTCGATCGACATGATTACCGCCGCCCCCAGCTATGCCGCCAATTTGCCGCAACTGTTCAGCGTCGAGTGCTGGGGCGGTGCGACCTTTGATGTGGCGTATCGGTTTTTACAAGAATGTCCGTGGCAACGGCTGCGGGACCTGCGGCAGGCAATGCCAAACCTGATGACACAAATGCTGCTGCGCGGATCCAACGGCGTCGGCTATACCAATTATCCCGACAACGTAGTGCAGTCTTTTGTTGCTCAGGCAGCAGAGACTGGGATTGACGTCTTCCGCGTGTTTGACAGCC
>Ga0206126_10006387_pt1 | contig 10453 bp, 10 predicted proteins | sample Helgoland_Spring_5_FD_148621 | JGI IMG/M metagenome (GOLD analysis project Ga0206126, IMG submission 148621) | Pelagic subsurface seawater microbial communities from Kabeltonne, Helgoland, North Sea - Helgoland_Spring_Bloom_20160412_1 | ecosystem: Environmental > Aquatic > Marine > Epipelagic ...
TACCAATACTTTTTGCAGCACCTGCCATTCTTTTCATAGAACGGCCAACCAAACATACTGATCGACCATTTAATTTAGCTGCTATCATTACAGATTCAAGCCTCGCAATATTTGAAGCAAAGGATGCAATTGAAATTCCAACATTTGGATACTCACCTACTAACTTTACTAATTCTTTTCTTACATTTTGCTCACTTCCAGAGAAACCTTCAGAAAACACATTCGTGCTATCACAAACCATGGCAAGAACCCCAGATTCACCCAAATGCTTTAAGGACTTTGAATCTATCGGTTCGCCTATTTGCGGGTGTTCATCTATTTTCCAATCACCCGTGTGTAATATTGTTCCCAATTCAGTTTTTATGGCTAATGCATTTGGCTCAGCTATTGAGTGCGTCATGTTAATGAATTCAAAAGCGAACGGACCTAAGTTGAATTTACTTTTTAATTCAATTGTATTTAATTCAACTAAATCTAACAAATTAAATTCAGACAACCTATCTTTTACAAGATACATAGTAAATGGAGTAGCATAAACTGGACATCGCAATTGAGGCCACAAGCGAGCTAAAGCGCCCATATGATCCTCATGCGCATGTGTCAATATAATGCCTAATAAGTTACTTTTAATAGATAAAATAAAGTCAATATTTGGCATAATAATTTCTACACCGGGAGTATCTGCAGAACCAAAAGTAACGCCAATATCAACTATTATCCATTTTCGGTTATTCACAGGGCCAAACCCATAAAGATTCAGATTCATTCCGATTTCACCGCAACCACCAAGAGGTAAGAATATTAATTCATTTTTTGCTTTTTTAGCCATAACTAAACTACTTATTCAAACGCCATATTTCTAGAAGGCCATCAATAGTTAGATTCGAATCATAATATTGAATAGATTTTGCTTCACCCTTGAATAAAGAGGCCACACCGCCCGTGCCGATAACAGTAAAGTTACGATCATCCTCACTTAAAATTTTATCAATCAACCCGTCTATCAAACTGATATATCCAAAAAAAATACCTGACTGCATGGCTTCAACCGTATTTTTTGCAACTACACGATCAGGCTTTAAAATTGCAATTCTGGGTAATTGTGCAGATGCTTCATGTAAGGCGCGAACTGAAAGGTTTATACCAGGAGCAATAATTCCTCCCTCGAAAAGCTTATCTTTTGAAATAATATCAAAAGTAGTTGCTGTACCACTATCGACAATTAATAGGTTGCCTTCGTATTTTTGCAAGGCTCCCAACGCTGTTACCAATCTATCAGAACCAACCTCTTTCGGGTTATCTATATCGATAGCTACTCCAATATCAATTCCTTCGTCACCAACAACAATAGGTTCCACATTTAAATGCCGTCTAGAAAGGTTTCGCATATTGAAAAGTGATTGAGGAACGACTGATGAAATAACGCAAGCGTTAATATCATTTATTTGTATTTTTTGCATGCTCATTAATTGATAAAACCATACTGCATATTCATCAGCAGTGCGAGATGCATCAGTAGCAATGCGCCACTCAACTAACCACTTATCACCATCATGTATTGCAAAAAGGGTATTCGTATTACCAGTATCTATTACAAGCAACATATCAATTAGTCCTTATCCTCTTCGCCACCAAAAAAAACATCGCCAGCACTTACATTACGTATGGTGCCATCCGGTAAGCTAACAAGCAATGACCCATTTAAATCAATTCCCGTAGCTCTTCCAGAGAAATGCTCATTTAATAGTTTAACCTCTACTTCTCCTGGAATATTATGACTTATCTGAAGCCACTGCTCTCTTATGGCGGTAAAACCTTCTTTAAAATAGATTTCGTTGATGGCTTCAAATCTATCAATTAATATATCGAGAATTCCTGGAGGCGAAAGTTTGAAAGATTTAGCACTAATATTATCTAATAGATTTGTTGCAGGGTATAAGTTACCTTCAGGATGATGTGACAAGTTTATTCCTATTCCTATAATTATATAATTTTTATTTCTACAATTAAAGCTTTCTAATAATATTCCTGAAACCTTCTTACCTCGCAACAGAACATCATTAGGCCACTTTATCTTAATTAATTCGGGGGATACAAATTTTAATAATGTTTCTGCTACCGCCAAGGCTGCCACAAAGCTCAAATTAGATGCATGTTCTAGGTCATTACCTACCGAGTAAACTCTAGAACAGAATAAATTACCCTTATCACTTATCCATTTTCTTTGATAACGACCGCGCCCATTAGTTTGGCGTTCAGCTGCTATCCAAAAAGGAGACTTATGCTCAGTTTCCAATAAAAGCTTAGCATAGGCGTTAGTTGAATCAACGCTTTCTAGTTGGATAACTTTCACATCAAAATAAACTGCTCGCAGCCCTTGATATTAGACTTTGGGTGGGTATTGAAACTAACGGAAGTATCAAAACGGGAAAAACTAATAAAGACGAGATTAAAGCTATACCTCTGAGAGTTTTAGGAGCCTCAACAAAATCATGTTCACTCTCGTCCCCCCAGATTATTTTCACTAAACGCAAATAATAAAAAGCGCCAATTACAGAAGCTATGAGGGCTAAGACGACCAGCCAAACCATACCTGCTTCTATTGCTGGTATAAAGGCAAAAAACTTACCAAAAAAACCTAGTAACGGGGGTATGCCCATGATTGAGAACATAAAAATTGTTAGTACCACAGCTAAACTTCTGTTTGTGCTAGATAGGCCCGCTAGATCATTTATATTTTCAACCATACCATCGCGAATTCTCATTTGAAGTATGCAAGCAAATATTCCAATAACAGATACAACATATATACTCATAAATATCAGCATACCTTTCACACCAGTTTCAGTTCCCGCAGACAATGCGACTAGGGCAAACCCCATATTAGCTATAGATGAATAAGCCATGAGTCGCTTTATATTTACCTGAACTAATGCTCCGATAGCACCAATAAACATTGATAAAACTGAGAATATTACAATAACTTGCTGCCATTGACTGACTATGCCTTCAAACGGACCTACTAAAAGGCGGGCGATTAATGCCATAGCAGCAAATTTGGGCACTGATGCAAAAAACGCGGTGACAGGTGTTGGTGCCCCCTCATAAACATCGGGTGTCCACATATGAAAGGGAGCAGCTGAGATTTTAAATGCCAGCCCACAAAGTAAGAATACCATGCCTGCTATAACTCCCGGAGATGCACCAGACGATACGACCTCAGAAATTTGAGTAAATTCAATAGAACCTGTAAAGCCGTATATCAGTGAAGCACCATAAAGAAGAAGTCCTGACGAAAGAGCACCCAAAACAAAATATTTCAAACCAGCTTCGGACGACCTTAAACTGTCACGATTAAAAGCAGCCATTACATACAGCGCTAAAGACTGCATTTCTATGCCGATATATAATGCTAGAAGAGTATTAGCAGATACCATAATACTCATTCCAAGAGTACAATAAAGTACCAAAATAGAAAATTCAAATCGATCAAGTTTTTCAATTTGAAAAAAGCTTTTAGATAAGGCTAAGGCTGCGGCTGCCGATAAACCGATTATTAAGTTCATGTAGTGGCTAAAATTATCAATAATTAGTGCACCTTTGAAGGCTGTTCCAGTGGGTTGACCTAAAACAAATCCAATTAGTGAGTAGCCCAACAAGACAAATATAGAAAAATTACGTACGCCTATAGATATATTTTTCTTTGCAAAGGCTCCTGTCGATAAAAGCTGCGAGGCAAAAAAAGCTAGAACCAATTGAGGTGCAAATAATGTAATTGTATTAAACATAATTTTAATTTCCATTTAACCCAGTTGCAGCGTTAAAATTAATAATTAAATTTTCAACAGAAACAGACGTTATGTCCGTTATAAGTGAAGGGTAAACACCAAATAAGATAGTTAGAAACGCCAAAGGAGTTAGTACTATTAGTTCTCGTATATTTATGTCTTTTATGTCATCGAGGTCAGGATTTTTTTGTTCTCCAAAAATAACCTCCCTGTATAGATGTAACGCGTAAACCGCTGAAAAGATCATTCCCATTGCAGCACCCAGAGCAATCCACGGGCTAACTTGGTATGCTCCAATCATTGTGAGCATCTCACCAACAAAACCTGAGGTGCCGGGTAAGCCTATATTTGCCATTGTAAATAGCATGAAAAAAGCAGCATATATGGGCATCCTTTTTACTAGACCACCATAATTAGAGATTTCTCGCGTATGCATTCTATCATATATCACGCCAACACAGAAAAATAATGCTCCTGAAATAATACCATGTGATAACATTTGATAAATTCCGCCCTGCAATCCTTGAATATTAAATGTAAATATACCCATTGTAACAAAACCCATATGAGCAACTGATGAATACGCTATCAACTTTTTGATATCATTTTGTCGATAAGCAATAAGTGAGGTGTATATAATTGCTATTACCGACATCCAAAAAATTAATGGCGCCAACTCCAGCGAAGCATTGGGAAATAAAGTTAGTGAAAACCTAAGGAAACCATACCCCCCTAGCTTTAACAATATACCCGCAAGGATAACGGAACCTGCTGTAGGCGCCTCGACGTGGGCATCTGGAAGCCAAGTATGCACTGGCCACATTGGCATTTTTACAGCAAAAGATGCAAAAAATGCTAGCCATAACCATTTTTGTGTTTGTTTTGGAATACTCAACTCATTAATTAATACTTCTATATTAGTTGAAGCGGCACCTAAACTAACACTGCTATAGCTGTATATCCACATGATTGCTGCAAGCATTAAGACTGACCCTAAAAGCGTGTAAAGGAAAAATTTGTAACTTGCATAAACTCTATTTTTCCCTCCCCAAACTCCAATGATTATGAACATAGGAATAAGTACGGCCTCAAAGAAAAGATAAAAAAGAATTAAATCTAAGGAAACAAAGGTACCTATCATTAAGGTTTCTAAAATTAAGAAAGCCACCATATACTCTAACTTTCGAGATACTATCGATTTTTCACTGGCGAGAATACAAAGGGGGGTCAAGAAGGTGGTCAGCAATACAAATAATATTGAGATACCATCAACACCAAGTCTAAAATCAATGCCTCCTCCAAGCCATTTTGTTGTCTCTACAAATTGGAATCCTGGCTTGGTACTATCAAAGTCAAATGTTAACACCATTGCAAGGAAAAATACGGCACAAGAAATTACTAGAGCAACACGAGGAGCATTTTGGGAGAGTTGTTCTTGTGCTTCTACACTTGAAACGCGAGCCATAAATATTAGTAAAAGAGCACCGGCTAAGGGAATAAACGTTATTAAAGAAAGTATTGGATAGTTTTCAAACATATTACTAGCCCCCTACCTTACTAAATACCATGATTACTATCAGTGCGACGCCCAAAAACATAAAAAAAGCATAATGGTATAGATAACCTGATTGTAATTTTGAAAGACGTTTTGAAATACGTGAAACTGCTGAAGAAATTCCGTTGGGGCCAAAACCGTCAATTATTTTTTGATCCCCTATTTTCCAGAAAATATCTCCCATTTTTCTGACCCACTTTATAAATATTATTTCATAAATTTCATCAATGTACCATTTGTTGAGAAGGAAGTTGTATAAAGGTGAACCCCCATTGTCTTCAATATCACTAATATGCTTTGATGCACCCACCCCACGCATGTACATTAGAAATGCTAGTGAAAATCCTGAAATAGATACCAAAAGCGGTAACAACAATACCCAGAAAGGATATCCATGAACTAAATTAAACATCCATCCAAATATACCGCTGTGTTTAGTAGCTTCAACTCCATTTAACACTGATACCTCAGCAGCAGCATAGAGGTTTTCTATGGATGTACTGGCATGGTGATCTGAATGATCCATTACTAGTGAGCCATTCCAAAAATCACCATAATTACCCATAAACTTAGAATAAAACAGAACACCAGCGATAATCGCACCAACAGATAATAAGCCTAATGGAACTAACATATTCAGAGGGCTCTCATGCGCATTATCATAAATCTTCTGATCGCCTCTGTAATTACCATTAAAGGTCATAAATATTAGTCGCCAGCTATAGAAAGCTGTCATGAAAGCAGCAATAATTCCAATCCAAAACGCAAAAGTACCTGAGTCACTTGCACCTATTGCTCCCGCGGTATAGGCAGCTTCTATAATCGCATCTTTTGAGAAAAATCCTGCAAACCCAATTTTAGTACCTGGAATGCCTATCCCTGTGATGGCTAGAGTACCTATTATCATAGCTATATAGGTGAAAGGAATTTTTTTCCAAATACCTCCCATTTTCCTCATATCTTGCTCATGATGCATGGCGTGGATAACTGAACCTGCGCATAAGAAAAGCAGAGCCTTGAAAAAAGCGTGTGTAAACAAATGGAACATTGCAGCATTATAAGCACCCACTCCAGCAGCGAAAAACATGTAACCCAACTGAGAGCAAGTTGAGTAAGCAATAACTCTTTTTATATCATTTTGAACTAAAGCTACACTCGCAGCAAAAAAAGCAGTGAAAGCCCCAATTGCAGTTATGAAACCAGATGTAATAGGGGCAGCATCGTATATTGCTGATGCGCGACAAATCAAAAATACTCCAGCTGTAACCATTGTAGCAGCATGGATTAAAGCAGAAACAGGGGTTGGTCCTTCCATGGCATCGGGCAACCAAACATGAAGTAAAAACTGCGCAGATTTACCCATAGCACCGATAAACAGTAGAGCGGCAATTAGTTCCAATGCATTAATCTCAAATGATAAAAATGAAAGTTTTCGATCACTATTCTCAAGTATCGAGCTAAAAACAGTATCGAAATTCACTGAACCAAAAACTAAAAAAACCGTCATAACACCTAAAGCAAGACCAACATCGCCCACTCTATTAGTTACAAAAGCTTTAATTGAAGCTGCGTTAGCGGTATCTTTCTTAAAGTAGTATCCAATTAACAGATAAGACGCTAAACCAACACCTTCCCATCCAAAGAAAAGTTGAATGAAATTATTAGAGGTAACAAGCATCAACATAGCAAATGTAAACAAAGATAAATACGAAAAGAAGCGTGGTTTATAATTATCATCACTCATATAACCCCAGCTATATAAGTGAACCAAAGCTGATACCGAATTCACAACCACCAACATTACTGCTGTAAGAGTATCAATTTTAAATGCCCAATCTGCTTTAAAGTTGCCAACGTCTATCCACCGTAAAACTTTTATATCGACAGCTTCGTGGTTAATACCCACTTTAACAAGTGAGACCCATGAAAGTGCCGCAGATGTGAATAAAATACTGGTCGTTAAAACCATACATAATTTTTCATTTAGGATATTACGACCAAACTTAGTACCAGCGGTACCGGCAATCAATGCACCAATTAGAGGAGCAAATATAATTACATGATAGAGCAACAATCTATCCCTTCATCAAATCAATATTTTCAACATTGATATTTCCTCTATTACGGAAATAAACAACTAGAATTGCAAGACCAACAGCAGCCTCAGCTGCAGCCACTGTTAAAATAAAGAGCGCAAAAACTTGACCAGCCATTGGGTTGCTTCCAACGGCATCGGTCATATGTGTAGAAAAAGATACAAAGTTTATATTAACTGCTAATAATATAAGCTCAATACACATTAGTATTACTATAACATTTTTACGGTTAACAAATATACCAAACACACCAATTGTGAAAAGAATTGCGGCAACAGCCAGATAGTGAGAAAGCCCAATAATCATCATTCAATTCCTATACCTGGTTCAATGTCAACCATTTTAAGTCCTGTTTCTTTTGTACGAGCAATCTGTTCGGATGGTATCTGTTTTCTCACTCCATCTCTTTTGCGAAGTGTTAAAACAATTGCCCCAATCATAGCAACCAAGAGAACAAATCCAGCCGCCTCAAAAACTCCTGCGTAATCTGTATAAAGAACTTGACCAAATGCCTCCAGATTAGTGATACCAGCATCCCTAACTACAACTGTTTTTGTTTCCCCCGCAAAGTATGTAGCACCTACCATCAACATTTCTAGAAGTAGAATTATTGCCACCAGCGCCCCAACTGGAAGATAACTCAGAAAACCTTGCTTTAATTCTGCAAAGTCAACATCAAGCATCATTACTACAAATAGGAATAGTACAGCAACGGCACCTACATAAACCATAATTATTAGTAAGGCTAAAAACTCAGCACCCATCAAAATGAATAAACCTGCAGCACTAAAGAAGGTGAGAATAAGGTACATAACTGAATGAACAGGGTTTTTAGAGGAAACTACCATAAAAGCAGATGCAATCGATGTAAATGCAAGTAAATAGAATGATATAACTGTTAACACGGCTTCTTTCCTTTATAAAAACTATTAGCGGTATGGCGCATCTAATTTAAGATTTTTAGCGATCTCAGATTCCCACCTATCACCATTAGCTAGTAATTTTTCTTTATCATAATAAAGTTCTTCGCGTGTTTCTGTGGCAAATTCATAATTTGGGCCCTCAACAATAGCGTCTACAGGACAAGCTTCTTGACATAATCCACAGTAAATACATTTAACCATATCGATGTCATACCGAGTTGTTCTTCTTGATCCATCTTCACGCGGCTCAGCTTCAATAGTAATAGCTTGTGCGGGACAAATAGCTTCACATAGCTTACAAGCTATACACCTTTCCTCGCCTGAAGGGTAACGACGTAATGCGTGCTCACCTCTAAATCTAGGAGAAAGAGGACCTTTTTCAAATGGATAATTAATAGTAACTTTTGGTCTAAAGAAATATTTCAGCGCTAACCAAAAAGCAGAAATAAAATCTAATAAAAGAGCACCCCTAATTACAAATTTAATTCTATTAATCATTAAGAGGTACCACCCACAAAAACAACTATTGTTGAAACTATAACTACCGACATTAATGAAACTGGCAAAAAGACTTTCCAGCCAAGGCGCATAAGTTGGTCATACCGATATCGAGGAACTATAGCCTTTACCATTGCAAACATAAAAAACATGAAAAGACATTTACCCATAAACCAAAAGACAGGGGGTATAAACTGAACCCCTATTTCAACAGGTGCGTACCAGCCCCCTAAAAATAAAATAGTGAACATGGCACACATTAGTGTCATGTTTAGATATTCACCGAACATAAATAACAGATAAGGTGTAGATGAATATTCAACCATAAATCCAGCAACTAATTCAGATTCGGCTTCTGGTAGATCAAAGGGAGGTCTGTTTGTTTCTGCTAATGCGGATATGAAGAAAAGCACCCCCATGTAAAACATGATAGGAAAAAGTAATAAATTCCACCAGCCATAAGTATTATAGGGACTAATACGGAACATATTCCAATTATAAAATCCACCAGCTTGCGAGTTTACAACATCACTGAGGTTCATTGACCCTGCCAGAAAAACCACAGTGAGTATAATAAAACCTATAGAAACTTCATAAGAAATCATTTGGGCAGTGGATCGCAGTGCCCCCATAAATGGATATTTGGAATTTGACGCCCACCCTCCAATAATAATACCATATACACCTAACGAGGATATTGCTAAAACATAAAGAATACCAACATTAATGTCGGACATTACCCATCCTGGCGCAATTGGTACAACAGCCCAGGCCAGGAACGCCATTACAAGTGTAATCAAAGGTGCTAGTATAAATAAAAATTTGTCTGACCCGGCAGGAATTATAATTTCCTTGAATACAAACTTTAGTAAATCCGCAAATGATTGTAATAACCCAAACGGTCCAACTACATTTGGGCCCCTCCGCATCTGAACTGCAGCCCAAACTTTGCGATCCATTAAAATTAAAAAGCTAATATTACAGACAAAATTAATACAAAAGCTGCAACCTGAGCAAGCTTTAAACCAAACCACACCATTGGCGAAAGGTCAGACCAGAAAAGAATTAATGATGTGATCATTATTCTGCCGCCTCTGTCATATCCAGACTATCAGTAAGAGATGAACATTCAGCCATAACATTCGATGCCCGCAAGATTGGGTTTGTCATATAAAAATCACATATAGGGTTTACAAAAGGGACATCTTCTGAAGCCTTATTGACCTTTTTCGGCAAAACATCAAAATTCTTTGGGTTAGCTGGTTTCGCAATATAACCTATCCCAGAAAATGATGGATGATCCTGAAAAAGCTTTGATCGCAATGAGTCTATATTATCATAAGGTAACACTTTACCCAAATGACCTGATAAAGCCCTAATTATAGACCAATCTTCTTTAGCCTGACCTTTAGGGTTAACAGCAGGCATTCCAATTTGTACTCTGCCCTCCAAATTAACATAAATTCCATTCTTCTCTGCATAAGAAGCACCTGGAAGAATTATGTCAGCAACATGAGCTCCAGAATCGCCGTGGCTACCCTGATAAATTACAAATGTTGAATTTAAATTCGACATTTCAAGCTCATCTGCACC
>Ga0206126_10006390_pt1 | contig 10451 bp, 11 predicted proteins | sample Helgoland_Spring_5_FD_148621 | JGI IMG/M metagenome (GOLD analysis project Ga0206126, IMG submission 148621) | Pelagic subsurface seawater microbial communities from Kabeltonne, Helgoland, North Sea - Helgoland_Spring_Bloom_20160412_1 | ecosystem: Environmental > Aquatic > Marine > Epipelagic ...
AATGGCAATGGTGTTTTTTTAAGCGTTACATTTTTTTTAACTTTCATTGGTGCTGGTGCCGGCGATGGGGTCTTGTCAATAGCTCGTAATCTGGTTGCTATTTCTTCAATAGGAAATCTTTTATCAGAATAATCTATCGAAAAAAGATATTTTATTAAAACACTCATAATATCCTTTCTAATTATTCTATCAAGACGATTATTTGAAAAAGTAGCATCATAATATGAATATAAAAACCCGTGAATATCACAATTGTGTCGGAAAACCTGATAAAAAAAGGCGTTCTCATCAAAATTATTACGTATTCCATCTTTGAATGAAAACCGCAAATAAGCACTAGCAATTTGTTGAGCAATAAGATCTAACCCGCTCTTAGGACTTCCTAATGAACGAATCAATATACCCAATATATAGTCCAGATGACCAATACCATCAAAGTGTCTATCAAAAACTTGCTCTCTTTTTGTTTTTTCATCTGTAAAATAATTATCTCTCAAAAACTTTGTGTAAATAGGCAACAATGTTTCATATGTTTTATTTGGAATGGAACTAATTGTGTGACTCTTACTAAAATTATTTAAATCCCGTTGAAAATCTGTGTAAAAAAGTAATCGAGTAAATGGTTGATTCACCATGATGGAGTATTGTTCCAAATCTTGAATTGGTGCTATTGTAGGATCATCAAAATGAATAGCTAATCCCCAGTCAATAAGTTTAGCCTTTTTATCTCTCTTGGAATAGACAATATTGCCCCCCTTAATGTCCATATGGAGGGTATTCGAATTATTTAATGGCACAATACCATTTACCATAACTTTTATTAAGGCGCGATTAATGTCTGAAAATTCCGATTCAGTTAATGGTTCAATGAATAAATTTTCAATACTGGCTCCTCCATCAGGAATCTGTAACATCATAATTTTTCCTTTTCCAAGTGCCTTTCCAAAATCCCAACTCTTTATTTCTTTTCTCAACAAAGCATGGCATTTTTCATTATAATCTTTATAATCACTTATTGTAGGCAATTGTGGTTTACATAAGGTAACGCCGCTTACCATATAATAATCTTCGTGATTGGGAATATCTTTAACCAAGTTTAAAATACTTTTGATCTCTCTATCTTCATCATTTGCGTTGCGTGTTTCCATAACTTTTGAAATATAATTTTGCGGACGTTGTGTATCTCCTTCACACTTCAAAGGGGGTTTAAAAACGCATCCATATGTTCCTGAACCAATTACTTTTCCTCCCAGCATTATTAGTATATATATATTAGATACCGATAATAATTGAATATAAATATATATATATTACATATAAATACACCCTAAACCACATATGTCTGAACTCTATCCTGAATCTGATGATGAATACCCGTTGTATGCCGATGGTACGCGATGGCTACTTGCTAATGAAATTACCTTAAAAAACGCGCAGGAAGCTGGATATATTGCTGTGTGTCCTGATTATATTAAATATCGCAATGATGATTTTATTAAATTCCTTAAAAGTGTGCGTGATAATAATTACCAACTTGTATTTAACTACGCTAGGCGTCCATCGGATTTAGAACTATCATATATCCATAAATATTACGGAAAATTGAAGTAAATATTACACAACTATTTTTTTTATAGAATTATTGTGGAATGTCAGTGGATATTGAAGATTTGAATGTTGGTGTCAGAAAGCAAGATATTGACGTTGAAAAATATAAGCCCATTGTTAAAAAGCTGTACCAGTTTGTAAATGAAAATAGTGGTAATCCAAACCTGAAAAATCTATTTGGAAAGCGTCTGCAGCGTGTGCCACGTGAGTTTGGATATCAAGCAAAAAAGTCAATTCTTGTAAAGGTATATGGTGAAATGGTCACAAAGAATGAGTTACCCGATTCACCACAATTTAGAAAGTGTATCCAGAAGAAGCCCGTTCGGAATACATCAGGTGTAAACCCTATTACGTTGATGTATTCTCCTTATCCTAATGGCAATGATTTCACTTGTCGTTTTAAGTGTAAATATTGCCAGACGCATCCTGAATATCCTAAAAGCTATGGACCAGAAGCGCCTGCTTCTGCGCGTGGTATTCAAAATGATTTTGAGGCAATCGCACAAATGAATTCTAATTTGCGACGATTACAAGAAAACGGTCATGAGTTGGACAAACTGGAAATGAACTATGAAGGGGGGACATTCAGTGAGATTCCTCGCGATTATATTATTGCTTTCCACCGTGATACATACTATGCTGCCAATGTCTTTTTGGATGATGAGAAACGCGACCCACAGTCTCTTGAAGATGAAATGGCACTAAACCAGATAGCAAAAATTCGTATTATTGGAATGACGATTGAAACACGACCTGACACGATTAACGCAGATGAGCTTCGTTTCTTCCGTTCACTTGGCGTAACACGTGTTCAGATTGGAGTTCAGCACACTAATAACGCAATTCTGAATAAAAGTGATCGAGGACACACCTACGAACAGGCGGTTGAGGCAACACATCTTCTCAAAACAAATGGATTCAAAGTGGTTCATCACTATATGACAGCGCTGCCGTATGCTGAGCCAGAAGATGATACAGAAATGTTGGGCATTGTGTATAATTCCACACGAGGAAGACCGCATGAAATGAAAATTTATCCCTATTCGGTAGTAGGATACTCTGCCTTTCAAAAAGAGTATGAGGAGGGTAAATTTACCCTTTATTCTGACGAGCGGCCAGAAGCATTCCGTGCAGTGATGAAATATGCTCTGGAATTTTGTCCACCAGATATTCGCATTTGTCGTGCGGTTCGTGATATTCCAACGACTTATATTCTAGGAGGATGTAGTACGCCTAACCTGCGTCAGCTCATTATGGAGGATTTGGAGAAGGAAGGGAGAGAATGTTCTGATATCAGAAGTCGTGAGATTAGTCGCCGTGATACATATGAACTGGAAGATGCGAAATATTATATTACTAAAACGACACCCAATGATTATTTGATCAGTTTGGAAAGTCCAGATCGTCGAGCACTCTTTGGTTTCTTGCGTTTGAGGTTGAACACACCTGGCGACGACGCTATTGTATTTCCCGAACTCTATAAGAGTGCCATTATTGAAGAGCTACATGTGTATAGTAAAGGAGGAATGTTGGTGCCTGTTGGAGCAAGAAAGCAGGGTGCTAGTCAGCATTGTGGTGTGGGACAAAAACTTATTAAGAAGGCTGAATGGGAAGCGTGGAAATATGGATATGAATATGTAGCTGTAATTTCAGGTGAAGGTGTGCGTGAGTATTATCATAAACGTGGATACGAATATAGTATTGAAGAGGCTGGTCGGTTTATGATGAAAACATTTACATACCCATTGGATGGTGAACTATTCATCACTTTCTTGGTATTCCTATTTGCTACATTTGTAATGATTTGGACAACTTTATTTAATAATTAATAATTAATAATTAATATATTTCGTTGCCATTAAGTGAGTAATTTATTTTCTTATCTTTCACCGAAAAAAATTGAAATGTAAATTCAAAAACTTTTTGATTACAAAATACACTCAGTCAGTGAATCGAACAAATAAAATGCCAATTAACCCAAAGAACTTGATGACAATTGTCACCGATGAAATTACGCATCGCGTGATGGAAGGTTCAATGTCAATGCGCGAGATTGACAGTTGTCATTATTATCTTGATCGTGAATACATTTTGAGTGCTTTGGCACAAGCCGAGCGCGAAAAGTTTATGAAAGAGCAATTTCGTCGTTTTCGTGCCGAGCTTATTATGAGAACGGCCGACGTGTTTGATGTGACTGAGGATATGGCTATGGGATTTGACGGTGACCGCGAGTATGTTCAGGATATTTACATCAAGGAACGATTCAGCGATGATGAAGACCTACGGATTATCAAGCAATTTCCGGATAACCACTTGGAGGATGAAGAGTGGAACGACTTTATGGAATTTATCCGCGAAAATCGAAAGAAGGAAATTATGGAAGAGATTGGTGATATGACATACTTTTGAAGTTTAAATAAATAATATAAAATATCGTAGAAAATTGAAATCCTTTTCTCTTGTGATTTTTGTAATAATATAAATGGCACAACTCACCGCCACTATGCTCCCACCGAATGAACCCAGTATTTGTATCCCTCGTGTTGACAAAAGTTTTAACGATGGACAAATCATTGAAGGTATTCAGCAACTTGGTTATGGAGAAGTAGAAAAAGTGGATATGATTCACAAAACGGCACCTAATGGTGTAGAATACTATATGACATTTGTTCATTTTAAAAAGTGGAACACCGATGAGGATACGACCAAACAGCGTGACGCATTTATGCGAGGAGAAAAGGAGAAAGTAGTCTATGACGAAGAAACAGGAGCATACTGGATTCTCGGTAAGAGTTTTACAAAACGTCGTGAAGAGCGTGGGAAAAAGTTTGAGCAGACAAAGCCATATGTAGACAATGATGGATGGACTAATATTCCTATGAAAAAACGCTAAGATATCACAGAATAAATTAATAAACAACAATTCCTCTCATTTGCCAACTGGCCATTTCACCATAATGTTTATATGTATTGTTCGTACGTTTTATTGAAGTTAAGTTACTATTCCAAAACAGTCGTGTAGGACGCATTATTCCACTGTCTTCGCCCCAAACACAAGGATTCAGTTTCAGATATCCTTCTTCATTGTAAGGAATTGAATCGTTGCCGTTCCCTACAATACCATCTACGTGACAAATTAAATCGCCTGTGTCAGCATTGTACAATTCTACATCTATACACATTGGAGCGTGGCAATGTGGTGCCGCATAAATTAACGCAAATCCTTTACTATTTTTTGATTGATAATGTTTATCCACCATTTCGTTCACTTGCCAATGCGCGGTAATACTATGAATTCGTTCCGATGGTGGAGTACCTGGTGGTGCTTTTGGTACATCATATTCACCAGAATAAGACTCTGTCTGGTAATAGGCACGCACCATCTGTTTATGACCACTATAATCCTGGAACCAATAACGAAATTTTAAGTAATATGTCATTTCCGGTTCCGGTTGTTTTTGGTCTATGTCTAAAAGCACCCATTTATGGTGACAACATGATTGTCCACCTTGATAGGTCTCTATAAAACAACTTGGATTATGTTGACGAATCAAATCTCCATAAGGTTCAGGACGACAATTTTTTTGAAACCGAATACCATTAATTGTACCAATTTTTCCGTCACTACAAATACAAGTGTTACCCTGTGCGGTCTTTACATACAATTCACTAGTGCTTTTTTTTCGATGGTAAGAAAAAGTTGGACCCGATCCAATGGCGCTCATCATATTTATATCCTTTATAATTCCACTAAAATCGTAATAATCATTTGAATCACTAAGAGATACACTAAGATTACGAGTCAATGAAACTGTACGTAATCCATTATATTTTGTATCGGATAAAATCTTAATGGCCGGGGATAGCTTTGTTCCTGGACCGTGATTGCCCAACTTTTGCTCGAAGACGTTTCCTGTTCCTTCCACAATAATAGAGTAAGGTAAATCCTTCATTGCCGTTGCTCCAAAAGCAATTCCATACCAAACATTACTGGGCCCTGTTAGCAACATATGTATAGTATCATGGTTAGGTTGAATCGAAAATACACAAGATACACCTGTCGTTGTGTCATTCATCAAACCATATATAGGAGATTTATTAGAATCGCCGCATCCTGTATGATCGTAATATTGATTCACATAACTACCTGTGCTATTGTAAAAGCATCCATATGGTGCGTTGTGTGTCTTGATGACAGCAACCGATTTGTTTACATTCTGTACACTCATTCCACGCATCCGCGCCTGATTGTAACATTGGCTCGCATTTAGAACAACCTCATTACATTCTCCTTCAATTAAATTATTATAAAAGTGTTGTACGGTCTTGTTGATGCGTGTGGTACAAGGACATTCTAAAAGTCCAGAGTAAACGGCATCCGAAGGAGCAGCCGAATTGGCGGGCATAATTCCTGGATGAAAAACACTATCATTGATATATTTTGGGTCACGGTTTCGTGTATCAATTTGCATGGGCTGAATATTGAAATATTTGGGTGAACGCAAAAGTTGAGCATATCCATTAGGATATCCGTGAAAAGATGCTCTGAACTCTCCACCATTTGCTTCTGAAAAATACAACGAATTCATATTATATTCAGATAAATTGCGAAGACGCCATTGTGCTCTGGCACCATGATTGTATTGTCCCAAATCTTCTTCGTCGACAGTATTTGGGTCAACCTGGTAAAAATCAGTATTATCATTTCGCAAATACGCTTCATAATGATGATTATACGCCCAAGTAATTGGTACTGGCGTTTCACTGCCGTTTGAATACCGGAATACCTGATTCACTTCGTAACCAACAATCGCAATCATTTTTCCATCAAAGCGTTTTACGATATTTTCAGGAAGGGGCACGTGAGGCATCATTGTCCAATATACTTCCGCATACCTTGATGTAATAGGCGGTGAATACACATCGAAATATTCGGATGATGCGTTTATTTTTGAAAATTCTGTTGAAAATTGGGGATATTCACTTACGTTTGGATTTGAAATGCCATACACATTTCCATTCATATTTCCTAGACATTGTAAGAGAGATAAACAAAATAGCATTATTATAATACATCTTCGTTGGATTAGATTTAAATATATTTAGTAATAAAATTGAGATTAAAATATTGTTCTATATATTAGAATATACATATAGCAATGTTATTGACGATAATTTTATCTTATGTTGCGACAGCGTTTAATGTGGTGCCTTTACAAATTTTGACAACCTCTCATATGAGTCCCAGCGAAAGTCACTCAGAATCGATTACACATACGAAAAAAATCTCTAAGAAGTCATCATCGCATTATGACTATGAAGAAGATAATATTGATAGCACAGCAACTACAACTACATATCATAGCACAGCAACCGCAAGCACAGCAACCGCAAGCACAGCAACTGGTACAGTCATATTTGGTTTTGTAGAAAATGAATCAGATAGTTATACAACAACAATAAATGCCGAGGATAGTTTAGCTAGTGAAAATGATAGTGAGAGAGATGGAAAAGAATCCACCACTCCTCTCATAGCTGGTGTAACTGCGGGTCTTTGTCTTACACTAATTATTGGAATGATGTACAGACGTAAAAAGAATGGTGATATAGATAATGTAGATCTGGATTTGGGTATCGATTCAACAGTATTACCTAGTGTTTCTGACTCACAGGGATATTTAGTGCCTGTTCCCTCTATTAGAGATGTTAATTATAACGCGATTGAACCTGAACAATGCGACTATCAAAGAGCATCTGTATTTATTGAATATGAAGATGATGACGCATATTATGAAATAGCTGGGGAATGCGCAAATGAAGTTATCTATGACGAAGCAGGAGAATTTGAAAATGAAGTAAACTCATCGCTCTATGCGTTGGCGTTTTCATCATCTCCTACAAATGGTTTAGACCCCGAATATGAACTAGCCTCAAAATAATTGAATATCTAAATGATATAATAGAAATTTAATAAGACTATATAATAGAAGATAAATTATGGCTCATCCCATTTCCACTGCTTATTTAACTAAAATTGCTCGTCGGCTTCAATCGGCAGTGCGCTATTCAAGCAAAGTAAATAAAAATGTTCATACTCCCTGTATAAATATAAATTCAAACACAGAAAATCCAGAAAAATTATATTCAGAGATTATTAATGCTATTCGCTTTCTAGAAGCACCAGAGTTCAGTCACATTGAATTTAACAAACACACAAATGATGGTGTTAAAAAAAGAATTAATTAACTTATAATTTATAATCTCTTTTTATAGTAGTATTATGTCTATTTTTCATAAGACAACAACTGAAATAAAAGAAATTATAACTAAACATTTACCGGTAAATAATAAACAAAAACAGGAACACGGTGAAGTTTTCACTCCCCTTTTTTATTTAGAGCAAATGTTAGAAACATTGCCTCATTCAGTATGGAGTAATCCTAACTTAAAGTGGTTAGATCCTGCTAATGGAATCGGTAATTTTCCAATGCTCATTTTCGAAAAACTTATGCTAGGATTAGAGAGAAAAGTCCCCAATAAGCGAGTCAGGGCAAAACATATAGTAGAAAATATGCTATATATGGTGGAAATCGACGAGAGAAACGTAAAAACTTCACGCGAGATTTTTGGACCAAACGCAAATATTTATCAAGGCAGTTTTGTAGATAATCCAAATCCTTTTCCAAAAGTAAAACACTTTGATATTATTATAGGAAATCCACCATATAATGAGGGAGGAACAAAATCGCATGGTACAAAAAATATTTATGTCGCTTTCGTTCAAGAATCATTGCGTCTTCTCTCTCCCGATGGACTTTTACTCTTTATTCATCCCTCTAATTGGCGTACGCCCAAGAAGATTAAAGCGACAGGAGTGGATTTAAATGATGTGTATACAAATCTTTCTCTCCTGAATGTTATTATGTATCCTCAACCCAAAATCATTAAAGATATGGGTGTTATGATGTCTCTTGATTCTGTTCTTGTACAAAACCATCCATTTGGTGGTAAAAAAACAAGAGTTACAGATATTTATGGCAAAACAAGTGAAGTAGTTATTCAACCAAATACACTCATTCCAAATTATGGAGCGGATATATTAGAAAAAATGGCCAGAAATGTCAGTCAGTCGGGGAAACACATTGATTTAGTAAGAAATTCGGAGGCACATAAACAATTTTCTACACCAGGAAAATATAAAAACATTCATGGAATAGTGAAAAAAGGAATCAGAATATGTTCATCGCGAAATCCGCATAGTGATGCGAACATACGTAAACTTTTGATTAATGGAATAGGCAGTCATAATTACGTTTTTTATGATAGCCAAGGGCGTTATGGATTTACACAGAATATGGTTGCTGTTTTAAACCCATCTAGTCAAACAAGATTGCTTATGGAGTCCAAACTATTCCAATATTTGGCCAATGCTACAAAAATCATAGGAAATAATTTTAATATTGCTACCGAATATTATTTACCAATGATTAGTACATCACATAAGATTAAAACAGAACGCGAAATGTACGATTTTTTTGGATTTTCATCAGAAGAGATAAAAGAAGTAGAGAGAACACGAATCCCCCAATATGCGAATAAATTTTTAGGATGCTCTAAAAAGAAACGCGATTCTAAACCAAGATCTGGTAAAAAAACAAGGAAAAAAAGAGATTAATAGTATAGTTTATTTCATACGAACAATCTAATTTTATTATATTTCAAGACGAAAGGCGTTGCCATTTTCATCTTGAAGTACATCATTTTTCCATTCAACATATTAATTTTCTTCTCCTGATAAACAATATATTCAACAGGATCATCATTTTCCAACATAAAGTAGCTAATCAATCTCTCTTCCTTCATCCAATGATTAATATGATTAACCCGTGTCCATATTGTCGTTCCTTCTGTTTTAATTGACAGTGCCCAAACATTTATTTTGGAGGACGTATTGTCCATTTCCTGAAACGCAATAACTTGTCGATAGTGTGGTAGATTTGTAATAAGTTCTTCGTCAAACGCACCGTGTTCAAATGTCATTTTTGAATGGCTAGGCAATTCCTGCGTTGTATTGCTAATTTCCATCATCATTTCTTCGATGACACAAGTCCTTTTAAATTTTTGGCGACTTTTTTTTTCTCTCAATTTTTATACCTAATGGGACAATCGACTAGTTATAATAAAAAACCTACTTACACAATGAAAGATGTTTTTGAACATAATAAAAATAACCCAAAATATCTATGGTTAATTGCAAATAAAAGAGTATACGATGTAACTGAACTTATACCTTACCATCCAGGAGGACGTAAAGCATTGTTTAATAAAATAGGAAAGGACTGTACAAAAGACTATTTACAACATTCCAAAGGAGGAAGAAAACTGTGGGTAAAATACTGTATTGGGTATTTACAAGAATGAAATGGAACTGTCACATTATTATTTTTGTGTTTAAATTTTTCTTACACTATGTAAATAAAAAGTGCGAAGGTGTAAAAAACTGGCATTTTGGAAAAATTGAATACTTCTATTCTTGCATTAAATATCTAATCACAACTGAATTAGATATTTATTTAAATGGATATTGAGCGCGAAAGTGTTCAAAGTGTATATGAGGAAATTGCTGAACACTTTGATCAAACACGTCCAAATCAGTGGTCGTGGATTACCGAATTCATAGAGGAAACTGATTCTGATTCTGATTCTCAAAACTCTGACAAAAAGAAATCAGTACTAGACGTAGGATGCGGAAATGGACGAAATATGATGGGATATAAAAATTCGGAAGTATATGGAATAGATAATTGTTCACGATTTATTCAAATATGTAGGAATAAGGGGCT
>Ga0206126_10006394_pt1 | contig 10446 bp, 8 predicted proteins | sample Helgoland_Spring_5_FD_148621 | JGI IMG/M metagenome (GOLD analysis project Ga0206126, IMG submission 148621) | Pelagic subsurface seawater microbial communities from Kabeltonne, Helgoland, North Sea - Helgoland_Spring_Bloom_20160412_1 | ecosystem: Environmental > Aquatic > Marine > Epipelagic ...
TAGTGACTAGAAAATACCCTAGGGGGTACTTCTACCCTGCGGGCTCATCGCTTTGAGATTCGGTCCAAACTTGCTGGAGCAAGTTAGTGACTAGAAAATACCCTAGGGGGTATTTCTACCCTGCGGGCTCCCCGCGTTGCGGCTCGGTCCAAACTTGCTGGAGCAAGTTTGTCGAACCGGGTGGTTCTCATTCCCCGTCGTGGGCCATATACGAAAAAACCCCACTGCGTGCAGTTGATTTTTATGTGTTCCGGTAGATGGGTGGATTGACTAGTAACAGCCTATGGGCTGTTACTACCCTGCGGGCTCCCCGCGTTGCGGCTCGGTCCAAACTTGCTGGAGCAAGTTTGTCGAACCGGGTGGTTCTCATCCCCCGTCGTGGGCCATATACAAAAAAACCCCACTGCGTGCAGTGGGGTTTTTTTGTATATGGTGCACTCGGGTGGATTCGAACCACCGACCGCCCGGTTCGTAGCCGGGTACTCTATCCAGCTGAGCTACGAGTGCTTTACTGTCTCCTTTCAGAGGCCGCGTACTATAGGGGGGCGGGGCGGTTGTGTCAACAATCCTTGGGGGCTTTTAAGGGGTTTTTTTGTGCCCTTTTTTAGCTCTGGGGAATTGCTAACTGCATGGTTTCTTTGAGCTCTTCCATGACCACATAGCTAGTCGATTCTTGCACGGCTGGAAGCTTGAGTATGCGGCTGCCAAGCAGTTCTCTATAGGCGGTCATGTCGGCGACGCGGGCTTTAAGTAGGTAGTCGTAGTTGCCGGATACCAGATAACAGCTCTGCACGTCTTCTAGGTCCATCACCGATCGGTGAAATTCTTCAAAGTTCTCTTGCGAGGTGTGGTTGAGGCGTATCTGCACAAATACTACCAGTCCGGCGTTCAGTAGTTCGGGGTTTAGCTTGGCGGTGTAGCCTTCGATATAACCACTGCGCTCTAGGCGTTTGACTCGCTCGATACAGGGGGTGACGGAGAGGCCGACTTCTCGGGAGAGGTCGGTGTAGCTGATGCGGCCGTCGCGCTGGAGGATGCGCAATATATTGCGGTCGATCTTGCTGAGTTTCTTGGTCGCGCTACTTTCGCTATTCGGCATAAAGCAATATTTCCTGTTTAAGATCACTTAATAGCAAAATATTCTACTTTAATTCCTATAAAAGTAATAAATATTTTTATAAAAATCTAAAGTAGCAGCATTAAAAATTAATGCTAAATATAGCTATATAACCGTTAAACAAGGGGTTTGATATGTTGGTAGGGGTTCCGAAGGAAATTAAAAATCACGAGTACCGTGTTGGTCTGACGCCCGCGTCTGTTGTTGAGCTGGTAGCTCACGGTCATCGCGTTATGGTTGAGACCAATGCGGGTGTGGGGATTGATTTTAGCGATGCTGAGTACCGTGAGGCTGGCGCTGAGATCGTTGACAGTGCGGCGGAGGTGTTTGCCGCGGCGGATATGATCGTTAAGGTTAAGGAGCCTCAGTCTGTGGAATGTGCCATGTTGCGCGATGGCCAGATTCTTTATACCTACCTGCATTTAGCCCCAGATCCTGAGCAGACTAAGTTGTTGGTCGAGTCCGGTGCCACCTGTGTGGCCTACGAGACGGTTACCGACAATCACGGCGGCTTGCCTCTGTTAGCGCCTATGTCTGAGGTGGCGGGCCGTATGTCGGTTCAGGCCGGCGCTTATCACCTTGAGAAGGCCCAGGGCGGTCGTGGGGTGTTGCTGGGCGGTGTTCCCGGTGTAGCACCGGCGAAGGTGTTGGTTATTGGCGGCGGTGTGGTGGGTGATAATGCGGCGGCCATTGCTGTGGGTATGGGCGCTGATGTGACGATTCTCGACCGCTCTATTGCGCGCTTGCGGGAGCTGGATGCAAAGTATGAGGGGCGTGCCCACTGTGTCTATTCCACCATGGCGACGATTGAAGAGTATGCCTTGGATGCGGATCTGGTGATTGGTGCGGTGTTGATTCCGGGGGCGGCGGCGCCAAAGTTATTGAGCCGCGATATTATCAGCCGTATGAAGAAGGGTGCGGTGGTAGTGGATGTGGCGATCGATCAGGGCGGTTGTTTTGAGACGTCCCGTGCGACGACTCATCAGCAGCCGACCTATATGGTAGATGATGTGGTCCATTACTGCGTCGCGAATATGCCCGGTGGGGTGGCGCGTACGGCGACTATGGCACTGAATAATGCGACCTTGCCCTATGCTCTAGCGCTTGCGGACGATCCGGTTAATGCACTGTTTTTAGATAAGCATTTGCAGAACGGTTTGAATGTACACAAAGGTCACGTGACCTATAAGGCTGTGGCTGATGCGTTGGGTTATAGCTACCTGCCGGCGGATGAGGCGTTAAAAGCTTAACGGGGAGACTTGTTAAGCCTGATCCACAGGTGCTCGGCTCTCGCCAGCACCTCGCCTTGTGCATTGCAGAGGGCCGCGGCGGAATAATGCTTGCGGCCTTCTATAGAACGTTTCCAGGCATAGACGATTAAGGGTTGATCGCCGGGCACGGGTTTGTCGATGCTGGCGGTCATTTCGCCCAGTAGGCACATGGCGTTGGGATCCACTGGCACATCTAGGGCAAAGTAACTTGGGCAGTCTAGTGCTGACCAGATAAATTCTTTTTTAACCTGACCATTGGCATCGAGTAAATCCGCCGTCGGCTCCCAGTCGCAGGCAACCATTTCCTGACCCTTAACATTACCGGTAAACAGTCTTAAACCATCACCCTGGTCGCGACCTGGGCCGCAGACGAAACAATGGGGAAAGCTGTGTTCGCCTAACCCCTTGTAGTTTTTTCTGGCCTGCTGGGCCTGTTCCAGGCTCGGTGGTTGCGGCGGCAGCATATCCAGCTGCGCTGCTATGGCAGTGCCGATAAGCTCATTACCGTGCTTTAGCTGCCAGCTATCGGCAATCGGTTCAATGGTTAACTCAGTTTCTAGGGGCGGTGGTACATGCAGCCGAACCTTGCTCGGGCCGTCAATCTGTTTGCCGAGTAGGCCGCAGCTGTAGCCGCCATTGCCAGATTGGGGTGGCCCGCAGTATCGCTTGGCAATGGAGGTGGTGATCATGGCGGGCTCTCTAAACGGGTAGCAGGGTAGATAGGTTTAATTCAGCTCGCTATCCTGCCAGAATTTGGTGCCTTTTACCGTAGCCTGTAAGGCTAATCCGGATTCAGTGAGCTGATAGACGGTGATATTGTCAAAGGTCGCTTCGCCACCCACGGCTGCGCCTTTTTCACTGGCCTTGGCGGCGGCGTCGGCATTGACGCCAAAGGCCCAGCCATCTTCAACGAATTGGCTCAGTGCATCGCGGCTGTGAAAGACAAATACGGCGCGGAAATCTTTTAGCCCAATTCCGAGGCCAAGACCGGCTTCACCCATTTTCATAAAGGTATTTTTACCGCTCTTGTTGTCCCGCACTACGCCATGGCCAGCGCCGACGCTGGCAAAGATCAGGTTGATATTGGCATTACTGAATACCGCGTAGCCCTCGGCATTGCTAATCTGCGCTTTGACATCGGGTTTGATTTTATACAGGTCTTGGAGCACCTGATTGCGCATATCGATAATGACTTGGCGCTTTTCGATGGGTGTTTTGGTTGGCTGGTTGCTACAGGCGCTGATGAGCATCAGTAGGGGGATACTGAGGCTGAAGAATAGTTTATTCATGGTGATTCCTTTTAGTGTGGTTTCCCTAATGGACTTTCTCTGATGAGAGAGCCTGAGAGGCAGAGAGTCTCCACTAAATGTAGCACCGATTTAATAAGGTGCCTCAGCAACAAAGACGGCTCGCACTGGCGCCGGATGACCCTCGACAGTTTTACTCGAATCATTGGGGTCCAAAAGTCCGCCAGTGATTCAAATTTCATCCAGTCGGTAGAGCGCTGTTCTTCAATGGTGGTGGTGCTGATATCCACCATGCGGGGGTTCTTTAGGCCATTCTTGCTCATCCAGCTAAGCAGCATATCCGGGGAGGGGATAAACCAGACATTGGGCATTTTCGCGTAGCGATCCTGTGGCACTAATAGCTGATCTTCCGCGCCTTCTATCACTAGGGTCTCCAATACCAGCTGTCCGCCTGGCTTTAATAGCTGACGCAGCTCACGCAAGTGATCCATAGGCGAGCGGCGGTGATAGAGAATGCCCATGGAGAATACCGTATCAAATGCGGCCATTTTTTCCGGCATATGCTCAATGCCCAGTGGCAACACATCGATGGGCAGGTGGTTGCCGGCAAAGCGTTTGATGGCGTAAAACTGAAAGACAAATTTTGCCGAGGGGTCGATGCCAATCACGCGCTCGGCGTCTGCACCGAGCATGCGCCAGCAGTGATAGCCATTGCCGCAGCCGACATCGAGACACGCGCTCGGCGTCTGCACCGAGCATGCGCCAGCAGTGATAGCCATTGCCGCAGCCGACATCGAGAATGGTGCGACCTTTTAAGGGGGCCAGATGGGGCAATACGCGATCCCATTTCCAGTCTGAGCGCCACTCGGTGTCCAGTGGCATACCAAATAAATTGTACGGTCCTTTGCGCCAGGGGTGCAGGCCCATCAAGGTGGCTTGCAGGGCCAGACGTCGGTGTTTATCCATCAGACTAATATCGCCGATCTGCACGCCATTGCTAAAGTCAGTAAACAGCGGGTCGATTTCCGGCAGGCGTCTCAGGGTCTCTTCCCATTCGGGCATATCGCCCCAGCGTTCGGGGCGCAGTTGCTGGGCAACGAGTTCGGGCAGGTCTTGGCTCCATTGGCTGAGTTCGGACTCTTCGAGCCAAGAGAACAGGGGGCCATAATCGAGTGATGCTGGGATCATGCGGATACCTTAAATTTAAGTCTGAAATTATAAGGCATTTCCGCTATGGTTTGCGGCTTAGCAAACAAATAGTCACTAGAGTTTTTAAGCCCATGAACAGCGATACCATAGAACAGCGATTTGAGCAGCTCGAAGAGAAGCTCGCCTACCAAGAAATGACCAATGCCGAATTAAGTGAGGAGATCTTTCGCCAGCAGAAAGAGATCGATACTTTGACCCTGGCTCACCAATCTATGGTTCAGCGAATGGAAGCACTGCAGGATGTGGCTGCCGAGGGTGATGGCTCGCAGAATGAGAAGCCGCCGCACTATTAAGTAAGTCTAATTCAATCTAATAAGGCCTAATACCGTCGAGTCGCAATTCAGCACAATTAACGGCTACGATGGTGTAATCTAAGACTCATACAAGATAGATCGGTAACAACCGACAACCATAAAAATAATAATTCGATTCCATAGGGGAACCCCATGACGATTCCACAACTGAGTGCAGAAAATAAAACTGCCATCGATGCTTCATTTGAGGCACACAAGGCTTACGCCCTAAAGCTGCGCAAATCTACCTGTGCCCAGCGCCTTGAAGTGCTGGCGCGCTTTGAGACGGTCTTCAAAGCCTCCTACGATAAAATTTATGCTTCAGCCCTAGCGGATTTTGGCAAGCCGGGTGCAGAAGTGGATATTGCTGAGATTATGATTGTGCTGTCTGAGCTGGCTCATACGCGCAAGAAGTTGAAGAAGTGGATGAAGCCGGTATCCGTGCGTGCCTCCATGACCATGCTGGGCACCTCGTCAAAAATTATTACTGAGCCGAAGGGCACCAGTCTGGTGATCTCGCCTTGGAACTATCCGTTTAATCTGACCTTTGGCCCGATGATCTCAGCGATTGCCGCTGGCTGTACTGTGGTTATCAAGCCCTCAGAAATGACGCCGCATATGTCTAAGGTGATTGCCGAGATTGTTGAAGAGGCATTTCGTCCGGAAGAGGTCAGCCTGTTTCAGGGTGAGGCGGATGTTTCTAGCTACTTAACGAGTCTGCCATTTGACCATATTTTCTTTACCGGCAGCCCAGCTGTTGGCAAACATGTTATGGCTGCGGCGGCAAAAAATCTTACTTCAGTGACTCTCGAGCTGGGTGGCAAGAGCCCGGTGATTGTGGACAAGAGTGCGGATCTGATGAAAACCGCGCGCAGTGTTTCCTGGGGCAAGTTCAACAACAATGGTCAGACCTGTATTGCGCCGGACTATCTGTTTGTTCACGAGAGCATTAAAGACGAGCTGATGGTTGAGCTCAAGGCCAGCATGGCGAAACAGTATGGCGAGGGCAGCGATGCTCAAGCCAATGGCGATTACTGTCAGGTGGTCAACTCAGGTCATCACGGTCGTATCTCTGGGCTCTTATCTGAGGCCTTGGCCGGTGGTGCCGAGTTAATTGCTGGCGGTCAAACTGATGATGGAGAACGCTTTATTGCACCGACTTTACTTCAGGGTATGACGGCTGATTCACGGATTATGAACGAAGAAATCTTTGGCCCAGTGCTGCCGATTATGACCTTTAGCGATCTCGATGAAGTGATTGGCTATATCAATGATAAGCCGAAGCCCTTGGCGCTGTACTTTTTCGGTCGCGACAAGGCGGCGATCAATAAGGTATTGGAAGAAACCAGTGCCGGTGATACCTGTATCAACCAGGTGGTGATGCACTTTGTACACCCCAACCTACCTTTTGGTGGCGTCAACAACAGTGGCATTGGCAAGTCTGGTGGCGAGTGGGGTTACAAGGCATTTTCCCACGAGCGCAGTGTGTTGCAGGATAAGTGGGCCAGCGGTCATATGATGCACCCTCCCTACACGCCGAAGGTACGCAAGCTGATCAAGACGATTACGGGATTTGTTAGTCGCTAAGCACTTTATTACAAGCTTGTTAATTAAAAGCCTCTCAATTACAGGCTGCTATTTAATTCGTACTATTTAATAGCGACTAGTGAGGCAAAGTTAAAACATTGAAACCAAGGGCTTGCGGAGTTAAATCCGCAGGCCTTTATTCTATTGATATGGGTCTCAAGGGTTTCTGGAAGGAGGAAATTTTCCAGGGAATCACGCTTTTGACTAATCTCTAAATCACTGTAACCCTGAGCACTTTTAAACTGATGATGCAGTTCTGACAGCAGTTGGTTTAAGGATTCAGGTTCAAATAACAACTTCTCAGAAATCACCAGACAGCCACCGGGATTTAATCCGGCATAGATCTTTTCCAACAGCGCCTGGCGCTTTTCAATAGCAATAAACTGCAGGGTGAAATTCATCACCACCAGTGAGGCATTGCTGATTTCAATATCACAGATATCCGCTTCCACTAGCTGGATTGTGGCTATGGTCTGCTGTTTTTCTAATACGGACTCGCAGCGGCTGAGCATGGCGGCAGAGTTATCTACTGCCACAATTTTAACACCGGGCTGCTTGATTTGCTGAGCAATGGCCAGAGATGAGGCACCCAGAGAACAACCCAGGTCATAGCAGTTGCTGTCTGGCTGCACATAGCGCGCCGCCAGTTCACCACAGAGATTAATAATCGTCTGATAGCCGGGCACCGAGCGCTGAATCATATCCGGAAAGACATCCACCACCGCTTCGTCAAAGGCGAAGCGGGGGACATTGCCTAGAGGGCTGGCAAACAGATTATCGAGTTTTGGCTTGTCGCTCATAGGGCTTAAACCGCAATAATATCCAGGCCGGTTTTAGCCGCCAGATCGGTATTGGTAATCACCGCCGTCTGGGCCACTTCAGGACGCAGATACTCAGCTGCAACCCGTTTTAGATCCGCATCGGTCACGGCTAATACGCGATTGCGAAACTCACTGATTGAGGCTTTGCTGCGACCATTGAGTTCGCCGTGAAATGCCTGCATGGCTTCTCCGGCGGGGGAGGCGGGTTTATCCATGCCACCGATCACGCCCAAAATGGCTTCTTCCACGCTATCGCCGGTCAGAGGTTTGTCCATCAGCCATTTAATTGAGTCGTCGAAGTCGGTCAATGTGCCTTCAATGCGCGGATCGCGGTAAGAGTAAAAGCGGAATGCCCCGGACTGGTTGTCCTGTGATGCGCCACCACCGTAGGCACCACCCTGCTCACGAATGGTGCGGTGTAGATAGCCATTGCGCAGCACGCCACCCAGTACTGTGAGGGCTGCTGAATCGGCATGATTTGAAGGCACTGTGGCATAGGCTTTGGCGCAGAAGCTCACTTGAGTATTGGCGGTCCAGCAATGATTAACCGGCTGCAGGTTTGGTTGGTAGTCGATCAGATTACTGGCCAATGCTGCCATCTGTTGGTCGCCGCCAAAGGTGCTGTTAATACTCTGCTTAAAGCCATCCAGTCGATGCTCTTCGGCCACCAGTAAATACTCTCGTGGCTGTCCCAGTACCAGCTGATGAATCTCTTCAAGCTGGGCTGCTAGAGACTCTAGGCCAGCTTGATTTTCAAGGCTCTTATCCAGTGCTTTGATTTGCGCCAGGCCACTCATGCCACCCCAACGCTGGTTTAAATAGGCATTGGCCGAGAGACCGCTGGCCGCCGCGGTCATTGCCAGTACATGACCGCTGCCAACTATGGAAGACTCACGGTGAGTGCGAATTTGAGACACTAGCTCTCGCAGTCGCGACAGCTCATCAAAACGCGTATTTTGCATGGACTCATGCATCAGGTCGCTCATGGCACTTTGGTTGCGGGCCAGACCTTTGGCCGAGAAGTTAATATTGCCGTGTAGTTGATCCAAGTGATCTTTATCACTGCGTACAGATGCAGAGGCGGAATAGGCGCCCACCACACTGGAGTGCCACAGCTGTGTGGCCTGATAGTCTCTATCGCCAACACCCATCTCGGTGACGCAGGTGCTGTAGAGGGGCAGCAGATCCATTTGCTGCTGGGTTAGGGCGGGCATCGGCATAATGATCTGCTGATAGGCGAGGCCATTGGTGCCAGCGCTGTAGCTGGTTAGGGGCAATGGTGAGTTGTCGACACTGTGACGCTCGGCATAGGCAATATCCACTGGCACATCTTCAATGCCAACCTTGGGCAAAATATCCAGATTCTCTTCCATTTCCTGGCGCTCTTTAAGGGCTGCGGCGCTGTCGACTATGGCCTGTTTTTCGCTGTCGCTGAGTTTGGCCTGAATGGCTGCTAGCTGATCTTTCTCCGCCTGATCTTTGCTGTTAGCCAGCTGGTGATCGGGTTTCATCACCAGACGAATACGGTGCTGGTTATTGATCAACAGGTTCTGAGCCAGTGATTTAATAAACTCTGGATTTTGAATCTGCTGCTGGAGCTTTTCTAGAACTGGATCCAGATTTAACAGATCCACCGGATCACCGCGATGGGTGGCGCTGGTCAGTGAGGTAAGAATCAAGTTGAGACCGTAGGGATAGCCGCCGCCAGACACTTCACGCTGAGACAGTTCCAGCTGGTGCAGACTGGCAGCCACCTGCTCCAGAGGCAGGCCATTGTCGGCAACATCTTGCAGCACATCGAGAATCAGTTTTTCAACGGCATCCGCTTGCTCTGGATTGGAGCCTTCGACACCACAGGCAAAACACAGCTCTTTCTGAGAGTCTTCAAGGCCGCACATAGGCGAGGGCGAAGTGCCCAGATCCGTGGTTTCCAATGCTTTAAGGAGTGGCGAGCCGCTGTTGTCGAGGAGCACGCTGGCGAGCAGGCGCGCTTCCATGGTGGCTTCTAAATCGGTGGAGTCACCCAGCAGCCAGGACATTACGATATGGGTATGGTCTTCCAATGGCTGTTGGTCATCGGCGGCATAGAACTCTTCGAAATACTGCGGGCTGGTGTAACGCTGCTCGTCGGTCACGGCTATATGGCAGTCGAGTTTTTCGAAGCGGCTGAGGGCATTGGTTTCAAAGGTCGCCTGATGCTCGGCGGCAGCAATATCACCAAAGGTAATAAAGATCGCATTGCTCGGGTGGTAGTGAGTCTTGTAGAAGGCTTTAAATTGATCGTAGCTGAGATCCGGAATATCCGCTGGCTCGCCGCCACTGTTGTAGTGGTAGGTGCTGGTGGGATAGAGGTGTTTGCTCATGGTCTGCCAGAGAGTCGAGTTAATCGAGCTCATGGCGCCTTTCATTTCATTGAACACTACACCCTTATAGGTCAGTTCAGAGCTGGCGTCGGCTGCCTCGGCAAACTCTAAACGATGGCCTTCCTGGGCAAAGTCCAAGGGATCTAGGCGGGCAAAAAACACCGAATCCAGATACACGTCGAGGAGATTATTAAAGTCCTTTTTGTTCTGGCTGGCAAAGGGATAAGCAGTCCAGTCAGAACTGGTAAAGGCATTCATAAAGGTATTCAGTGAGCGCCGGATCATCATAAAGAACGGGTCGCGCACCGGATACTTTTCACTACCACAGAGTGCAGTGTGCTCGAGAATATGCGCTACACCAGTGGAGTCCATCGGCACAGTGCGCAGGGCGACGAGGAATACATTCTCTTTATTGTCGGCGGCGAGGTGAATATGCTGTGCACCGGTAACTCGGTGGCGATATTCCTGGTAGCGGACATTAAGGGAAGGTATCTCTTGCTCGCGCAAAAGCTCAAACGCTGGGTGATGGGTCATAGGG
>Ga0206126_10006397_pt1 | contig 10443 bp, 17 predicted proteins | sample Helgoland_Spring_5_FD_148621 | JGI IMG/M metagenome (GOLD analysis project Ga0206126, IMG submission 148621) | Pelagic subsurface seawater microbial communities from Kabeltonne, Helgoland, North Sea - Helgoland_Spring_Bloom_20160412_1 | ecosystem: Environmental > Aquatic > Marine > Epipelagic ...
GTGTGGCAGTAGCAATGGGGACTGTGTGATACAGGGAGCAGTAACCTACTACAATAATAGTGTATTCAATGAGTACGTATGTACGCTCCAAGCATGATGTAAGATGTATCTAGGTCTGCATCGTGTTGCAAGTGGGTTGCTAACTAAAAGAGTTTTAAAGCCATATATATAGAAAGGATGGGGGGTGGGGTCTTTTTCCGAATAGATGTTGAATTACTAATATATCCCATATAAAAAATCGAGGTTATTTTCCCATACAAAAAATCTAGGTTATTTTTATCTCAGTATAGTTTTAGTGCTGTGTGTGAGTATATATATTTCGTTTATAAAGGTCAAGAGATAACGGCCCCCCCAATGGGCCTATTAAGGGGGTAGGTGAGCTACCATAAGACATGCTTTGTCCAACCCCTAGAAAGGGATGGTGGCTAGAGGTTCATCTTTGTGTTTTGTTAGTTGGTCTTCAAAGAAGATTCGTCCTTCATCCCATTCTTCTTTTACTTTGTCACTGTCTTCCCAAATCATCTGAGCCATCTTAACCATTTGGTCATCAGATCTAAGGTAGTCATCTTTTGCATTTATCCTTCGGTCAATGAAAGCCCCCCGTGTTGATACTGGTACGGTATACTCATTCTTACCTGTCTCTTCAATGAGCATAAGTTCTTTCATTTTCTTAATGTGTTGTTTGATAGAGTTTTTGCTGCATCCTACTTTATTTGCCAATGCTCCATGTGAGGTCTGAGGATATTCATGTAACGCCACCCATATATGAAATAGCTTAGGGTGGCTATGGAATCTTTCATCAGAGATCATTTCACAGCAGATATTAGTAGTTTTTCTTGGTAGACATACGAATTTAATTCTAGTTGCCATTATGTCACCTTTATTTTGAATGGTTTATTTTTTTCTTTTAAAACTCTATTGCTGCTTTACTGAACATTATATATCTCCCATTAGTTTATATACAAAATAACATGCACCGCTAGCTATAAAAGCCCACTTACACGCTAGGCTTATTGGCTTCCAGTTAAAAGCTTCTTGTTTTTGAACCTTAACATCTTCATCAAACCAAGATTTCTCTTTATCTACTGCCTTTACAGAACCTTGCTTGTGATATGGTGGCGATGGCAGCGGCTTTATTCCTGGTGGCGATGGGGGCCTTGGTAGAACGTATCCTGTTCCATACATTATTTACTCTCCGATGCTCGTTTAGCAATACTACCAATAGCTGATAGTGCTACCAGGTTGCCTACCTTAGGATTATTATATATTTCAATGATAGCTTCTAATGCTTTTCTTAGTTCTTTCTCTTTATCACTCATTTTTTTACTCTCCTTTTCTTCATTTAGCATATCAATGTAGTTGTTGCAGGTAGCTCTTTTAGTGTCCCTAGTGAACGGATGTTCTTTAGGCCTCCAATTGGGTGAAGGTTCCCCACACACCCCTTTATCGTCTCTTAAAACGTGAGTCACAATCTATTCTTCCCCTTTGAAGGCTATAGAAATAACATTCCTCTCATTGTTAAGTGTAGTTACCTGATTTTTAATGAATGCAGAAAAGAAATCAAGAAAGCGAGTATCCCTAAAGTACTCATCCTCACTTCTGTCTTTTTTAGTGTTAATACATTCATAGGCGTGTGCAAATAATGCAGTTAATCGTTCTTCTCTAGTCATGTCTTCTCCTTTTCCGCTGCAACTCTATTCTCATATCGTAGAAGTTCTAGTTTGGTGATAATCCAAGTATGTCCAACCATGCGAGCAATTAATTCACCATTAGTTATCTTATATATGATAGTAGTAGTAGTCACACCAAGGTAATCAGCACATTCTTTAGTTGACAGTAGGTGTAATGCTAGTTCGAGTTCTCTCATACGACCATCTATTAGAGCTACATTCCTATTAGCTGCTTTGACTAATCTTAGTAGGTGTTCTAATCCACTGTGCATAAAGTCATCTAACTCGTTAATTCCTAGTGACTTGCGTAATCTGTTCTTTAACCATTGCTTCATTTTCTTTTTCCTTTATTTGTTTGTTGCGTTCATTAATTGTTTTCTTGATACAAGCTAACTTGCTCTGTGATAGGTTCCGGCTTACTATTATCACTCCCTGCTCTTCCTTTGCCATTGGTTTCCTTCTTTGCTAAATACTCGTTTAACTCTTGCCTGGTGAATGTCTGTCCATCTTGGTAGAGCCAATAACTAGCTTCTTTTGTCATCCTTTAACCTCTCAATAGCTATTTTTATTAGCCATTCTCCTAGGCTTTTACATCCACAAGTATCAGCTGCTCTCTGAAATGACAGCTTATCCTTTGTTGATAGCCTGAAGTCATACTTTGCGTCCTTCATATTACTCCTTTGTTTATTACTTTTCTTTAAGAGCCTTATTTATCTCAATTAGCACTGTTAGTATTAATCCTAGCCATGTGATTGCTATAAAAACTATCACGTTGCTCCTTTGTCTGACATTATAGTTAAAAAAAACTCAGCAGGGAGACAACCTGCTGAGTAAAGACAAAACCACCATTGCAGTGGTCAACCGTTTCTATAGTAACCCAATACTTAATTATTTGCAATACACATTTGTAAATAATATTAGTTATCGTTACATTAGCATTTCTAATACTTACTATGAGAAAAACTAATACAGGTTAATATGAATAAAGATGAAACCGGAATAACGTATTTTCCTCATAGGGATTCATGGAAAGACCCGAGTAACAGAAAGAAATGGGCCAAGGAGGTCTTTGTTCCTCTTATTAACGCCACAAAGAAGCAATTTGGTATTAATGTTCCTTATAAATTCACACCTAGACCTTATCAAGTTGACATTGTTCATGCAATGCTAACTAAACCATTTGTAGCTTACTGCTTGCATCGAAGGGCCGGTAAAGATTACATGTCTATTTCAATGCTAGTATTAAAAGCTATGGAGCGTATAGGTAATTATGCTTATTTACTCCCCACAGCAAAGCAGGGAAAAGAAATAATATGGCACGGTATTGATAATGATGGTATGAAGTTTCTTGATCATATCCCCCAAGAACTTATAGCGGTTAACTCTAAAAATAATCTACCAATGGTTAATAACGTTGATATGCGTATCACTCTTATTAACGGCTCTACAATACAGATAGTTGGGAGCGATAACTACGACCGCACTATCGTTGGAACGAATCTAGCAGGAATTGTATTTTCGGAGTTTTCTCTATCAGACCCAAGAGCGTGGGAGTACTCAATGCCTATTGTCATTGCCAATGGTGGGTGGGCTTGGTTCAATGGTACTCCACGTGGTAAAAATCACTTTTATAAACTACTGCAAAAAGCACTTGACCCCGAAATACCATCCGTGAGATGGTTTGCGTGCATAAGGGGTAATAATGAAACTAAGGTTTTATCAGATGATGACGTTAATGAGATGCGAGTCTCAATGTCAGAGCAGAGAATAGATCAAGAGGTTAATTGTGCTTTTGAAGGGTGTATTGAAGGTAAAATATACATGGAGCAAATTAAAGATGCTATGGCACAGGGTAGATTCGGTGACTTTGGCTTTGATAGAACTTGTCCCGTCTATATTTCATTTGACCTTGGTGCAGGAGATAGAACTGCAATGGTATTCTTTCAACAACGTGGTGACAGACCTTGGGTTATAGACTTTTATTCAGCCAAAGGAATGGGTGTTAAACATTATAAGATGGTTGCTGATGATTATGCTGCAAAGCATGGCTATAAGTATGAGACTATCTTTATTCCCCATGATGCTCGTAAAAGAAGTATTGATAACTATGATGATGAGGGATTTGCTCTTAGAACTGAAGATACATTCAGACGAGAGTTTATAGGCTGTAATATAATGCTTGTCCCACGCTGTAATGATATCAATGAGGACATTGAGGCTGTACGTGGTAAATTTCATCGTTGGTATTTTTATGAAGGTTCTCAGAAGGATAAGGCACAGAAAGAAAGATTAGATTTCTTTTATAATGCAATGAATGAGTATACTTATCCCGAAACAGATGACCAAAAGACTATAGCAATTAAGCCATTGCATAACTGGTGCTCTGACCCGATGGATTCGTTCCGTTACGCTGTTAAGGCCCAGTCATTCGGATGGTGTGGAGCCAAAGCTAGAACATGGCTATCAGATTTAGATGTAGACCACTCAATTTCAAGTGAAGAGAGTGAAGACGAATACGCACAATTAATTTAGGTGAATTATGTACAATGAAAGCAAGTTAGTACTCTATAGAGCAGGAACACAACACATTGATGCTTTATTAGAAGGCATAACCAGTCTACCAATGAGGCATTCAGTATTTCTTGATGGAATACCTGGGAGGAACGCTATTGAACGTATTATTAATGACCCTGCAAACTATGTTTTTCTTACTTATTACGAGGGAGAGTTAATGGGTTACAGTCTTTGTAACTTTAGAACCTCCGCAACGGCAGACTTTCACTGGGGAGTATGCAGGAAACACAAATACATAACGAAAATGATTAAACAGTCATTCAATGTCATAAAGGAAATGCCTGTCAACTTCCTGGGATTTGTGCCGGAGGATAACGTTTTAAGTAAGAAAATCACTGAAAAAATTGGTTTTGAGTACGTTGGAGTTATTAAGAATTACTATAAGGGTGGTCTTAATGCTCTGATGTATCAATACTCAAACAAGGAGGTATAAAATGGGTGGAGTACAGAACTTTGCAAGCGACCCCTTGGGGGCTTCTGTCAATCTACTGACAATGGGTTCTTTTGGTAGTGGGGGTTATCTAACAGATGCAGGATTTAAGAAAGATAAAGATGATGATGGACAACAACAACAGTCTTCATCTACAGCCACACAAGAGAAAGCTACACCAAAAGCGGCTAAAGTAGATGGAGCAAAGTCTATTCTATCAAAGCAAAGCAATCAGCGTAAAAGATATTTATTACAACAAAGTACGGGGCAAGCTCCACAAGCTCCTTCATTAAGTCAACAATCACCAACACGTAACCTATTAGGAGGCTGAAAATGCTTACAGTGAATTTGGAATCTAAGCTAAACGAGGTGTTATAATGGGAGGAGGAGGAAGCAAGCCAAAGCGAACGGCCATGCCCAAGAAAATTGCTCCTCCGGTTGTAGCACCAATTGCAGTTGAGGACAAGCGGTCAATGGCACAATCATCAGGCGAAGAACAACGAAAACGAGCACTACTTAGTTCAAGAGGACGAGCTTCAACAGGTGCAAGTTTAACAGCAGGTCAATCAGGGGGAAGTAGGAGACTACTCGGATAAATATGGATAAAACTTTCGCAACTAAACCTGCATCACCAAAGGCGAATAAAATCGCTTCAGAGTTGCGGTCAATACAACAAAAGCGTATACAACATGACGCTTTTGTTCAGGAGTCTACCCACTTCGTATTGCCACGTAAATCTGATATGCGTGAAATTCAGTCTATTGGTTCTTTTAATGGTGGTGAACTAAAATCATATGCTAATCTATTTACTCGTGCAGCACGCTCGAGCAATCAGAAGATGGCTAGTGGTATCTTTAGTTACATGACTCCTAAGAATCAAAAGTGGTTCAAGATTACTACCGGTGATAGAGAACTTGATGAGAACGATGAAGTATATAAGTATTTTGATAGCGTACGTGACACTATGCTTGATTTACTAGCCCGTTCTAACTTCACTGAAATATCACATGAGACGTATTTAAACTTTGGTTCTATCGGTACTGTTTGTAGCCAAGTAGAGTGGGATAAGGATGAAGATGGCTTAATGCTGACTGATTACCCGTATAACACCTTTTGGTTCACTGAGGACAACAAGGGGCGTCCTAATCGTATCTTCCGTGAGTTTGTATGGACTGCTGAACAAGCGGTTGATGAATGGAGCGAAGAAGAGCTTAAAGATTGTGCTTCTGTAATGAAAGCGTACTACTCTAAAGATGAAGATGCACGTAGAGAACAGTTCAAATTCATTCACCTGGTGGAACCTAATAAGCATCGCAAACACGATAAGATTGATAAATCTAACAAGAAATATAAGTCTACCTTTATCTGTGATAATGATAAGCAGATAATTAGAGAAGGTGGATTCGATACACTGCCATATAAGATTGCGCGTTTCCTCAAGTATAATACTGAAGGTCAGGTAATGGGCTATAGTCCTGCAATGGATTGTATGCCCATTATCAAGACTCTTGAGAACTTGAAGAAGAAGTTTATCTTTGCAGTAGAGAAGAATCTTAATCCGGCAATGAGTCGAGGTGTGTCAATTGGTCAAGTACCAAATAAGGTACGTAGTTCTCCAAATGCCATCAATAACTTTGATAGCCGTAACCCTGAAAGTAAGCCTACTCCAATCCTTCAGCAGATTGATTTATCGTATAGCTTAGCTGAACTTGAAGAAGAGGTAAAACAAATAGAAGATGCTTTCTTCATCCCATCGTTTCAAACGATTACAAACATAGACAAATCAAATGTTACAGCTACTGAGATATTGGCCCGTGAACGTGAGGCTCTTGCTGCTATCAGTCCTGCTATCAGCCGGATTGAAGATGAATGGCTCGAACCTATTCTTGAGGATATATTTAAAATTGCAAATAAAAGAGGGTTGTTGCCGGAGCCACCACAAGAACTTGAAGGGGGCGTAATTCGCCTAGAGTTTACAGGTATTCTATCATCTGCACCTAAATTGACTGAAAGTGTTTCTGTTATGAACTACTTCCAGGAGCTTGGTGTTATGCTCGAGTTCATGCCTGAGAACAAACGTATTGAAACTATGAGTTCTTTAGATTTCTATGAGATCAATAAGACTCTGCAAGAGAACCGTAATCTACCTGCACGCTTCAGATTCTCTCGTGAGGAAATGGAAGAAGAAGCAGCTAAGATTCAACAGCAGCAACAACAGGCTCAAGAGCAGGAAATGTTAGCTAACGTAGCCAAACAACAGAACCTAAATCAAGCACCGGAGGAAGGAAGTCCGATGGAAGGAGTGATGGGATGAATAGTAAAGACATAGAGGATATGTTTTTGGTAGTAGTAGCAATGGCAGCCATTAAATTAACATGGAAAGCAATGAAAGGAGCTTATAGATTTTGTTTAAACTTATAAAGAAGGTTTTTAACAGAAAGGAACGCAACGCCATTGAGCGTATTCGTAAATATCAAACTGTTTACAATACGTCCGATGGTAAGTGGGTTCTCGAGGACATTCTTGCTTTGTGTAAGTATGGAGAAAGTGGGCTAGGTAAAGACACTGAACATACTTATTTTAAATTAGGGATGCAAAATATTGGAATTGAACTAGCACAACTCTTAACGGCTGAAATATCTAAACTAGAAGAAGAAGCCAAAAAAGAAGAGGACACGACAGATGAGTAAGATGTATAAAGTAGAAGAAGGTATTGTACTTCGTAACGATGAAGCAATTGCGACATATGAGAATGGTGAATTAGACTTCTTTAATGGGATGGCTAAATATCGTATACCTGTTGTTAAATGGCTTAATAAGGCCGTTAAAGCACCAAATAATGAGAAAAAACCACAAAAAGAGGATGTGAACGGGACTGTAGAGCCTGTTTTAGAGAAAATATGGATAGAATGTTTATCAGATATTATCGGTACGAAGATTCCTTATCCACATCGCAATAATGGTTGGCGTGGTACTCGATACCGTGACTTGCTTGTTAAGAACTATAATAAGATTCTTAAATCCGATGCTTTAAGTGATAGCGAAAAACGTAACATATTGAATCAATTCATCTAAGAAATAAGAATCGGAGCCCTCGTGGTTTCCAACAGAGGATATTTAAATGGCTTTTAAAACAGAAGTAGAACTAGATGCAGAAGTAGCAAGCCTACTAGCAGATAACTCTTCAGGTGATATAACAGAAGCAGTACTGAGGACTTTTGTTACTAACTTGAAAGATTCGGTAACTAATATGGGTACGCATAATATAACAGCTACTACAGTATCTAAAACGCTTGCCATAGACACTGATGCTTATACTATGGCTGACCCCACAGGAGGAGATATAGATTTAACTCTTCCTGATGCTACAACAAATACGGGTAAGATATTTGTACTTAAAAGAGTTGCGACCGTTGGAAATGCAGTGTGCATTCTAACTACAGGTTCAGATACTATTGATGGAGCTTCTACATTTCCTCTTGAAGATACGAATGATGCTCTTGTGTTGTTATCTGATGGTGGAACTGATTGGCATATCATTGGTGAATCTACCAAGCGTGACCATTACGACTCAATTGTGATCGTAAAAGAGTCGGCTGATTTTGGTGTTATTGACTCAACTAAATCATACTACATTGATGGTATAATTGATATGACAGGTGTTTCAATTGAGATTCCCACAGGTGGTATTAGTGTTGTCGGTACTACATTTGGTACGTCACAGTTAGTTTGCTCGGATGCTTCTTATGATATGTTTACATCACCTGTGGGTGGTTCGGGTAACATATTCATGCGTGATTTAGGTATTCAAGTTGATGGAACCACTTCACAAGTTTGGAATATTGTTTCTAATGATGGTTCTGATGCGTTTGAGTTTAATAGAGTTAGTTATAACAGTTGTACAAAGATTGGTATTATTAATGGCTATAGTCAAGGAGTAGAGCTTGATACAGGCCGATTTGGTGGTACTCCGACAATGGAACTTGCGGGCACATGGGCAGGTGGCTTTAGAATAACAACATCTCGTGTTCGTGGTTTAGATGCAGGAATGACAGATGCTCTATTCAAGGCAGGTGCGGGTTTTACCATGGCATCACGATTCTTAACAGACATCAATTGTGACTTACCTGCTTTAGCTCCGTTCGCTGACTTTGCTCCTTCTAACTTTGTTAACCCAAGTACGTTCCAATTACACGGTATACTTCTTAGTAGAAACGGCGTTATAGATCCAATGGACACTAACCTTATTCCAAATACTTCAGCTTCAGATATTTCTTCGTCATTCATCAATAATGAAGGTGTTCCGAATACATTTGTTGGAGGTCGAGATAGTATAACTACTTCAGCTAATACACCATTGACAGTTAGTACATGGACTCCTGTTTTAGGAACATTTACTGCCTCTGATTTACAGCACTTTGATTCACCTTCTAATGGTCAATTAAGACATCTTGGCTCAACTCCAAGAGACTTTAGAGTTTCATCTAGTGGTGTTATTGCTGGCACAGCAGGGGATGAAATATCAATTAAGTTTGTTGTTTGGGATGATTCAGCCTCAACATTTTCTGATGTACCTAATTCGGAGCAAACCAGGTTTATTCAAAACGATCACGGTAGTGCAGATGCAGCATACTTCACAATTATATGTCATGCTATATTAGATCAAAATGACTATATGAGAATGGAAATAAAGAATAGCACCAGTAATGATGATGCTGAGGTAGAAGCGTCTAGTTTTTTCCTGGTAGAAGCTCGATAGATTAATTGGACAAATAACATAACCTAAACTAACATATAAAACGGGGCTACACGATGTAGCCCCACTCTTAACCACCCGCAGGAGGGGACATGGATTTATTGAACACAGAGACACCGACAGAAGCACCACAAGCGACATCTGAACCCGTAGCAGTTGAGACTAACTCAGCTCCGCAAGAGTCCTCAAATTGGCTAGACACAATTCCCGAGTCATACAGGCAAGAAGGAAGTGTTAATCGTCATGGAAGTATGGATGAATTATTGAGTTCCTATACTCATGCTCAGTCAATGCTTGGTCGTAAAAATGGTATTCCCGACTTTGAGAATGATTCACCGGAAGTAATCGGTAAGTTTAGAGAGCAATTAGGAGTTCCAAATGATACTGATGGATATCAACTTGATACACCTGAAGGATTTGAACCTAATGATGAGTTTGGAGTGTTTAAGCAAGTTGCACTAGATGGTAATGTACCAAATAAAACAGCTAATGAGTTATTTCAGATGCACCAAGAGGGAATCAATGGAGCTGTACAACAGGTTAATGATGCAAGAGAGGCAGAGATAACAACGGCATTTGAGGAGTTTCAACGTGACCCTAATTTTTCTGATATGTCTAATAATACTAAGAATATTATGAATCAAATTGACCCTAGTGGAGAGTTCTTAAATGAGCAGGTTCTTGCAAACCTTGGAACACAAGCACCTATGGTTGTGCGATTCCTTGATAAGGCAGCTAAGATGATTGGAGATGATTCAGTTCCTAAAGCTATGTCAACTACCTCTCATGGTAGTTATGAAGAGGCTTATAATTCTATTAGAAACAACCCAAATATCAGTGATGACACTAAGAATCAGCAAATAGCTGACCTTACGGCACGATATAAGTAATATATTTATGTAAGTAGGCTTGTAATTTGCGTTATGAGCCTATTTATTTCTATATAAGGTGTGTATTTATTACACACAGTGTTACCTCGCAAGAGAACACAAATGCAGTAAATAGGTTTTTAT
>Ga0206126_10006399_pt1 | contig 10442 bp, 9 predicted proteins | sample Helgoland_Spring_5_FD_148621 | JGI IMG/M metagenome (GOLD analysis project Ga0206126, IMG submission 148621) | Pelagic subsurface seawater microbial communities from Kabeltonne, Helgoland, North Sea - Helgoland_Spring_Bloom_20160412_1 | ecosystem: Environmental > Aquatic > Marine > Epipelagic ...
TATGCCAGAGACCAGCAAGACAACTGGCTTACAGACCCCATTGATTCCACTATTATGAAGGACGATGACTGCAAATATCACATGGGCAAATTCAAACACAAAATATTTCAATTCGCTCTGGGACAAGGATTCCAACATTGCAAAAAAATATATCTCTATCAAGGATGGCGCAGAGTCAAGTGTGATCTCCAAGATCAAGCCTGTGTCATCACATTCTCAGACGCAGAAGCCAAAGAAGCATGGGATACGTGCAAACGATCCAAACTTGGAAAAACATTTGACCAACACTTTGAACTGGCAGAACAACAATCTTACATGTACATATTTAAACGTAAAGATAAATAATTTATTTTTAATTTTAACATCAAGGAGCTTCACAGCAGGTTGCAGCGTCACTACCAGTGACCTCAGCTCCCTTGTTTTGGGTGTTGGTTGCTTCACCGGAACAATCCACATCTTCGGTGCTGTCAGTATTCCCAGAACACATGCCAGTCACAGGAGGAGCTTCACAGCAAGTTGCAGCGTCACTACCAGTGACCTCAGCCCCCTTGTTTACCGTATTCGTTTCTTCGCTGGAACAATCCACATCATCGGCGCTGACAGTATTTCCGGAACACATGTCAGTCACAGGAGGTGCTTCACAACAATCCGCAACAGTGCTGCCGGTGACCCCAGCCCCTTTGTTTACCGTATTCGTTTCTTCGCTGGAACAATCCACATCATCGGCGCTGACAGTATTTCCGGAACACATGTCAGTCACAGGAGGTGCTTCACAACAATCCGCAACAGTGTTGCCGGTGACCCCAGCCCCTTTGTTTACCGTATTCGTTTCTTCGCTGGAACAATCCACATCATCGGCGCTGACAGTATTTCCGGAACACATGTCAGTCACAGTATTCACCCCTTCCTCTTCTTCGTCAACCACGCCATCAACCGCGCCCTCGGTTAGAGAGTTGAAATAAGTTTCTTCGATGTCCTCATATGCTTGACATGCGGCTAGGTACTCTTTTTTGAACTTTGTTGCAGACGTTTTAGCCACGTCGTATATATTTTTCGAATGTTCATATACTCTAGTGTAGTCGGTAAGATCAAAATGGAACGTTTCTTCTGTTTCGCCCCATGCTCTTAGATTTTTCTTCTGTTTGCTACGCAACAGATTTTGCCAATCACCAAGACCCACACGTTCGTCGATATACGCTTGCGATGTCGCATGTTTTGCATGGACCGAGACTGCGGTCTTGTAACCTTTTAGGGATGCCATATACGCAGGGTAAGCATCTCTGGCCTGTTGCAAAGCGGTTAGGTAGTTTTCTTTGCTCGCATCGCATTGACTTTTATAGTTATCCATGTCAAACGCTTCGGCGGCGGCTTGGGCGAAAACAGCATGTGTGGTGAGAAGCGAAAGTCCAGTTAATTTGATAATTGTTTTCATTTTCTATAATTATTGTGTATATTTATACACTGTTTTTTTAATCTTGAGTTCGACTGACTAAAACTCACCAAAATTTTGGTAAATAAAGACCAAAATTTTGGTCCTTTATTGTCGTGACCAAAAATTTGGTGATTGATGACCAAAAATTTGGTGATTGATTTGTGGTGACCAAAATTTTGGCCATTGATCTTCAGAGTCCTGAACATTGATTTGTCATGACCAAAAATTTGGTGATTGATGACCAAAAATTTGGTGATTGATTTGTGGTGACCAAAATTTTGGCCATTGATCTTCAGAGTCCTGAACATTGATTATTTAATATGAACAACTCTACCTTCGGAACTGGATCTGACTCTGAGGCCTCCGCCGCGTCTGTAAACATTCCCTTTTTGGATATGGACCTCGACGATGGCGTGTATATGGGCATAGGATTCGTTTTAGGTATACTGATCACGCTGGCGTTTGTTTGCGCCTGTAAAAAAATAAAAAAGAAGCCTAAAAACGATTTTCTATAATAAGTTAGTTATATTCTATTTTTTTTTGTCTGTGTATTGTAAAGAATAAAAAACAATGGCTTCCTTTCTCGATAAGCACCGATGCCCCATAACCCATGAAATCATGACAGATCCTGTTTTGGCACCCGATACGCACAATTACGAGCGCGAAGCCATTGTGCGCTATCTTCATGCAACTCCTATTTCTCCGCTGACACGTCAGCCTATGCGTGTCGAACAATTAATTCCTAATCGTGAGTTGCGCCAAGAGATCGAGCAACTATTGACTACAGCGGATACTATTGAGCCTGAGACCATGATGCATGACGATTCTGCGGCTTTTACTGGTGAAATTCGTAAGCAAGGTCCAGTTATGCAGGTTTCTGTTACGGTTTCCGATGGAGAAGCCGGTCCATTGTCTATCGTCTTTGTTAAAGACACGTCTGGAAGCATGAACCGCGAAGTCACAACGGCAGATGGTGAGTCAGATGGTTACAATATGTTGGATATTGCTTGTCATGGTACAAATGTCTGTATCAATTCATTGAGACCATGTGATTGTGCAGCAATTGTTTCTTTCAATTCGCGCGCGAATAAAGTTTCAAGTCTCAAGAAGATGACTCCGGGTAATAAAGGGGCCATGAAAGTGGCCTTAGCGGGTCTCAGTCCATCCGGTTCTACAAATCTCTGGGATGGTATCAAGACAGCCCTGGAAATGCTGCCTGAAGACGGCATTGTTTGTATTTTGACCGACGGTGAACCCACCGTTAGTCCTCCAAAGGGCGAATTGCGTATGTTTAATGAATGGAGAGATGCTCATCCTGAATGGCGTGGTCAAGTTCATACGTTTGGGTTTGGATACAGTCTGAACTCGGCACTCTTGGTGGACATTGCTAGGGCCGGCAATGGTCGCTATTCGTTTATTCCTGATTCGTCATTGGTTGGCACTGTTTTTGTACATGCTATGGCGAATATCCGCACGACCTATTCCGCCGAATGTATTCTTTCTGTGGAAACGGATGGCGAGATCAGTGGTATCGGCCCACATACAAAGACTTCATGGGGATATCAGATCCCCATTGGCCCGTTAATGTTTGGTCAACGCCGCAGTTATTTCTTGCAATCCTATAGTGACATGTCACCCACTGTTGAGGGTATTGAACTATTAGCGGTCAGCTCTCCGCCTAGTCATGGCGATCGTCAAAGAACTGCACTAGCCATTTATGATTCTTTGAGAGTTCGTCCAAATTTGGAGCAATTTGCCAGTACAGTCCGCTGTCCCAAGCTATTGGCCGATATCACCGGTCAATGGACTGAGGCTATGAAAATCGACCATTTCAACCGCTGGGGTCGTCATTATTTGCCGTCATTGGCTGGCGCCCATTTGACACAGACTTGCAACAACTTTTTGGACAAAGGTATTCAAACCTATGGGGGAGCGCGTTTTCATCAGCTGCGAGATGCCTTTGACAAGATCTTTAATGAAATGCCAGCTCCAAGAGCCACGCTTCGCCAGCAAGTGGAGCAACGAGCTTACTCTAGAGGTGTAGCCATGAGATCCGCTCCAACGACGATGGCCAGTTATAATCGCTGTGATGGGCCATGCTTTCCTGGTTTCTGTAAAGTGAAAGATCTGGCTCACAAAGAACATACTCTTGCAAGTTTGAAAAGGGGTGATAAAATTCTAGCACCTGGTGGTTATGCCACTGTCCAATATGTTTTGAAAACGATGTGCCCTAGAGGGCTTGCCAAGGTGGTACACATTCAAAATTTATACGCGACTCCTTTTCACCCGATCAAGCCTCATCATCAGTGGATCTTTCCGTCTACTATTGGAGATGCTGAAGATATACCGTGTGAAGCCATTTACTCATTACTATTGGACAAACCTTCCTGTTATATTGAGGGGATCGAGTGCATTGGTCTTGCCCATGGTGTTGAAGATGATCCAGTCGCGAGCCATGTCTTTTTTGGAACACAACGCGTCAAACAAATGCTGGAAATATTGGATGAGAATGATTCGGGACTGGTTGTGCTACCAGGGCCAGAAGCTGTTCAAAGAGGTCCTAATGGATTAGTATGTGGGTTTGTAGTTTAAATTACTATAAATATCTATGCTCAATAATAGATGAATCAATTACCGAATGAAATGATTATAAATATTTTATCTTTTTTATCTGTTTATGATCTTCATGTTATTTCTAAAGATCTTTTGCATGTATATCAATCCAATGTAGTTTGGAAACCAATTGTTACACGCAAATTTGGCGAAATAAAGTCAACGAATTATTTTAAGGAGTATGCTTGGCAATTAAAGCTACAAAAGCATCAATTTTGTTATCAACGTCAGTGGACATTAGGTTGTGTGGGTAGAATCATGCCGCCTGCTAAAGAGGATTGGACACCCGCAAATTTTTGATACCAATCGGGCTTATTGCCCGCGCGCCACTTCATCTCCCATTCTTTGCAAAGATAATACTTACGATAGGTTTCTACGGCATTCAAGCGTCCATTTGTGTATACAGCACAGCTTTCAAAGTATTGGTCGTTAATCGCACAGTCAAAGTAAGAAATGCCTTTTGGAAGACCTTCGTAAGCGCGCTTGTTTTCGGGCGGCGTATACGTTTCTTCGCCGACATGCTCCGGCGCTCCAAGCGCTTGCAATCGTTCCAAATGTGCACAACATGCGTGAATCTTACCGTAGCGTTTGTAGTATTCGCCTACGAGTGTAAAAGCGAGGTTTAAAGTCCAGTTGTAATGTTTAGGATCGGCTCTAACCCAGACAGACACAGGATGATTTTTGTGGGTGGGTCTGTATGGGTCATTATGCAATGGGTCGAGTTCTGGGAGTGGAAACACGTCTCTGCCGAACCACCATGCCGAATAGAGCATTTGTGTGAGCTCTAGAATCATTTTGATGCAATGTTTGTCGCAGTGGTTGGCGGCACATTCTTTGAGGGTTGTGGCCAGCAAGAATAGATTCATGTTGTTGAAGGATGACTAAAATTTTGGCCAATGAATTACTAAAATTTTGGCCAATGAATTACTAAAATTTTGGTCTTTGCTGTGACTAAAATTTTGGTCATCCAAACTCTCTTTTTTCAGGAATATTTTAGGAGTGTGGACAATCGATCTACATATCCACGGTCACTTATCATGTCCTACTCCGAAGGAACGGATGGCGCTACAAAGACATCTCCCGTCGTAGCGACACCATCAAAGGCCACTATCGGGCAGTGTTCGTCAGCTGGGGCTCAGGAAGCGTCTACGGGGGTTGTTCATGCTGGCAACTGCACTCGAACCTCGGCGCCATTGATGACAGTTTATTCAAAACACATATGTCCACAGTGGATGCGAATTTGGTACGAAAACAACGATAAAAATACGGCCTCTGCCCTATCTAGTGCTATTTCTGTCTGCAGACGGCAACTAGACGCAGGTTTGGTCGTGGATATCACTTTATATTCCGCAGCTATTGATTATTTGGAGATTGGTGGAATGGTATTTGAGTCCTATGGTACCATTTCGAACTTGGCGTACAAAGAGATTGAAAGTGCACCTCGGTGGCATATCACAAAAGAAACTAGGATGGCATCGTTTCTAGCGGTTAAGAGAGGTCTGGACCGGCCAGCGTCAGTTTACATTTTCAGTTCAAATATTTACTAAAATTTTGGTCGTTGGTTTACTAAAATTTTGGTCGTTGGTTTACGAAAAAATTGGTCTCACTAAAATTTTGGTCATTCTATTTCACTAAAATTTTGGTCCTATAAAGGTGTGTATTTTCTTTGACAATTATGAACCGCTCGTCTGCTTCGGGCATTGCCGGTTTATTTGAAAATTACCCCAATTTTCCTCGCAAAAAAACCAAACCTGGAGAATTTTTATTGAATACGGTTTTTCCAAGAGGTCATGTACGCGAACACGACGCCATTCATTATTTAAACCGTTGTGATGGCATTACTGAAATGCGTGGGCAGAATGGGTTTGCCAGAGATTATGAATATTTAGAGGGCGACTTAGAACGACTTTATGGTCAGGGGAAATGGCTTCTCAAAGAGAATCGCAAGAAATTCAATAAATTATTTGTACAAGAACTATCTAAAAAGATTGGCAACGACGCGGCGGCTCATATCGCATTTGTCGAACAATCGAATCTTCTATTGGAAGAGGAAGAAGTTGGTGAAACGTTCGTTGAGGATTTTTCCGAATTACTTGCAAGTGTGGAAGATGTATCGTCCGAAAAACTTTTCAAAGAAAATATTGTTGCACCCGCTCTAGAATTAGCCCGTTCTCATTTCTTTGCCGATCTTGGCAATTCTGAAACAGGCTATTATGTCAACGGTATTCCATACACATTGCCGAGATACACTACGAATTACGGAGGTTTAGATCTAGTATGTCAACCCGATGGATATTGTTTGGCGAATGGCATCAAGACAGTCGTCGAGATCAAAAGCCCCATGGCAGGCCATTATACCTCGGAAGCGACCCTCGCTAATCCAAATGTTCGAGGTCAAAAGACAGCAAAATCATCTGCAGACCGCCGAAAATTATGGACCAAATATTTGGTCCAGATCGCGATTGAAATGGACGTGACTGGAGCGGAACAAGCTATTTTTTTGTCATGGTTTGACCATACCGGCAAATTGATCCTGTTGGACCGTGAGATCATGGATCCTCTAATAGCCGCCGTCAAAGAATTCGCGGGTGAACTTTCCGCCGATGTTCAAGGATCCGAAGCCACCGATATTATCGCAGCTTTGAGAGTCATAGCGCCCGCAAATGCCCCGCGTCCCGCGCAAAAATCTTCCAAAGGAATGACTATCGCGGCTTTGAAAGCCGAACTTTCGGCCGCCGGCTGGACAGACTTTACGTTTGGTAAAGATAAAGAGGCCAGAACTAAAAAACCATATCTGGCAAAACTGGCAGAGTTACAACTATCGCCAACTGGCGGAGAGACCAAAGTCGGGGTCAATTCGTATGAAAAGGTCAAGTCGGCTTTGGCTACAATTTTAGATACATTAACGGTGGACGGAGACGCGTGGAAACCATTGGAAGATACATTTAGTATATCGGGACTTGATGTTTTGGCATCTGCACTGGGCGAACTTAGGGTAGAATCCGCATTATTTAAAACCTATGTCTCTCAGTAATTTAATTTAATACTGTATAAATAAGCAAATAATATTCAATATTATCAATGTCGTTTATTAAGAAAAAAGATCAATTACAAGGGAAATCCGCGCCCCCTTCTTCGCGTCCTATGGCATTGCAAGCTCCGCCACAGCATCCCATGCTTCAATGGAAAGGCGTTCGCGCTACAAAGAAGGCTGACCATCTCGATCACTATGTCGAAGTGCGTCCATTCGCCTCAAAGTTTTTACCGGCAGAAGACGAACTTACTGGTTTAGGCATGCCGGCATTAAGAGATATTGTTAAAAAAGAAGGCCTAGGTGTCAAATCAGCCAGAAAGGCTGACCTTGCAAGGAAAATACGCGCAGCTCGTAAAGGAAAGAAATCGTCATCTTCTGTAAAAGCCTCAACATCTGCAGTCGCAACCGATGTCACAAGTAAGGAAATCGACAAAATGTCGCGAAAAGATCTTGTAAATGCGGCGAAAGGCGGCAAATTGAAAGAATACGGAGTCACGGGAGGTTCAACTTCAGCGAACATCAGAAAAGCACTTCGGGAGAAAGCCGCGGCAGGCGGTTCTGTCCAAGTCTCTGGAAACGCTTCCGTTTTAGGAAAAGCGTCCGGTTGGGCATGGGGTTCGGCTGAAAATAAGGAATCTGTCAAATCAAAGTTTTCGTCGATGGGAGCCGCTAGTTCTTCATTTTGGTGGTGCTACGAAAATCCACGAGCGTGCGCGGCCGGAGTTGTTGTGGGAGGAGCCGTCGGCGCAGTTGCAATTTCCACCGCGTGGGCATGGGCAACTGCCTTCGTCGCCACCGCAGCGTGGTATAGTGCCATAGGACTCGGCGCTCTTGTTCTTGCCTCTGGTACTTATATTGCCGTTCGTTCAGCAATGTTGAAAACATATGATGCGGGCGAAGAGTTTGCATCATTAAGCACTAGTGAACTCGAAGCCAAGATCGTCGAATTGAAAGCAAATCAATGTTACCGATTTGACGTACGTTCCAGTTGCTACACGGCCGCCGAACTCCTAAAGGCTGCCGAAGATGCACTTTCTTTCCAGAACAAAATATGCGACGGTTCTGACTGTGATGAAGTACGTGCATTATTTGTTGGCGGAGAGAATGAAGGTCTGTCTGAAGAGGAACAAGACGAACTCATCCAGAAACGCAAAGATCTATTCTTTGGTCATATCTGGAGTGCGCACAAATCAGCCGACGATGAAAAAATCAAAGAATTGGAGGCGAATAATCAAAAAGAACTCAAGAAATTGTGTGATGATTTTACCAGCCAGAATAAAAATATCTTTCAATACAAGGAGAATAAAAAATTGGTGAAAGCATCTTTAACCGGTTCAAGAGGCATTCTCGCTGGCGAATATGAAACCAAGGACATCCTAAAAGTATTGGCCGACAAACAGAAAGAAATTATCGGCCTGCATGCAACTGCAGTTGACGAATGGGTTGAACTTTACAACGCATTCGAAGGACACATGAAACTGATTAAACAGGGAGACCTTTTCAGCAGCCTTCCCAAAGAATTTGTTAAAAAATTGGAAAAAGCTGGTAAATATAAGCCGCCGGCAAGTCTATTGTCAGACGGCGATAAAGACGAACAGATGACATCAAAACTCAAACTTGAAAGAAAGGTTATTAACAAAAATGTCAAAAGATTGCGGGAACTTGTAAACGCTGTCGATGCTAGTGAAGAAGGCTCAGTAGTGGCGAGAATACAAGAGGAAAGGGAAACCAAAGAGTGCTTTATCAATTCTGTCGGAGATATTAGGGACATTTTCAGAGAACACCAAAAGGAATTACAGAAAGAAGGTGCATTGAATGCGGACATCTCTAAGGCAGAAATAGCCTTAGAGAAACCGTCAAAAGAGTTAATGAAACGAATCTGTGATGGAGATTACCCCGAAGACGCTCTAAAACTCGCAAAATGGGTGGTCTCTGACAAAGCTCCTGATTCCGATTCCGATTCTGATTCCGATTCTGATTCCGATTCTGATTCCGATTCTGATTCCGATTCTGATGCTGATGATGCTGGCAACCCTGATGATTCAGCCTCGGCTAATGACAAAGAAGGCTCTGGCGAAGACTCGGATGGCGAATCGAGATCTATCGATGATATATTCAGTGACTAATTTAACTATATAAACATTAAATATAATTCATAATTATGATCATTAATACAGAACAACTACCCGACTGGGCTATATATGTAATGATTGGAGGCGGAGTACTTTTATTTCTTTTGGTGATTTGGGCCATTGAATACATTTTGTCCTGTTTGACGTGCGAACCTTGTCGCAAATGTTATCACCGTCTTCGACAAATACTATACATCTTATTCTGTTGTTGTTTATGTCCAAAGAATGAAGAGGTGGAATACGCTAGAGTAGATGAATTAATATAATAAAAAACGATGAATAGTATATAAACACGAACCCTGATATAAATGGAAGCCTTGTTATCTTTTTTATTTTATTGTTTGCTGGCCACCGTGGCTCTTTACATTGTCTGGCAATGCGTGTTCAAACGTTTACGTCGTTATCAAGAGGCACAGATCGGTAAATTTACTGAATTGGAACAGGAAGAAGTTGATTTAGAGAACGGTGAAGGTGGTCTCCTAGAAATGTCTGACGAAGAAATAGATTTAGATTCTAAAGAGATTGAAGACAAAATATAATTTTTTTTGTGTCTTTGTCTTTGCCATAAATATGTTTGCTGGCCTCGATTCTAGTCCTCAATGTTTGAGCACATGTCCGAGAATGTTGAGGGACGCATCGTCCAAAATGGCTTCCGCTTCTGCCTGTGGAAGCCAACGCCCATCGCGGATCTCGCACAATCCCTTGATGTCCTCCATTCCGTTCACATCAATGCCCGGCAGGTATTGGTAGTACCCAATTGGGCAAAACCAGTTGGTCATTTTGAGGCGTCTTGCACTCTCGGCCCCCCAAAAGGCTTCCATTTGACCTCTCTCGATCAGAAGCTCGTACGTTTCGTTGAGCTTTTTGCGCCCAGAATCTGGGGAAATGTACTCTACGGCCCCTGTTGGACGCAGATGTTCCTCCAAAAAGTCCATTGGGACGCCAGACTCTTCGAATCCTTCTTCAAGAGCGGTCCTGCCGGCATCTGAACCTTTTTTGATGCCTCCACGAACGATTTCATCGACAAGGAATGGGCGACCGTCTTTGTCTCCTTCAAAGACCAACTTGGTGTAATCGGCACAGAGAGACAAGAAGAATTCCGTGCGATTATCGGGCAATTCGCCGACGATCTGGCAAGCCATGGCCTTCAGAGCCTTTTTGTCGGCTTTCGGGAGTCCTTTCCTGTCGAGCTTTGGCTTGCCAGCCTCGTCGAGTTCAATGCAAGTGTCCA
>Ga0206126_10006401_pt1 | contig 10440 bp, 7 predicted proteins | sample Helgoland_Spring_5_FD_148621 | JGI IMG/M metagenome (GOLD analysis project Ga0206126, IMG submission 148621) | Pelagic subsurface seawater microbial communities from Kabeltonne, Helgoland, North Sea - Helgoland_Spring_Bloom_20160412_1 | ecosystem: Environmental > Aquatic > Marine > Epipelagic ...
CTTATTTTGCCTTCCGCTTCCTTCAGCTAGACCCTCACGGATCTAACCTTGCGTCAGCTAATGAACCGCTTCAATTCAGCTCATAAGGGACTTTAACCCTCTACTTCTACACCATGCTCGGCGCACATAAAATCTTTTGCTCTATTCTGCAAGTTTTTTTCTAGGTCTACTTTATTTTTTATTGCAGTATCATTCACTTCAGTATTATCCACTTCAGTATTATCCACTTCAATAATATCCATAGCAGCCCTGATTGCATTTAGATATTGCATCTCAAATGCTTCGCTAGATCTTGCAGCAGATAGTCTAGCATTTCTTGCATCTCTGATTACTACCTTCACCCCGCCTTTTTCTTTTTCATGCAGTATGATTCCAGATTTCGTGTCTCTTAATTTTTCAAGAGTCTGCATTGCTTCTGTAAAATTTCTTTCTTGTACCAATTGCTCTACATCATCTCTGTATTTTTTTAGATCCTTTGCATTAATTTGAGATGACTTGTTTTCATTTAAAAATTCTTCAGCTAGTGCTAATGTAGCACTCTTATCCTGTTGAAATTTATTATATAAATCCGATTCTGGCATTTTGTACTACTCAAATAATGTTACTGTAGATATATATGGTAATAGCTTTATGCTTTGATATTCAAATTAAAGATGGGTGAATCTATTAAAAATCGTATAAAAAAGAAAGTAATGTTGTTACGAAGCAGCTTTTTCTTCAGTATACTTCCCAAGCAACATACGATCTAATGCAGTTCTTGCCTTCTGGGTAATTTCCGTGCTTAGAGAAATTTGTGGAGCTTTATTTTTCATGCACAAATATATTTTTTCTAAAGAATTGAGTCTCATGTAAGGACATTGGCTGCATGATGCGCACCCCCTATGTGTTATAGCGGGTACATCATGAAATTTACTATCTGGAGCAATTTTATGCATCTGGTGGATAATGCCAGGTTCGGTTAAAACTATAAACTCGAGCCCATTATGCTGTTTAACATATTGCAATAATGATGACGTAGATCCTATATGATTTGCATATTCCAATAAGTGCATAGGACATTCAGGATGTGCTATTACTCTAGCCCCTGGATGGCTAGTTTTTATTCTGATAAGCTCACGTTCAGAGAAATTCTCATGTACAACACATGTTCCCTCCCACAAAACCATATCTCTTCCAGTTTTTTTGATTAGATAATTACCAAGATGTTTATCAGGAGCAAATAATATTTTCTTATCTTCTGGAATAGAATTAATGATTGATTCTGCATTAGAAGATGTAACTATAATGTCTGACAGAGCTTTTACTTCGGCTGAACAATTGATGTAAGTTACAGAAACATGGTCTTTATGTTTTTTCCTGAACTGTTTAAATTCTTTTGGAGGACATGACTTCTCTAATGAGCATCCTGCGTTTAAATCAGGTATCAAAACTTTCTTTGATGGATTCAAAATGGAGGCAGCTTCTGCCATGAACTTTACACCACAGAATATTATGACATCTGCATTAGTTTCTGCAGCCCTTCTTGATAATTCTAAAGAATCACCGATAAAATCAGCTATATCTTGTATCTCAGAATCTTGATAAAAATGGGAAAGAATTACAGCATTCATTTCGCTTTTTAAGCGCATAATTTCTGCTTCTAGATCAAGGCATGGATCAATATCAAACTCTTCATTAATCAACATTTAAGCGCGGTATAAAAAGGATTCTTATAATGCGTGGTTTTGTATCATAAATTATTTACTTGGTCAATTTTAAACAGATGTACCAAGATATTTACGAAGTAGGGAGGAAATAGAGTAAAATCATACAGAAAGCTTGGGGCGTTACTCTTTCTATAGTCATTCCGTATAATTCAGGCGTTGCCTGTATGGCTATTGAGCATCTAGAAAAACCCCGAGGTCATCGGTGTAAATTTGAATATTCTTATGCAAGAATCTTCCACGAACCTGTCATTTCATAAATTCGAGTTACTATACAAGAATTATATGGGAACTCTAGAGTATAGAGGCTGGTTCTGCGGTTTAAGAGATTCCGTATAGCTGTCAAAATGCTCGCTTACGAAATGACGTTGCGAGTGAAATTCTTGCATAATAATACTCATTTATTGACTATAATACTTCAATAACCTAAACTGTTTATATATTTTTTAAGCGTGTATATTTGATTATGCTAGATTTGGATCCAGTTCTGCTTGCACGTATTCAATTTGCCTTTACTATTAGTTTTCATATTGTATTTCCAGCGTTTACTATCGGCCTTGCTAGCTGGCTTGCAGTGCTTGAATGGCGATGGCTTAGAACTGGTTATCACATATATAAAGAATTATATAAAATGTGGATCAAGATATTTGCTGTATGTTTTGGCATGGGAGTTGTGTCAGGTGTTGTAATGTCTTATCAATTTGGCACGAATTGGTCAGTATTTTCTGATAAGGTGGGCAATGTTATAGGACCACTTCTTGGTTATGAAGTTCTAACTGCATTCTTCTTGGAAGCTTCCTTCTTAGGAATCATGCTTTTTGGATGGGGGAGAGTTAGTAAAAATATGCATTTTGCATCTACCTGTATCGTAGCGGCGGGAACTTTTATATCTGCTTTTTGGATAATATCTGCAAATAGCTGGATGCAAACACCTCAAGGATTTGAAATAAGGAGCGATGGTTTACTCTATCCAACCAGCTGGCTTGAAATCATATTTAATCCATCTTTCCCATATCGCCTGACTCACATGCTTCTTGCCGCATATCTAACTACGGCTTTCACAGTTGGTGGCATTGGCGCATATTATTTATGGCGTAATATCTATGTAAAGCATGCAAAAATAATGTTTGCAAACGCTATGTTAATGGCGATTTTTGTTTCTCCAATACAATTATTCGCTGGTGATTCACATGGTTTAAACACGCTAGAACATCAACCTGCTAAAATCGCAGCAATTGAAGGAATATGGGAAACGGGGACAGGCGCAGGACTCAGGCTTTTTGCAATTCCTGATCAAAAAGAAGAAACCAATCATTACGAAGTAGTTATTCCAAAAGTTGCAAGTCTGATATTGACCCATAGCTTGGATGGTAAATTAAAAGGACTTAAAGAATGGAAACCAGAAGATCGCCCTCCTGTGGCGATTATCTTTTGGTCTTTCAGGATTATGGTAGCGATTGGTTTTGCAATGATATTTACAGGGATAATTGCTGTGATTTTATTTATCCGTAAAAAATTATTTAAAACCAAATGGTTTCAATATTGGTGTATGGCTATGACACCCTCTGGATTTATCGCTTTACTTGCAGGGTGGTTTGTAACTGAAATTGGCAGGCAGCCATATGTTGCTTACGGCATTATAAGAACGAGTGATGGGGTATCACCGGTGATTAGCGAACAAATAGCCATTACTCTGCTGCTCTTTATTATTACTTACATATTTATTTTTGGTGCAGGAAGTTTTTATATAATCAAATTAATTCTTAAAGGACCAAAAGTGGTAAGTGATAATGAAGCATTTTATAGTAATTCTATAGAAGCATCAGCTACAAAAAATCTCTCTGCTAATAATATGAAGGAATAAAAATGTTAGATTTCTCAGCTTATATTGATCTTCCTTTGGTTTGGGGATTCATAATTGCGACATCGGTGTTTCTTTATGCGGCTCTTGACGGGTTTGACCTTGGTTGCGGCATTATATTCCCGTTTGCCCCATCAGATAAATGTCGTGATTCCATAATAAACTCCATAGCGCCATTTTGGGATGGGAACGAAACTTGGCTAGTACTTGGTGGCGGAGGTTTATTTGCATCTTTTCCACTAGCATATTCAGTTCTTATGCCAGCCTTTTATATACCAATAATGTTAATGTTATTCGGCCTTATATTTCGTGGTGTCGCTTTTGAGTTTCGTTTTAAATCTAGTGATGATCACAAAAAAATATGGGATGTAGCCTTTCATGGAGGGTCTCTGCTTGCTGCTTTTATGCAAGGAATTATTTTGGGAAATTTTGTACAAGGAGTAGAAGTAGATGGAAGAAATTTTGCAGGTGGCGCACTAGATTGGGCAAATGGTTTTAGTGTCATTGCGGGGCTTGGAGTGATATCTGCATATAGCTTACTTGGGTCAACATGGATAATTATGAAAACAAATGGTGTTACTCACAGTTGGGCTAAAAAGGTAGCATCATATGTTTTAGTGTATGTAGCAATATCCATGTGTACTATAAGCGTTTCCATGCCATTTATAGATAAGAGAATAACAGAGTTATGGTTTAGTCTACCAAATTTCTTTTATCTTGCACCTATCCCACTTCTTGCGTTAATTGGCTTTGTAAGATTATGGCTTGACTTAAGATCAGACAGACACGCTAGACCCTTTGTTATAACTTTAATTTTATTTTTTCTTGGGTATCTGGGGCTCGGGATAAGCTTGTTTCCGTGGATAGTCCCTTTTAAATTTACAATTTGGCAAGCAGCGGCAAGTCCTACTTCGCAATCTATATTATTAATAGGAACGGCTATATTCTTGCCTATTATTTTACTTTATACCGCTCATGTTTACTATGTATTTAGAGGCAAAACTAGTGCTGATCCAATGTATTAAACGATATAAAAATAGGCTGAGTAAAAAACAAACAGAGTGGCTGTGGTTTGTATTCTTATGGTTTGGTGGATTTAGTACAGTTTACATAATTGCTTATGCAATAAAGCTATTGATGAGAATTGCATGAAGCTATAGTAGATTATTATTTACGCAATAAATTATCACAGATAAATAGGCATGCTCCTATGGTAATGAAGCTATCTGCGAGATTAAATGCGGGGAATGAAAAGCTTTGGTAATGGAAATATATAAAGTCAAATACTGCGCCAAGGCATACTCTATCTAGCAAATTTCCGAGTGCTCCACCTGTAATCAACACTAATCCAAGTTGCGAAAATATTCTATCGGATTTGTATAACATATACGTAAGGTAAAGTATGATCATGCCATTTAAGACCGTAAATACTAGGTTGCTATACTGGTAATACTCTCTAAATAATCCAAAGCTAATCCCATAATTCCAAGCATATATAATATCCAATATTGGCAAGATTTTAATGGTGTATCCTGATTGTGTTTTTAAGTATGAGATAAGGAGATGTTTTGATGTTTGATCTAGGAGTATTAGAAATACTATTACTAGAAAATAATATACAAATTTATTTTTTGGGGTCATTAATTATGCTTCTTGCTTAAGATTGAATCTCTGAAACATCAGATATATCCATATCTGAATTACTTCCAATGCGATCGCTCAAGTCTTTAACTCTTTTAATGTATTTATTAAACTGAGCCAACTGGCTGCCTGCTAATTTTACGTTTGGAGTGGATTTAATTTTTAAAGGATTGACTTGCTTCCCATTCACTCTGACCTCGTAATGTAAATGTGGACCAGTAGTTCTGCCGCTTCTTCCAACATATGCGATAATTTCTCCTTGCTGTACTTTGCTACCTTTTTTAAAGTTAGGTGCGAATTTAGAAGCGTGAGCGTAAGCTGTTTCTATACTTCCATTATGCTTTATCAGTATAAATCTCCCATAGCCTGATTTCCAACCTATGAACTCAATAAAGCCATTTCCGGCTGCATATATCGGCGTACCAGTAGCTGCTGCAAAATCTACGCCTTTATGCATTGCTCCATAACCAAGTACTGGATGTTTTTTTCTGTACCCAAAATGTCCAGATATTCTTGCAACTTTTACGGGAGTACGAAGGAGACTATTTTTGATACTGTTTCCATTCTCGGAAAAGAAATGGATATTATCTTTGATTTTTTCGTCTGGAGAGTAGCGATATATATTATATTCTTTTCCTTGTGTTTCAAGTGATGCGTATAAAATTTGTCCATAATGGGAAAATTCATTACGTGCGGTAACGAATTTTTCGGCTATGACTGTAATTTTGTCTCCAGACTTTATTTGTCTTTGGAAATCAATCTGGTGCGAATAAAGATCTATAAGTTTTACTATGCTTGCTGTGTTCATTCCAGCTTTTTGTAATGAACTCATAAGGCTGGATGATATCTCAGTTTTATATTGTGTAATTACTTTCTTTAAAGGTTCGGTAATGCGGTGCGATATAAAACCGTTATCTTGGCGGACAAATTCTATGGCATTGGTTTTGTCTAAGTGTATTACTGCTCTATTTAGCGTGAGCTTCTCCTCATTTAGTGCTGAATCGGGGTTTTTGATGAACTCAATATTGTAATGGAAAGATAGTACCCAGCCAATTTTTAAGTTGGAGGTGAGTTTCTGTTTCTTTGCCAGAGATATTATATCTAGAATATCTTTATTTGGCAACTTTTGTTTTTTTAATATTGCAGCTAGCGTATCCCCTTTTTTGATTGTCACCTCTTTTGTTACATTAGTAGCAGTATTCTCTTGTTTTGAGGTAGTATCATTATTCCAAAAATCAAAACCGCTAATGTGGTCTTTTGTAAGAAAAATAACTGATATTATAACGGCAACTAAGAAGATTCTTTTGGGGGTTATATAAGAGAGTAATTTGCTGAGAAGATTGATCATTACGTAGCTAAAGTGATTAGAAGATAAGAAAGGTTAACAATTAAAGAATGATACGATAATTATAATGATTTTATAATTTTTTGCAAGAATCACATCTATTCTAGATAATCTATAGTCATAGTTTTGCTATGATAAGATATTTTTCAAAAATGTTATTGACACTGCGTGCCATCTTGCATATAACTATCTCCTATCTAGAGCGTGGTCCACACGGTGGGCTATCGAGGCTGTTTTAAAAAGTAAATATTAGATATACCAAGTAATTAGATAAAGGTAGTGACAGTAGTAAATTATTTATCATCTGTAAGATGATATAAAACTGTCGATTTTTTTGAACACAAAAAAGTAAAGGCAGAATCAAACTTGAGAGTTTGATCCTGGCTCAGAACGAACGCTGGCGGTATGCTTAACACATGCAAGTCGAACGGACAAACTTGGAGCTTGCTTCAAGGGCGTTAGTGGCAAACGGGTGAGTAACACGTGGGAATCTACCCATCAGTACGGGATAACATTTGGAAACAGATGCTAATACCGTATATTCTCTACGGAGGAAAGATTTATCGCTGATGGATGAGCCCGCGTAAGATTAGGTAGTTGGTAGGGTAATGGCCTACCAAGCCGACGATCTTTAGCTGGTCTGAGAGGATGATCAGCCACACTGGGACTGAGACACGGCCCAGACTCCTACGGGAGGCAGCAGTAAGGAATATTGGACAATGGGCGAAAGCCTGATCCAGCAATACCGCGTGAATGATGAAGGCCTTAGGGTTGTAAAGTTCTTTTAGTAGGGAAGATAATGACGGTACCTACAGAAAAAGCCCCGGCTAACTCCGTGCCAGCAGCCGCGGTAAGACGGAGGGGGCTAGCGTTGTTCGGAATTACTGGGCGTAAAGGGCGCGTAGGCGGATTAGTAAGTTGGGAGTGAAAGCCCGGGGCTTAACCTCGGAACTGCTTTCAAAACTGCTAGTCTAGAGTGAAGTAGGGGGTGATGGAATTCCTAGTGTAGAGGTGAAATTCTTAGATATTAGGAGGAACACCGGTGGCGAAGGCGGTCACCTGGACTTCAACTGACGCTGAGGCGCGAAAGCGTGGGGAGCAAACAGGATTAGATACCCTGGTAGTCCACGCCGTAAACGATGAGTGCTAGATATCGGGAAATTTATTTTTCGGTCTCGCAGCTAACGCATTAAGCACTCCGCCTGGGGACTACGATCGCAAGATTAAAACTCAAAGGAATTGACGGGGGCTCGCACAAGTGGTGGAGCATGCGGTTTAATTCGATGCTACGCGAAAAACCTTACCAACCCTTGACATGGTGGTCGCGAATCACAGAGATGAGATTCTTCAGTTAGGCTGGACCACACACAGGTGTTGCATGGCTGTCGTCAGCTCGTGTCGTGAGATGTTGGGTTAAGTCCCGCAACGAGCGAAACCCTCATCCTTATTTGCCAGCGATTCGGTCGGGAACTATAAGGAAACTGCCGGTGATAAGCCGGAGGAAGGTGGGGACGATGTCAAGTCATCATGGCCCTTACGGGTTGGGCTACACGCGTGCTACAATGGTGTCTACAGAGGGAAGCAATACGGCAACGTGGAGCGAATCCTCAAAGGGCATCTCAGTTCGGATTGCTCTCTGCAACTCGAGAGCATGAAGTCGGAATCACTAGTAATCGCGGATCAGCATGCCGCGGTGAATACGTTCTCGGGCCTTGTACACACTGCCCGTCACGCCATGGGAGTTGGTTTTACCTGAAGGTGGCAAGCTAACGAAAGAGGCAACCAACCACGGTAGAATTAGCGACTGGGGTGAAGTCGTAACAAGGTAGCCGTAGGGGAACCTGCGGCTGGATTACCTCCTTAAAGACGAAATGAATGTTGTATGGTGTTTATTCGGTTATTAATTTAGCCTAATGAGTATTATATACATTCCAGTCACAAAATCTCTGTCACTATCTTTATTTACTTATTTGGAATCTCCCTATTCTTGGGAGATACTCTTCTTTTATAATGGATAATTGTAATTTGGGTTATCTTGATTTTTTCGTTCACAATTTAATTTGTTCCATAGAAGGCGTTAGTAGCTTTCTAGAGAATTTTCTGTAGTTGGATCAACAAGCGCTTGAACATTTGAGAAACAAAATGGAGTAGATTTGTATCCACAAATTACTATATATCTTGTTTTGTCCCTTTGTAAATTTGAGTACCTAAGGTGCAAAATTATACGGAATTCTAGAGTATAGAAGTTGATTCTTCTGCTATTAAGAGGATTCCGTATAGGCTCATAAAGCTCGCTTACGGAATGACAAACAACCTACTGTCATCCCGTAAATCTGAGCATTACTATTCCTCAATGTCATCCCGTAAATCTGAGTATTACTATGCGAGGATTATACGGGATCTCTAGAAGCCCAAGGGTTGGCTCTCTTTTGTATAAAGAGATTCCGTATATCTCCCTTAGCGGTCGCTTATGCAAATTCCAACTTAATTTACTATAGTCAATTTATTTTGAATCGGGATGTCGTTACTCTTCGTTCACCTATTATTTGTAGGTTTTGCTCCTCGTCCCTAATCCTGTATTCATCTAAATTGACTATAACATTAACGGTAGATAATCTAGTTAATATGTAAGAGAATTAACTAGAATTCAATTGCAAAAGTTAATGTGCCGATATGAGTAACATCTTTATCTATACGAGAGTAAGTATAGCTAGACTTAACTTTATAACGATCCATGTACCATAGACCGAAGGAAGTACCTAGACTCCAACGTGTCTTTGAGCGTAACTTTATTCCTTCTTCCACTTCTGTTACAACATTTTCTTGTGGAATTATGACACATACAGAGCTTTTGCTGCTCGCTATGTTGTGATATAAATCACCGAAGAGTTTTATACGATAAGTGAAGTCATTTATCTTCGCTGTAGATTTTAATGAAAGCCCAGTATACGCATCCCATAGTGAAATCATCAAACCCTTAAGTTCTAAACCGTCTTTATTGCTATATTTCTTTCTATTGATATTCATATATTCAATACCAACTTTAGGCTTTACTAGAAAGAAATCACCTACTTTTGCAGTATAATTCAAAGCATTATAAATATTAACAGAATTTATTGTTTTTCCAGAAGGAAGAGAATCTCCTTTAACATTTGAACGTGCAAATGCGCCTGCGCTAACCATGCCTATTTGATCTGTTAGATTAAATGATCCTCTGAGAGCTATACCATGATCTGTATTATCATTTCTATCTCCATCACATTTCAATTCTCCATCTGTATATTGATAAAATGCACCCAATACACCTCCATCTTCTAGTATTTTGTCAGCACCAAGCACAAGTCTTTTTGACAAAAATTTATAACTATAGTCCAATTTGTCATCACTATCATGTTTCGTGCTACTTATCACACCTTTTATCCATGCTCTATAGCCATTGTTATTTTCTTCACCGGCAGAGACGGAAGTATGAATTGTGTCATGATTTACTAAAGATAATATTGATGTTAGCCCACCTACAATATCTCCTGCCATACCTGTTAAATCCGTTGTCAAAGAAGAATCACTTTGACTATCAACTACATACCTTATGTTTTTCATCTTTTCTGCCGCTAAACTGTCATCGGAAATATCCTTAAAAGCTTCTATTGCAGCTTTGTTAACTTCAGCTGCTGATTGACCACCAGTCGCTTTAGCCTTAGGAGCAGTATCACCAATACTAAAAGATCCAAATAATGCATTTGCAGAAAATGCATTTAATGTAATGTGCGCCGAGCATGGTGTAGAAGTAGAGGGTTAAAGTCCCTTATGAGCTGAATTGAAGCGGTTCATTAGCTGACGCAAGGTTAGATCCGTGAGGGTCTGGCTGAAGGAAGCGGAAGGCAAAATAA
>Ga0206126_10006411_pt1 | contig 10425 bp, 8 predicted proteins | sample Helgoland_Spring_5_FD_148621 | JGI IMG/M metagenome (GOLD analysis project Ga0206126, IMG submission 148621) | Pelagic subsurface seawater microbial communities from Kabeltonne, Helgoland, North Sea - Helgoland_Spring_Bloom_20160412_1 | ecosystem: Environmental > Aquatic > Marine > Epipelagic ...
CAGTCGCGGTCCGCCCATGAGCGACAGCGACCGCGCTTCGTCGATCAGCCGCACAGGGTCGGTCTCGACCTCCGTGGCGGTCAGTTTGACGTGGTTCATCGGGTCATAGTCGTCCCCGAAAACAGCGCTGCGAACCAGACCGGCCCGCTCCTGCACCAGACCTCGGTCCGGACCGTACAGGAGCGCAAACCGGGCCGAGCGGGGTGCGGTTTTGCAGAAGCTGTCTGCGTTGGCGGCGGAAATCTTCGTCATAGGCGGGACAGGGCCAGTCCAACCTGCATGGCGATGTCGTCGGCAAGTTGAATCAGGGCCCGTTCCTTGGCCTGTTCCAGCGTCGGCGCGCCGGCCCACCCCAGTTGCGCCAGCCGGACGTCTGCCCGACCGCGCGCCACCCCCTGCCAAACCATGAGATTGCCGTGGCTTAGCGAGTTGGCGCGAATGGTGACGGGCGATTGAGCAACGATTTCCAGCCACGTGCAATTCTGCCCACTTGCCGCGCACCCTTCCTGCTCGAAGCGGACCACCTCGCGGGCTTCAACGGCCAGTGCCAGGTCGAGGACGTAGGTCGGGGTGATCGGTTGGTTGAACCGATTGACCCGCTGGACCAACGCCGCACGCAGGATCTGGCCATCGCGGCCATCCAGCGCTGGAATAGAGATATCATATTGGCCGCTCGTGTCGCGCAGCTGGGGCTGAAACCCGCACGCGGCGAGTCCCAGGAGCATCAACAGGGCGAGGGCGGCCCGGTTCATCAGCCTAGGCCACGATGTTCACGATGCGCCCAGGCACCACGATCACCTTCTTTGGCGTGCCGCCGTCGAGCGCGCGCTGAACCCCTTCCAACGCCATGGCTGCCGCTTCGGTGTCCTCCTTGGAGGCATCCTTGGCCATGTCGATGGTGCCGCGCAGCTTGCCGTTGACCTGCACGCCGATGGTGACCGAATCGTCCACCAGTAGGGCGGCATCGACCTCGGGCCACGGAGCCTGACAGATCAGGTCGTCCTGACCCAAAGCGGCCCAGAGCTCCTGCGCCAAATGCGGCATCATTGGTTCGAAGGACCTTACGAAGAACCGCAGCGCCTCGGCCAGTGGTTCACCCGCGACCCCATCCTTGCCCAGCGCTTTGCTCAGGTCGTTGGCGTACTCATAAAGCCGCGCAACCGATTTGTTGAACGCGAAGGATTCGATATCGGCGGTCACGCCATGCACCATTTTGTGCGTGGACACCCGCAGTGCCTTCATCGCGTCAGCGTCGGCATCACCCGGCTGGGACAGCATGGGGATGGCTTCGTTGATCAGCCGGAACACGCGCTGTGTGTAGCGCCACGCACCTTCCGCCCCGGATTCGGTCCACTCCAGATCGCGGTCAGGTGGGCAATCGGACAGCATGAACCAGCGTGCCGTGTCGGCACCGTACACTTGGATAATCTGGGCCGGCGCAACGACATTGCGCTTGGACTTGGACATCTTGATAACCCGGCCAACCTCCACCGGCTGTGCGCCCTCGATGGTGACGTAACCTTCGCCCGACTTCTCGATTTCGTCCGGGGCGAGCCAATTGCCGTCCGGGCCCTTGTAGGTCTCGTGGCAAACCATGCCCTGGGTAAACAGCCCGGCAAAGGGCTCATCAACCGCGCCTTGTCCAATGACTTTCATCGCACGGGTGAAAAAGCGCGAGTAGAGCAGGTGTAGCACCGCGTGCTCAACGCCGCCCACATACTGATCGACAGGCAACCAGTAGTCTGCATCCTCACGGATCACCGGCGTTTCCGCGCGCGGCGAGGTAAAGCGAGCGAAGTACCAGGAAGAATCGACGAAGGTATCGAGCGTATCGGTTTCCCGCCGCGCCGGACCGCCACACTTTCCGCAGGTCGTCTGCTTCCAGCTTTCGTGGTGGTCGAGCGGGTTACCGGGCGTGTCAAAGCTGACGTCCTTGGGTAACTCAACAGGCAATTGATCATCGGCAACCGGCACGACACCGCACACCTCGCAGTGCGTCATCGGGATTGGACAGCCCCAGTAGCGCTGCCGCGATGCGCCCCAATCGCGCAGTCGGTACGTGATGCGACCCGCACCAGCCTTCTGCTCTTCCAGCGTCTTGATCGCAGCGCTTTTGGCTTCGGCGGTCATCATACCGTTCATAGGGCCGGAGTTGACGTGCGGGCCATCGCCAACATAGGCCTCTTCCCCGATTGGTCCTTCGTCACCATCAGGACCGGCGACCACGCGGGTCACGGGCAGGTTATATTTGCGGGCGAAATCCAGGTCGCGCTGGTCATGCGCCGGACAGCCAAAAATCGCGCCTGTGCCGTAATCCATCAAGATGAAATTGGCGACCATCAGCGGAAGTGTTTCGTCAGGCTTGGCCGGGTGTTGCACTCGCAATCCCGTGTCGAAGCCCTTTTTCTCCTGCGTTTCCAGCTCAGCTTCAGACGTGCCAGATCGCTGGCACTCGCGGATGAATTCGGCCAGCTCTTCGTTGCTTTGCGCCAGTTCAGCGGCCAGGGGGTGCTCCGGCGCCATGCCAAAGAACGAAGCGCCATAGATCGTGTCCGGGCGCGTTGTGAACACCACCAGTTGCTCGTCCCGCCCTTCGATCGGCAGCGACATTTCCGCGCCTTCGGAGCGACCAATCCAGTTCTCCTGCATCAGGCGCACCTTGTCTGGCCAGCGATCGAGGTCATCCTTGATGGCGTCGAGCAATTGCGGTGCATAGTCGGTGATCTTGAAGAACCACTGGGTCAGCTGGCGCTTTTCCACCAGCGCGCCGGAGCGCCAGCCGCGCCCGGCCTCGACCTGCTCGTTGGCCAGAACCGTCATTTCCACGGGGTCCCAGTTCACCCAGCTTTCCTTCTGGTACACCAGTCCTTTTCTATACATCTCGATGAACATGCGCTGTTGCTGCTCATAGTATTCGGGGTCACAGGTGGCGAATTCGCGGGACCAGTCGATCGACAGGCCCATGGATTTCAGCTCTGTCCGCATCGCATCAATGTTGCGGTAGGTCCAATCGGCCGGGTGCACTTTGCGCTCAAAGGCCGCGTTTTCCGCCGGCAGACCAAAAGCATCCCAGCCAATGGGATGCATGACATTAAAGCCCCGCGCCCGCTTGTAGCGGGCCACCACATCACCCAGCGTATAGTTGCGCACGTGGCCCATGTGGATCGCGCCTGACGGATAGGGAAACATCTCCAGCACGTAGTACTTTTCGCGGGACGTATCGGTTTCAGCGCGAAAAGCCTGCTGATCTTCCCAGGCAGCCTGCCACTTCTTCTCAGACAGGGACGCGTTGTATCGTTCGGTGCTCATGGATCAGTCCTGATCGGGGTCAAAAGACGCTGTCATACAGCAAGGGAGAAGGCTCGCAGGGTGGGCGGCCAAGAAAAAGGCCCTTCACTGCTGGGGATGCCATGCGGTGAGCGCGCTCAGTCATCGGCGATCTTGAGTTCCTGCGCCGCCAGCAAAATGCGGCTTTCAAGCTCGCGCGCTGCAGGCAGCGACGTCGGTGCCCCGCGCCAAACTGTGCCGTCAAGCACCTGGCGGTAGACCGTTACATGAAAGGCACCGGGACCAATGACATCACTGAGGTGCTGCACGTCAACCCGTACACGCTCCGGCCGGTTCTGCTGGGAATCCATATGCCAGTCCGTAACATAAAGCCCCCGCTGCTGATCTGCGACCGACAAGGGCATAAAGGCCAGCGTGCGGGCCGTGGCATTCCAGAGGTACTTATTGACCTTGGCCCGCCCCTGCTGCGCGGTATCGAAGGATATCAGCGGCAGTCCATCGTTTCCCAATTCAGGCAACTCAGAGCCCGTGATGGCATCGCCTGCGTTGGTGGCTCTGCCGAGCAACCGCATCAGCAAGCCTGGCTGGTCTTCACCTTCGTCAGCAGCGGCAGCAGACAGCGACTGACCAGAGGTCGTCGCAGCAGCGCGCTCGGCCTCGCGCTCTGCGCTTCGTGCAGTGCGGAACGTGATATTGCCAAAATTGAAGCCGCCACCGTTGCTACTGGTATCGCTGGCCGCGACAACAGTTTCTGGTGCGTTACCACGGGGCGATCGCACCTTGCCCACTGGCACCACGCCTTCAGGCAGGGCTTGCGAAACGTCGCCCAGCGCACCGGCGTCGGTGCGGACAAAGGCACCGCCCTCGGTCTGCGCAAAGCTCACTGTATTGTCGCCGGCAATCAGATTGACCTCGTCAAAGGAATCACAGGCAGCAAGGCAGAGGCCGACGCAAACCACGCCCAGCATCCCCCGGACCGGACGGCACGCAAAAGGGCCTTGAGGATTGGAAAACACAGACAGGGGTTATCCTTGCAGCTTCTTCTTTTTCTTCAACTCACGCTTGATGCGCAGCTTGTCGGAGTAGGTCAATTTGCGTCCAACACCGACGACACCGCCCATCGCAAATTGCTTCTGACTCTTTAGAAGCTTTTCATCGAGGTCTTTGTACTCCTCGGGAATATAGTCAAACCGACGCATTTGATGGTGGTGATTCATGATCACCTGTCGAACCTGCTGGTCGGTGAGCTCTTCTTTCCAGGAGCCGGTTTTACCCTTTCGGAAGAAAGCTTCGCCGCCCATTTTTTCCTTGAAGCCGTCCTTCTTTTCCTTGGCCTGAATCTTGTCAAACTTCACCGCTTCTTCAGCAGCAATGACATCATCGCGGTTAAAAGGCAGGCCCAGGTGCTGGGTTGTGCGGAAGAAGGTGTCGGCCGGATCGTGTTTCATGTCCTCATAGCGCATGTAAATCACGCGCGGATCGGCGGCAGCAGTCCAAGATGCCGCGTGCTCGGACCAGGAGCCCATCAGCTGCGGAATCTGACCCGGTGAGAGTGCCTTTTCCTTGGCTTCTTCGTCGGTCAGCTCGGGGCGCTTCTCTTTTTCGATCTTGATGGCGGCTTCCAGATTGAATTTCTTTGGGCGCCCGCCGATGAAGTGCGTCGAGTTCGCCATGCCCTGAATCGCACCATTGATGTCAGTGTTCATGTGGCTGGCGAATGATGGGGTTACATCAAGTGGATTTCGCACGATGTAGACCGCTGAGCGGAAGGTATCCAATCCAATGGTGCGCGTGCCATGCCAGGCGCCATTGCACAGGTGGGTTTTCACGAAAACCTTCTTTTCCTGCTGCACGGCCAACAGCTTCTGCGCCATCGGCATGGTCTGTGCCACTTCGACGTCGCTAATCTCATAATGCGGCTTGCCCAGAATCCGTTCGAAGAGCTGGAACGTCACATCCATCTGCCCGGCCCGACCTGCGATATCAGACAGGTTGAAGTTAGAATCCTGACGGGCCAGCGGATTGAACAGTGCAAACAGGAATAGCCGCGTCCAGGTGTTCCCTGACTTTGGGAAGGATGCGAGGTAGATCAGCCCCTTTTCCGGCGGAACCGGCTGCTGGGTTAGTTGCTTGCGCAAGACTTCAGCGCGCTGCTGGTTGATATAGGCGGGAACTTCAGGAAGCTCCGGCACGTCTGCAGCATTCTGCGCGTCCTGTGCTTCCTCTGAAGTCTTGGTCGCGAGATCTTTTTCTTGCGCGTCCATGATTCTGTCCTCTGCTTCCACGTCTGTTAGGCTCGACGTTGTCTTTAGTTTCAGGCGGCTCATTCTCTTCGATAAGCCTGAAATTAGGGTTCTATATGGATTTCAGCATGGTCTCAATCTGACAAGCGATGGACTCTGCCAACTTTTTTCTAAGACCGTCGTGTTTGATATCGCCTGTGGCGACGTAAGCCTCAAAGAGGCGCGAAACATTATAGTTACGCAGGGTGGACCATGCCACGTCCTGCCCGGTGAGATCCAAGTGCTTCAGTGCCGTGCGAAACGCAAGCTGCGCCGCGCGCGGATTGCCGCCAAGCGCGACTGGGCAGTAGGACATTTTTATGGCGCTCCCGTCGGCCCAGGCCTTGGGAACCTGCGCCTGACCGACGGTCCGCGTTTCATTAAAGTTCCGTCCAATCACCAGCGTTCTCTGGTCCTGCAAGCTCAGCGTTGCTGGCAGGGAAAAGGTCGCTCCGAACGACAACACCCGTCCATGAGCGTTCAGGGAATGCATGGAGTCGAAGCGCCCCGCTGTCACACGGATTTCGTCCTGAATGTCCTTGCCGGTCGCACGGAACGAACCGCCTGCGGTAATGTTCAGCGGAACACCCATGTTTCCCGGCCGCGCTGCGCCCAGTATTGGCAGCAGAACCTGACCTTTGTTGGTCGCGACGACGGAGGGGGCAAGCAATGCCTGATTGAGGGCCTCAATCTTGGTATTGATGGTCAAAAAGTTTGCGATACCAAGCCCCCGAAAGGCGCTATTAGCGGTCAGGTTTTCGGCATCGATCGCTTCGCGAATACCTGACAGGGTCTGGCGGTCCTCGTCTGTCACCAGCGCCGCGAGATAGGCATTGACCCAGTCCCGCAGGCTCTCGTCCATATCGGCTTTTTCATCAAGCTGGCCGGTGGACATGTTTACGGTGCTGATAGGGATATGCAGCGGCTCCGGAATCGAGATTTCGATCGCTGACCCCGAGGTGGTAGTCCGCAAAATCAGATCGCCCGCGTCACTTCGGCCCAATTCGACATTATTGAAGGTCACACCTCGCTGCGCAGCATCTGCCGTCAGCTCCTGAAGCTTCTGTAAATCGCTCACTCAAAAAGGCTCCTGCTCGCAAAATCGGAACGAAGGTGGGTTTGGCACCCGACCAGGCAACACGAAAAAAGATCGTCAGCGATCCTTCAACCGCCGCCGCACAGATAAGGCATTTGCTGCGCTGTGTGTAGTTCCCGCTGTGCAATCCGCCCTTTCGCGTTCAACGAGGGTGCAGACATCTCTTAAAAATGGATAATTCAGTATTATCGGCCCGGCGATTGCACCATTGTGACAGAATCTCTCAATCCGCAATGGATGGACTCGCCATGTTTGCGAATCGCAGTTGTCGCCTGTTTCTCATCGGCGCTCTGACAACGCTCAGTGCCTTGATTCTTTTCGGCCCCCCGAGTGGTGCCCAGGACGGGGAGACTGCCGGTGGCCCTTACCCGGACTTAAGCGAGCTTGAACCTGATACGGTTGTCGCCGTGGTCAACGACAACCCCATCAGTTTCGGTCAGGTTGAATATGCCTACACCCTGCTGCCAGGCGACCTCGGCGCCCGACCACTGGCGCAAATCCTGCCCCAAGTCGTGCAACTGGTGGTGGAACAGCGGCTTTTGGCCGAAGAAGCCGTCAGTCAGGGCATTCACCAGCAAGCAAGCTATCAGGCCGCCTTGCAGTTTCAGGCTGACCGGCTGCTGCAAGAACGTTTCATTCGCAATATGATGGCCGAGCAGTTGAGCGAGGAAGCGTTGGAGATCGCCTACACCGTTTTTTCCATGAAACTACCGCTCGAGGAGCGCGTGCAGGCCCGTCACATCCTGATCGCGCCGGAAAGCAACGACGAAGCCGATGTTCGCGACGCGCTGAGCCTGGCTCAGGATGTCATCCGACAACTGAATCAGGGCGCTGATTTCAGTGACTTGGCCGAACGGTATTCAGCCGACGAAGAAACCGCGAACCAAGGCGGCGATTTGGGGTTCTTCCCACGCGGAAGGATGGTTGAACCTTTCGAACAAGCAGCCTTTGCACTCGACATGGATACCTTCACGCAGGAGGCCGTCACCACCCCTTTTGGGTTTCACATCATCGAAGTGCTCGATCGCACTGAGATGAAGCCCACCCTGGACGACGTTCGAGACCAGCTGATTAATCAGCTCGAGACCCAGCGTCTGAGCCTGGTCCTGCAGGAACTCCGCGCCAAGGCCGAAATCCAAACCATCATTGAGCCTTTAGAAAGCGATCGCTAGGCCGCCACCCCAGAATAAGCGGGTTATCGCGGACAAAGAAAAAGGGATGGCCACGGTTATGCCGCCATCCCTTTCTTTCAGCCTCAAGGGCAATCTTCAGGTCTATTCAGGACCCTCCGAGCCCTATTTGTGCTTGTTGTGACAGCGACGAAGGAGCTGTTTCAGGTCACCGATTTCACGAGACAAAGACCTCTCCAGCTTCTTCAATTCCTGCTTCTTGGAGCTGCTTGCCAGCTCGATCTGTTCGCGGAGGGTATCACGGGCCTCATTCAAAGACGCCAGAGACTCAACCAGGGCACCACAGGCTGCTGGGTACTCCTCGCCGTCGCCTTCCTTGCGGTCCTCGCGACGGTCTTCACGACGGTCCTCACGGCGTTCTTCGGCCCGGTCTTCGCGACGGTCTTCACGGCGCTCTTCACGACGTTCCTCGACACGGTCTGCCCGGCGGTCTTCACGGCGTTCTTCCACCCGGTCTTCACGACGGTCTGCCCGGCGGTCCTCACGACGTTCTTCCACCCGGTCTTCACGACGTTTGTCGATCCTATCCTGCTGGCGATCAGTACGTTTACCGTCGGCCTCTTCTTTCTTGTCGTGTTTCCCTTTTTTAGGAGGATTTTTGCTCGCAAATTCAGCGCGCGCGGCTTTGCGGCAGGACCGGTATTCGGTCCGAACATCGAACGACTCGCGATGGTTGGCTCTCAGCGCATCTCTTATCTCTTCAACTTCTTCGTCAGAAGCTTCGGTGAGGCTGGCGAGCAGGACGTCCCGTGCATCGACCAATTCTCTGACTTGGGAAAATATCGCCGAACACTCTTCGGCGACGAATTCTTGGAAACAAGCATTTGAGCCGGGATTATTTTCGGGATCGCAAGACCCCGCTCCAGCGGTTTCGGCAAAAGCCTGAAGACTGGCGGTCATGGAAACGGCAGCAATCAATGGAGCACAAAATATGTGAAAGAGTCGCATGGGGTCCTCAATAATTTTTTTTTCAAAGTTTAATTCAGCCGACGCTGGTTCGCGTCGTACGGCATCCATTCGCAATATTTGCGCAATTGACTGAAATTTTACTAAAAATGCTGTTTTGACCGATGGATGACCCAGGTTTCCGCGCATTTACTTGAGGTCGTGGCACCATTGATTGCGCATAATGCTAGTCCTCAGCAGACGAGCACTCTGTATTTTTGAGTGCGCGCGGGACAAGAATCCTCAAAACTCCAAGAGATACAGCCATTTGTCCTGAAAGGTTCGGCACTACAGGGTTATGCAAAGTTTTTCACCGAATTCAGGTCGGGAGATGGGTTTCCGCCCACCCCGCAGGACGTACGCTCCCGTGTCGATTGCAGCATTTTGAGTTAAGTTGTGCGGCTGCGCGCCATTTTCGGGGCCAACCTCTGAAAACACCTGTCAAATCTGCTATCAGCGGCTCTTGCGGCCGCTTGATCCCGTTGGCGCGCACAACCCCTTTTTTTGTCAGCGGCCTTCGGCTAGGTCGTAACGGTAAAGGAGACCGCAGCATGACCGAACACGACCACCCCCCTGCGACCCGTGACGACATCGAAGCGATGCACCGTCCGGACGCCTGGACCCCGGAGCAGCTGTTGACCCGGCTGGATGCGCTCGGGTTTAAGACCACCACCATCGAACACGATCCCATGTGGACGGTCGAAGACTCCCAACGCTTGCGCACGGACAGCAGCGAGGACGGGCACTGCAAGTCGCTGTTCCTGCGCAACAAAAAGGGGCAGATGTGGCTGGTGGTCATGCTGGAAGACCAACGTCTCGACATCAAAGCGCTGGGCGTTGCCCTGGGGGAGAAGCTGTCATTTGCCAAACCTGAGCGGCTAATGGAATTCCTGGGCGTCATTCCCGGCTCCGTGACGCCGTTTTCTGTGGTCAACGATAGCGGGAATAGCGTGCAAGTGGTGCTGCAGCGGCGCATGATGGATTGCGCGGAGCTGCACTATCACCCCCTGCGCAACTTTCTGACCACGTCGATCAAGAGCGGTGATCTGGTCACCTTCCTCGAAGCGCAAGAGCACAGCCCGCACATTCTTGACTTCTAGACACGGAACCCAGATCGGTCTTGCCCTGACCGGTACAAGCGCCCAAATTGAGATCAGGAAACGACCTGTTCAGACCAAAAGGAACGCCACCATGACCGGAATTATCGGACTTCAGGCCCCCGTCCAGCCAAAGTCAGCGCCAGACATCATCATTGACGGCACCGAAGCGACCTTCGCGCAGGATGTCATCGAAGCGTCGATGGAGCGCCCGGTTATCGTTGATTTCTGGGCCGAATGGTGCGGTCCCTGCAAGACGCTGGGCCCAATGATCGAGCGCGTTGTGACGGCCGCCGGCGGGGCGGTCAAGCTGGTCAAAATCGATACTGAAACCAACCAGATGCTCGCCCAGCAAATGCGTATCCAGTCGATCCCGACGGTCTATGCCTTTTACCAGGGCCAGCCCGTTGATGGCTTTATGGGCGCTCTGCCGGAAAGCCAAATTCAGGCCTTCATCGACAAAATGGTAGCTCTGAACGGCAACCAGCCCGGCGCAGCTGAGGGGACCGATGGTGCAGCGGATCTCG
>Ga0206126_10006412_pt1 | contig 10424 bp, 9 predicted proteins | sample Helgoland_Spring_5_FD_148621 | JGI IMG/M metagenome (GOLD analysis project Ga0206126, IMG submission 148621) | Pelagic subsurface seawater microbial communities from Kabeltonne, Helgoland, North Sea - Helgoland_Spring_Bloom_20160412_1 | ecosystem: Environmental > Aquatic > Marine > Epipelagic ...
CCAAGTCCCCTTAGATAAAGAATTTGACTGGGTCGATACGGTCTCAATAGAGCTCACCACCATGATGCTGGCAACTTTGTTCGACTTTCCCTTTGAAGACCGTCGCAAATTAACCCGATGGTCTGATGTTGCCACTGCCGGCCCAGAGACAGGCATTGTTGAAAGTGAAGAACAACGTCGCAGTGAGCTCATGGAGTGTGTCGAATATTTCATGAACTTGTGGCAGCAAAGAATCGGAGGCGATGGCCATGACTTGATCACTCTGCTCGCAAACGGTGAAGAAACTCGAGATATGGACACCATGGAATATCTGGGAAATCTCGTCCTACTCATTGTTGGCGGCAATGATACAACTCGCAATTCAATGTCTGGCTCTGTTTATGGCTCGCACCTATTTCCTGCAGAGTGGGAAAAGGTGCGCGCTAACCGAGATCTAATCCCCAATACGGTGGCAGAGATTATTCGCTGGCAAACCCCGTTAGCGTACATGCGACGAACCGCTCTCGAAGATGTAGCGCTACATGGCAAAACGATAAAACAGGGTGACAAAGTCGCCATGTGGTATGCATCAGGAAATCGTGATGAACGAAAATTTGAAAATCCCGATGCTTTAATATTTGACCGTGACAACGCACGCAGTCATATATCCTTCGGCTTTGGCATTCACCGTTGCTTTGGTAATCGCTTAGCTGAGATGCAGCTGCAAATCTTGTGGGATGAAATGCTGAAACGATTCTCCAAGATTGAAGTGGTGGCCGAGCCCCGCAGAAATTTCTCCAGCTTTGTGAAAGGCTATACTGAAATGCGGGTTATTTGTCGTAGATAAAAGTGGCAGCTCGGTCATTCCTCGAGATTTGAGGCCCGTCTTTAGTGAGGTTCCGCTAATCACCGAAAGCCCCCTTCCCAGATCTGTGCGATCGATCTCATAAGGTCCTTCAGTCTTATTGGTAATCCCTGAAAGGCGTCTTACCCGTCGCAAACAGGTAAAGGCGTCGCAGAAGGACCAACGTATCGTAAAGCGCCGCACCGAATATCTTTGTTTCAAATAACCACGCCACTCGAGAGTACCCCATCTGCTTTAGCAAAAAAGCCATCGCAATATTCTTAAAGAGATATTCACGATCGATCTCCACAACAAATGAGGCATTAATATCGATACCCTGCTCAAGGAGTTCTAACATAGCGCTTTCATGCTGCCTTAGGTCGACAAGCTCAACTCTTATCTGTGACTTGAGCTTTGATAAAGCCACAAAGTTTTTGCAAAAAAAGCAGTCACCGTCGAAATATATCTTTACGCTGTCCATAAGACTGAGTCCTCTCAACCTGTCTAGCAATACTTATCCTGCGCCTCTTGAACCTTCTGAGCGCGCTTCAATGCTGGCTTTTAGGCTGTCAATTGTCGCTTACTGATGCAAAGAGCACTTTTTACGGCTTGCGCTATGGAGCAGCTGACACAATTTCGACACAATAGCGTGATGCGACCACAGCGTTGATGTTGGTCAATCGAGATTTCATGGTTAACGAGCGCAGCACACGATGGTCTTCATTTGCCTATTACTGACACTCCTTGCTGCAGGCAGCTCAATACGTACTTGCACCTCTCGGCTGAAATCCACACTCATATCCTTAAGTGTTTTAGTCGCGCTGCTGGTATCTGGCTGCTTTCTGCTGGCCAACCATCTGACCGACGATGGTATCAACGAAGCTGTTCTTTACCATCTAACAATGGACATGTCGGGTACTGGATACGGTGACTTTGCCACACCCATGGCAATTACATTGGCTTACTTTCTGATTTCTGTCGGCATAAGCCTCGCGGTTTTTCGTTGGTCTTTCACCACCAAGCGAGCAAGAACGGCCCAATATCGCGGTATAGCCAGCATCACTTTGATCGTGATCGCAATCGCCTCGAACCCGGGAACGAGTGGGCTCATTAATCTAGCCGCAATGATTGTTCAAACCGGCAATCCGCAAGATCAACCCGAGCAATATGTTGCCGTAGACCCCAGTAAAGTGAGTCTTGACGGCAAGAACCTGATTTATCTTTACGTAGAATCTCTCGAGCTTAACTACTTGGATAAAGACCTCTTCCCAGGGCTTACGCCAAATTTGCAGCGCTTGAGAAATGCCGCAACCGAGTTTACTAATATCAGAGGAATGTGGGGAACCAGCTGGACCATCGCTGGCATGGTGAGCTCTCAATGCGGCATTCCCCTAATTTCACCCGGCGAAAACAATTCAACATCTGGAGCGGAGCTGTTTTTACCCAAGGCTATTTGTCTTGGCGACATATTAAAGAACCAAGGGTACGCTTTGCATTACATGGGTGGCGCTGCACTAAGCTTTGCTGGCAAAGGTCTGTTTTATAAGGACCATGGTTTTGATCGCATTGAAGGTGTAGACAGGCTACTGGCCAAAACCCCGAATCCAGATTATCGAAACTGGTGGGGCCTTTACGATGACAGCCTGTATGCACTGCTTACATCACGTATCGAAAAGCTCGCCTCCCTCGACCAGCCCTTTGCTTTATTTGGCTTGACGCTTGATACCCATCATCCAAAGGGCAATGTCTCATCATCGTGTAAAAACTCTCGCTACCTAGACGGCTCCAATCCGATTTTAAATGCGGTTCACTGTGCCGATCAGTTGGTTGCCGAGTTTGTGTCGGATTTAAAAACCAACGAACTCCTCAGCAACACCATTTTGGTCATTGCGTCAGACCACCTCGCCTTGCCGAATACAGCAGCAACCCGGCTCAAATCACAGACCCGGAAAAACCTCGTGCTCGTTTTCGATGAAGCACTGCCAGCAGGGAAAATCACCAAGCCCGGAACCACGCTTGATATGGGCCCCACCTTAATCAACCTCATGGGAGGAACACTAACGGGCCTAGGGTTTGGGCGCGACCTATTGACGGAAGAGCCCACGCTAGCAGGAACCTACCTCAATCTAGCCAAGTACCTAAAGTCTCACCGTGGCTTCCTTCGAACGCTCTGGGATTTCCCACAAATTTTTCTAGGCGCACAGATCGACCCTGAAGCAAAAACCATTCAGCTTGAGGAGCAAAACCTAAAACTACCGATAGCCCTCAAGCTCAATAACAGCCTGCAGGTTGAGGATGTCATGTTCGATTTCTCTGGCCGCACACGTTTGCAGGAACGCATTGAAAAACTGGACGAAGATCAGCGGTTCCTATGGGTCGACACCTGCCTGGAGATTGCTCCTCTTTTAGCATCTAATCAGCGAATTTTAGCTAACGACTTCTGTTTAAGCTTGGGCACACTGAGGGCTCGTCAAATCTTTGTGCAACCGCTGGAGCGGAGTTTTACCGTCGCCTTCAAAGACATTTCGGCGTACTTTGAAAATATAGAGCGGACAGTGGATCAGGCGGATATAAGACGCCGCAGACTGGCCACCTACCGAATGACAGGGCTCATAGACGTTGAAGCCATTAGCACTACCGCGCCATTAGCCGAGGAAATTATTATAAGTTCAGCTGGAGGACCGCATCACTCAAGCTCTTACATCAAATTGAAAAGTAATGCTGAGTCCTACAAGGTTAAGCGCGGCGTCACATTATTTGGCATCAAATCTGACAGTTCAATACAACCGCTGGTAAGAGCCGATACATGCTCAATGGCAATGCAAGACGGCACGCTAGCGCCACCCCGTTTTAGCGAATATATAGAACGTGAAAATAAAACGTATGATCACTTTGTGATCGTGAGTCATGACTCTGCCCTATGTCGTGAAAATAAATTGGACTCTATTTTAAACGACCTACCTCTTGAGATGTGGCGCAAACTTTCGCTGCGCGAGCCTTATATTGCGGTATTAGCCAATGGCAAAAAGCTGACAGAAATAAAGGGTGTCAAAGACTCGTCACTATCAGCCGTGTTAGTACACTCATCGACGCGCAAATAATTCAAATAAAATACGTAATTTAGACTCATGCACTTAAAGGGCGAGCAATCATGAAAAAAAACACGGGTATTACCCGAGTACTCCTCGCCTTTAAGCATTCAGGAAAAGGCTTCAAGTTTCTAATTACCCAAGAAGCCGCTTTTCAGCAGGAGCTTATCCTAGCGGCAGTATTAGCACCTTTATCTTTTGTCATTAGCCAGAACTTGAGTGAGCTTCTTTTGCTACTTATGTCACTGGCGCTCGTTTTAATTGTTGAAATTCTGAATACGGCAATTGAGGCGACCGTTGACCGCGTTGGGCAGGAGTACCATGAGCTGTCAGGTCTTGCGAAAGACCTCGGTTCCATGGCGGTGTTGGTATCACTACTGTTTGCCGCTGGCGTGTGGATTACATTTCTATGGCGATACGGCAGCACAGCAATTAACTAACTCCGTTTAATTATTAGCAACTGCTAAGCCATCTGCCAGTAGACTTTGGACTGCGCGCATCTAAATATGTAACGTTTACTTCCCTTTTTGTGGCAGCGTGCTATGATACGTAAACGTTACATAAATAAGGATGCGTTGTCACATGGACCAAATAGTCCCGATTATAGGAATACTCTCTGGCATCATTATTCCAGTCTCCGTTTTCATCTGGCTCTACTATGATGCAAAGGGCAAACGAGATGCCATCGTAGAAATTGCCAAACACATGGACGACCCCAACAAGACCGAAAAATTATTAACGCTTTTTGATGAACGAAAAAAAGAGCCTATCGACTATCGACGAGGGGGCGTTATCACCGTATTCGTTGGCATTGGCTTGTACATGTTAGGAGTAACAGCGCTGGGTGCACTGCTTAAGGGGGTTGGGCTCCTAGTGGGTGTCATCGGTGTAGGCACGCTGATTGCGGGTTACCTTTACCCCAACACCAGCCAGGAGATCACCCATGCCGTCGAACGATTTGAAGGCGAATAACCCTTGGGGAAACACCATAAAAACTTGCTCAACAACCTAGAGCAATTGAGAAAAGCTGCAGGCCTTACTCAGCAACAGTTATCTGAAAGCGCAGGCGTCTCGAGGAAGAGCATCAATGCGATTGAGAACGGCATCTATGTACCTTCGACCGTACTCGCTCTAAAAATTGCTCAAACGCTCAAATGTACGGTAGATGACTTGTTTCAACTGCCCTAGTTACCCAAGTAACAGGAGAGAACCTACCTCTCCACTCCTCCCCTTTCCTCAAACATAACGCTGTAAGCGGTGGTTAGCTCATCACAGCCGGAAAGCCCCACTGAAAAACCTTGATGCCGATGCCCTGAATAAATGCCCACTTAGGAGTGGGCGTCGCCGAGCTCGATCGAGGTTATTCTTGTGTATTGTGCTCTTCAGCGCTTCACTCGTTTATCTTGCCCATTTTCAAAACAAAATTGTGCAGGTATCGTAAGGTGGCTGCGTTAAGCTTTTTTGGTTTCACCCTCGAGCCTCAATCAAGTCACTCAGCCTGATGCACTGAAGCTTTAACGGAGGTCTACACGATGGAAGAAGAATTGGCACGAGCCTCTGCGATCTACGATCTGATCGTCACGTTCCTCGTTAACTACAGCTTTCAAATCCTCGGCGCGATCCTCATCTTCGTGGCCGGCATTGTCATAGCGAGTAAAATTTCTAACGGGTTATTTACGTTTTGTCAGTCTAAAGGCCTTGATGTCACCCTCAGCAAGTTCATAGCGAACGTTGTAAAGCTGCTGTTTATTCTCATGATAGGGATCATTGCTCTGGGTAATTTGGGGATCAGTGTGACGCCTTTTGTGGCGGCAATTGGCGCCTTATCTCTGGGGGCCGGTTTAGCGCTGCAGGGGCTGCTGTCCAACTATGGAGCGGGACTCAATATCATCCTGACCCGGCCCTTTGTGGTGGGCGACACGGTTCTCGTGCAAGGAGTGAGCGGTATCGTTCAGGACATCACGCTGTCTACCACTATCTTGGTCGATGAAGATGATGTGCGGATCACCATTCCTAACAGACACATCGTCGGCGAAATTATTCATAACTCCGGCGCCATGTCACTGGTAGAGACGCACTTCGTTGTTTGTTCGGACAGCAATATTCAAGGCGTCGTTGATGACAGCCTGCAGGCGGTGCAAACACTTGAAGGCCTTGGTAATGAGACCAGGGCTCTTTTTGGGGTAAGCCAACTCAGTGGCTTGGGCGTCGAGATCACTGGCCGAATTTGGGTGCCAACCGCGCAGTACTTCTACTTCAAGTATGCAATCAACCAATCACTCCAAGACCGCTTAAAACAGACTGGCGTTGAACTTGCCACGCCTGCCCAGACGATACGGTTGCAGCAAGATTGAGTGCGATCAAAAAGCCATAGTCGTAAGTACACGCTTCAAAAACGACCTCTTTCGCAACGACGCTTCTTAACTCGTAGCCGGCTAACCGTTTTGGCTTTTGCCAAAACCCCATCTAACTCGCCAATTTTTTGTGCTCAAGCTTTCCTGCGGCACAAGCCAGTCAAATAGTGACGAGCAATGGCCGCCTCTCGAGAAACGCTGCTCGCGACAGCAGATAGACAGATTTACCCTCTTCAGCCTGCTGCCAAAAGACAGCGCCCAATTTTTCGGTGGCCTTAATGGATCGGAAGTTAGATGCACCAATATCGAAATAGACTGATTCAACACACTCAAAGCAATAATCGAGCAGCGCTGTTTTTATCAATTGGTTGGCACCGGTGCCCCAGTACCGTCTAGCGAGGAATGTGTAACCCAATCGAACCGAGGCATTCGAGGGGTCGTGGGCGTAAAATCGTGTCGACCCAATAACACTATGGGATTGGCTATCGACAATGGTAAAGCAGCCAAGGTCATTACGCAGTCCATCATCGAAAAATGCGGAAAAAACCTCTCGCTTCCAGCGGTCTTGAGCCGGATGCTGCTCCCAAATTAATGGGTCGCTGGCAACTTTGAACAGCGGCTCAAAGTCAGATGGCTCGGTCTGCACCAACAAAAATTTTTCAACCTGTAATTGCTGCGTAAAATCTGCCATTCCCCAAAACCTTTTGTGCACTTCATCAAACTACTAAGCAACGCGACCGATCCACAACCTGCTGATCGCTGCACGGGAAACAAAATAATACAGGACATCTCTCTAGGCAAAGCGAGCTTCGAAGACAGCAGAGTTCACAGAACGAAATAAAGTATTTAAATAAACGATTAGCGTGACATGCCGCAATAGGGGTTTCGTAACCGACTGTTTAGCATGTTCGGGAAATCGCAAAAATTCAGAGTTTGCGCCGACTCCTAAGGAAAAAAAAGCGCCAGCCGCTTTTTCAGCAACTGGCGCATCAGGTGGCTACAACGGAAACCCCAACGAACTTACTTGTGCGGGTTTACGAGATACTTTTCACCCGTCGCTTGCTTGGCATAGCCTCGAATGATTTCCGGCTGCATCATTTCTGCCAGAGAAATTTCCTGCGTGTAATGGCTGGCAAAGGTCGTGTTGATATCACGTGCGACGCGCTCACGCATCTGTTGGAACCTTTCCATGCCGATACGGCCAATCATTGGCGTTAACAGCCAACCTCCTAGACCCCACTGCAAACCAAAGGAGCGGTTCAAAATAGTCGGCGACATGTCTAGACCACCGTAGATGTACACCTGCTTATAGACATCGGAACCGTACCGGCTGTACTCCGTGGCTGTCTTGTTGGCTGCAATCTCCATGGCCGCCAGTATTTGGCCCGGGAGCTTGCCGCCGTTACCGCCGCCCGTCGCGTCGAAGCCTAAAGTCGCGCCGGTTACAACCAGGGCATCCACGAGATCAGCCATAAAACTGTCGGCGCTGGTGTCACAAACATATTCAGCACCCAAGCTCCTAAGCACCTCTACTTGCTCAGGCTTTCTTACGACATTAATCAGGGGAACGCCGTCTTCCTGGCAGATCTTTACCAACATTTGGCCGAGGTTTGAGGCCGCAGCGGTGTTGAGAATCGCGCTGTGATTTTCCAGCCGCATGGTTTCAATAAAAGCCAAAGCGGTCAGTGGGTTGACGAAAGAAGACGCCGCCTGAGTAGGCGTGGTGCCTTCGTTCATTACCAGACAGCTATGTGCTGGCAAACAGCGGTATTCGCTATACATAGCGCCACCAGCGGCCCCAACAGTTTTGCCGATCAGGTGCTTGGCATTGACACCTGCGTCAACAACAACGCCACCACCTTCGTTACCCACCGGCATAGATTCACCCATGCGGGGCTTCAGCGCACCCATCATTGCGGGGTGTAATTCCATGGAAGTCACGGTTTGATCTCCCGAGCCAGAGACCGACAGTGTGTCTAGTTTAGCGGCAAAGCTAATCAGCAGGGCAAGATCAGAAGGGTTAATCGGGGCTGCTCCGACTTCAAGAAGCACCTCATTGTCACCCGGGACAGGGCGCTCTTGAACTGCGATGGACAATTCTAATGTCCCTTCATTGGTGACTGTAGAACGTATTTCTCTTGAGCTATTCGCGGACATGGAGCCTCTCTCTTAGGTGGCAGTTACAAAAAATGGCGTCTGTATTTGACCCCTCTTAGACTTACAGTATGATATTGGGGGTTAGTATCTTTATTCAAGTAGGCAATAAATTCATACCACTACAGAAGCGTAGACCATGAGCCAATGTAATAGCCCTGTGAGCACCGCCCTCAGCCTGATTGGTGGTAAATGGAAAATAGCCATTATTTATAATTTACGGCATGAGCCGGTTCGCTTTGGGGAACTCAAGCGAATCCTCTCCCCCATTACGCAGCAAATGCTAACCAAGCAGCTGCGGGAGATGGAACGCGACTGTTTAATCCATCGTAAAGTCTACGAAGTGATTCCACCGAAGGTTGAATACTCCCTGACTGAGTTCGGGCAATCCTTCATGCCGGTCATGGAGTCGCTGTGCAAATGGAGCACCGAAAACCAGGAGCTTATGCAGTCAATATCCAAAGAAAACCAAGCCGGCTAGCTCAAAGACACTGAGGCCACACGTGTTGCGGTGCAGGACGATTTCAGCCTCTTACACCTCATCCAGGGCCGGACAACGCAGGTGGTAGACAAAGCCCGATCCCAAGCTAACTAAGGCTCTAGCGGGTTCATTTCACTCATCATGGAAAGATATTGCAACTGAACTAAATCGCAAAGACTGGTCTGGGGGTCAAGTACGATCAAAGCGACCCCATAAAATTTACGAGTTAGTTAACAAAGGCTACTGCTGTCCGGCGCATAGTTGCCGTCTAGCAATTACTCATGAACTTCACGACATCCGATTACTCTTTATAAAGCGTAAACGCTTGCGCAACTAAACCTTCAATCGCTGCTTTGTTTTCTTCCAATTTATTTTCAGGATGGTGCCGATAATCTTCTGCACCCTCCACTGGCTGTCGATTGCGGATTGGAGCTGACACCAGCATCGATTTTGAGCGATCTACATTGAAAGCTACGATCGACTCAAAGGCAAATACAGACCAAACTCGACGATCGCTTTGAATTTTTGGAAATTTACCAAAACGGCTATTAAGCTTGTCCATCCATGCATGCACATAATTTCGAAAACTTAACTTTCTATCACCGAAACCATCCATGTAAGAAGTGTGCATGTCTTCAACTACGAGCATCCCACCGTCGGTAATTTGGTCTAGCATCATTTCTGAAGTTACGATTTGCTGTAAATAGGTGTGCCCCCCATCATCAAGTAAAATATCTATCGCGCCCACGTCTGCGCAAAAGGACTCCCAGAAACTTGGATCACTTTGACTTCCTATAAATATTTCAAATCCATCGCTCTCCCACTTCTTCGCCTTTGGGTTTAGGTCAATGCCGATAATGCGGGCGCTCTGACCAAAAAATTTGCGCCACATGAACAATGAGCCTCCATCCAAAATGCCTACCTCAACAAACGTCACCGGTTTACCTCGATACTTTGCAAAAAGCTCCTCGTAAACATGAAAATACGTTGTATGCTTGAACGTCGGATGTGGGCTCTCAACAAAGGCGGCATAGGCGTCAGTCGCTTCCATTGCCACCGTCAACAAATCTGTTTCAGTCATTTCGTCACTTCCCTAATTGCATAAGAGTTTCAGCTGGGTAATCGTAAGTGCTTCCAGTCTTTTTGCGATTCATCGCGCATGGGCGTCAGCGTGCCAATCATATGTTGTTGGATCAACAGGCACTTCAGACTAAACCTCACAGCATATCGAGCTTTTGATCAACCAAGTGGTGTAGCAAAGGGCTTTTACTAGAGTTCACAAACGCCGCATCGATACGTGCAGAGCGATGTTGCACCACTTGACGGTAATTGGGATGGGTAAAAATATAAAGCTCACCCTCGTTGAGTGCCTCGACCACACGCTTGCCAACGAGAGTCACATCAATACCATTTTGCACCATCTCTCGTGCTTTCTTAGAAAAGCTGCTCTCGTCACCAGGAGTTAGCGTTTTAGATTTGTACTGCGCCGGACGATTTCTTTCCGAGTCATAGATGCGCGTCTG
>Ga0206126_10006423_pt1 | contig 10412 bp, 8 predicted proteins | sample Helgoland_Spring_5_FD_148621 | JGI IMG/M metagenome (GOLD analysis project Ga0206126, IMG submission 148621) | Pelagic subsurface seawater microbial communities from Kabeltonne, Helgoland, North Sea - Helgoland_Spring_Bloom_20160412_1 | ecosystem: Environmental > Aquatic > Marine > Epipelagic ...
CCGCAATCGCTGTAACGGTAACCATACCGGAGATTCCCGTTCCGGTAATGACGTCCCCCACGGCAATGGTTCCTAAGTTATTGTTTAATACCAGAGCCGTATTACCCGTAGAGGTAACCACATCAGCGGAAGAACTTACTGGGCAAACTACGTTAATTATCGTTTCATCAAGAGACAATACTTCAGGCTCATTGATGGCATAATTAGTAGCTTGAACACAACCAAAAGCATCTCTCAACTCTACCGTGTAGGACCCCTCCAGTAAGGTGTCAACTGAAGTGAGTCCTAAATACCCTGTAAGATGGTTTTTTGTGCTTCCACTCCATTTGTACCACTTGATGCTGTCGATTTCATTTCCCCTATCGGGATCGAATTCTGCCTTACCATCACCAAGTCCAAAGCAACTAACATCGGTAAGACTCAATGTGTTTTCATTAGTGAAAGTCAGAACAGTATTGTCTTCTAAAGGGTTTATAGCGGTATTTAAAACTAAATTCTGTTGATCCCCGAGTGAAACAACAACTCTGGAAAAGGTAGATCCATCTGTTTGTTTACCTGTAACCACATCGCCTGCCTTAATGACCCCAACATTAGTATCAACCACTAAAGCTGTTGTATTGCTGTTGATTGCCCCGTTTACCGCCGCGGTTGCGGCAACAATAGGCATGATAAATCCTGATCCCGGTTCTGTAATTTCAATTACAACATCATCAGTAAACACCCCATTATAATCTTTGATTCTAACACTATAAAATCCGGCAGCCAAATTGGTTGAGGTAAGACCACTTGTAAAATGGGTATTGTCCCACGAGCCAATAGCAGTCGTGAAAACACCATAATTACTTGAATAAGTAGCCGCTGAAGTTGCCTTGTACTTATACTGGATATTGTAAGGAGAAGTACCTCCGTCTACCGCGGCGGTAATGTAAGCATCATCTGCATCTTTACAAATGATATCATTTGCATCTCCGCTAAAAGTTTTTGGAGAGGAGAGCGTAGTAATAAAAAAATTCGCAGGCTGGGTAACAACATAAGGGATGACTTTAGTACAGGCACCACCACCAGAAGGGGTTCCAGTAATTGTTGCGGTGTAGGTATCAGCGCCTAAAGAGAGAATTTTTAGTGGCGTAAAAGTTAAATCTACCCCAGTTGAAATATTATGGGGAGTTGATAATATAAGCTTTCCTGCATTAGGACCCGAGAGCGGCTTGTCAATTACAGTGACTACTCCTACAAGATCTGTTCCTGAGGCAATGTTAACAATATCTCCAACATCAATTTTTGAAGTATCTGAAACGCTTAATACATTGTCATTGGGCGAGGCGGGAGCAGCATTTGTTCGTCTGGTGACTAAAAGGTTTCGGGTATTAGGTGTTAAGGAGGGGTTTACAGGACCAGAGGCAGTACCATTCCAAGTAATCCCCCAAGTGTAGGATTCGTTGCTATTATCTACCACGGGAAGAAGTGTTACCGAACCATCACCTAACTCAAAGCCAGTAAGATTGATAATGGTTTCATCCACATCAAAACAATCAGATAAGGTTTGCTGAGCAAATGTTTTTTGGCAAAGGTTGGCATCGGTAACCGTTAAAGTATATATTTCAGAAGGAACAGTTCCAGAAGTAGCTGTAGCCGTTGTTAAATTCGCACTTGTTCCAACCACATCACCATTTGATTTCACCCAACTGTAAGTGTAACCAGAGGTTCCTCCTGTTACTCCTCCTCCAGAAAGCTGAACAGACCCATTGATACCACCTATGGAACTTGGATTATCTCTGGTGAAGCCTCCCACAGCAAGGTCTGTACCTGGTCCATTAACAGTAGTAGAAGCACCATTCGACTTTGTAATACATCCGTTATCATCTTGTACGGCAACAAAATAGGACTCTCCAGCCGTATTCGCTGAAATTCCCGTAAAGGTTGTGCCTGAGCCTGTATTGGTAAAACTGTAAGAACCATCTGCAGGAGCCGTTCCCGTAGTATTGGAAGCAATACCGTAAGTTAACGTTCCAGTTCCCCCTGAGGCAGCAGTCATGATTACTGTACCCGTTGATTCACCAAAACAGACAACATTGGTACTTGAAACCGTGCCTAAAGTGATGGCTCCTGGATCAGTCAGCGTTTCGGTAATGTCAGTTCCAGAGAGAGTGCCTCCCGCTGCGTAGTCGTAGGTACAAGTGTTGGATCCATTAGTTGCTTGTACAGAAAAATGATACGTGGGATTTGAAGCATCAGAAAGACCTGTGAAAATACCATCAGCATCATTGTATGTATAGCTGCCATTTGAAGTACTCACTGCATAAGAATAAGTTCCTAGCCCACCATAGGCCGTAACACTGATTTGTCCTGTCGTGCCACCAATACACAAAGGATCGATGGTAGCACTCGTATTAACTACTAATGATATTGGATCCGGTTTGGTAATAGAGAAATAACCACTAGTAGGACTAGTTTCCACTTCTCCCGAAGCACCAGTGATCACCGCATAGTAATATCCGACGCCAAGATTTCGTGCCTGTATAGAAGTTGCTCCAACGTTACCACCAACGGCCGGATTATTGATTTGAGTGGGTACATCTCCACCCCCTAATGCAACGAAAGCGGTACCGTTAAATTTCCACCAAACGACTGTTTTACCTCTTGCCGATGATGCTCCATCGAAAGTAAGGGTAATTGTTCCATCGTTAGTGATACCCTCATCAATGTTGTTACATGTAACGTCAGTATGAGCACTTGAAGCAACATCAAACTGTGCCCAACTTATTAAAGGAGATACAAGGGCAAAGGTTAAAATTAAATACGAAAATCGTCGTTGTATTGATTCCATTATTACTTAAGTCAATGATTTATAAAAACACGGGACATTTAGTTCTTCGCATGCCTAAAGGTGGCTTGCCACTCGTTATTTCAAATAGGTAACTAAAAGAAATCTCATGAAATCCTTGCCTTGCGGCACCTTCTGAAAGAGATAAGTCGTAGCTATAAATTGTGGTAAAAGTGTTTTTCTTTATTCCTGCCATGAAACTAATAAAATTGTTCTCTTCAAAAGCCGTAGGATCTGTTCCATAAAAAACGCCAAGGATGACAGGTTCGATTACGTTATAAATCCCCACATCCAATCGATTGAGTGGGCCTTGACTGGTAAAGCTAAACGTCGGCATGATGGCGATGTTTCGACGCGTATTTCGGGAAATTGCCTTAAAACGATACCGATAGCCCATGTGTCCAGAAAACCTAGTTTTTAATTGATAATCACTGCCCTCCATAAAAGAGATATTGTTTTTAAAGAGGTTGTGCGCCGCAAATCCAAACCATAGCTCTTTGGAATAGCCCAAAACTCCAAATGAAGCATCGAAATAATTGATCTTACCTGAAGCTAAACTTTCTGCAGACAGGCCTGTGATATTACCAAAGGCATCCAACTGATCTGAAAAAATAAAATTACCAACATTGAAATTTTGTTGACTATATGAAGCCTCCAACCCAAAACGGATCTGCATATTTTTATTTACATTAAAGTCATAACACAGAGGAAGGGCTATTTTATTGTGAGTATAACCACTGGTTTCATCTGTTTCATTGAAAATCATGAGACCCACGCTGCTGTGGTAATCCACAAAGCTGTGATCAAATGAAAGCTGAGAAATATTGTACGCTGAAAGAGAGCCTACTTTTTGCATTCTGTAATTCAATCCAGCCCGGGTAAACTCCGAGGTGCCCGTAAAAGCAGGATTTAGAAAAATAGGTGCGTTATAGTATTGCGAAAACCCAAGGTCTTGTCCTATGGATGGGAAAAAAATTAAGAACGTTATCCCAATACAAAATAGTCTAAAAAGTTTCATATAGATTGATTTTATGAACAATCAATTTTTATTCATCGAAACAAATATAAAAATGTAAATCGACAAAATCTATTATATGTTAGTGGTTTAGCCTTTATAGGAGAAAATTTCTTCATTTCGTTATAAATTGCAGTTTATATTAAAAAAATAATCGAGGCATAAATGATCGCAATTCGCCTTTCCTAATTGAAAAAGCAGAACGAAAAAAATATGATGAAAACAAGTGATTGTAATAGCAGTATATTATTTACGGCAATATTGCTTCTACTTTCCTGTAATCCAGGCGCCCCTATTGACAGCAAAGCGGTCAAAGAAGAAATTCAATCTCGGAAAATCAGGAAAGTTTCAGCTTCAGATATCATGACACTTGCCCTAAAAACAGGAGAAGAAATTCAAGCTGAGGTGACCCGTCAGCATTTGTCATCTATTCTTGCCGCCGAAGGCGGAATCGAGCGATGTACACTTTCTTCATTACCTGCTGTTTTAAAAGCTAAAAGTAGAGGGATTGAAGTTTCTCGAATTTCCCAACACTCAAGGGAAAAAGGCCGCCCAATGGATTCCGTCGAGTTAGAGGTCTATGCAGCGTTTAAATATGCTGCTCAACGGCAACTTAAAATGATCCCGAGTTTAGAAGAAGTAAATGAAACAACATTACGATATTGGGCACCCATAATCATGAAAAAAGCATGCCAAAGCTGTCATGGAAAAAAGGGAGTGCATATCAGTCCCAAAACTCAAAAATTACTTCAAAAACAGTTGTCTAAAGACCAAGCCTTTGATTTTGAAGAGGGGGCATTGATGGGGCTTTGGCGCATCAAAATCCCTAAAAAGGAAATCATTAAGAGCCTTTAAGAACCTTGATCTGCCCGTAGCGATAACATTCTGGACTGTGATCATTGACCATACCAGTGGCTTGCATATAGGCATACATGATGGTGCTCCCTACAAACTTAAAGCCCCTTTTTTTAAGATCTTTGGATAAATGAAGTGAGATATTGGTTTGACTGGGGGGTGCCTCTTTTTTTGCGTGCCATGCGCCTTGAATGGGCTGATGATTGACAAAACGCCACACATAAGTGTCAAAAGAACCAAATTCTTCTTGTATTTGTATAAACGCTTTAGCGTTTTCATAGACAGAGGCTATTTTAAGCCTGTTTCTGATAATATTAGGATTCTTTGTCAGGGACTCCAAATAGGAAGAAGTAAATTTGGAAATAAGAAGGACATCAAAATCAGCAAATGCCTCACGATAGCCACCCCTTTTATTTAAAATAGTTCGCCAGCTTAAACCTGCTTGTGCACCTTCTAAAGTTAAAAATTCAAAATGTGTCTTATCTTCGTGTACGGGAACTCCCCATTCTTCGTTATGATAATTGATATAGTCAGGATAGGTATTGGCTGCCCAGGAGCAAATTTTTTTATTCATGAGAGACGATTTGATACCATATGTGTTTTATAAATTTAATTAAGTCTGGAGAAAGAAGATGGTAAATAAAAAATTAATAATTCTATTTTTTTGTCTACTAACCCAAGGCGTCTGGGCACAGATTTTTGAAACTCATTTAATGTCTATCTCAGGAAGCTTACCTGAGGGAATTACTTCAGACCGTGTATGCATAGTCATTCATCAAATGCCTGAAGTGGAGGATCAAACGCTGGCACAAAAACTACACATAAATTTGAAAACAATGGGTATTGATGCCATACAATATCTCTATTACGATCAATTGTATGGGGGGCAAGATGTCTATAGAAAAACCCTTGCCGCCTTACAAAAAAGACACATACGGGTCTTGATGTTTTTGGAGATCTCCACTCAAGGATTTGCCTTGACTATAGGGACCTTGAACGCTGCCAAATGGGTAGATTTTAGGGCCAAAGCATGGCAAGCAAAGGGCCAAACGATGAATGAGGTTTTGATTCGACTCGCAAATAAAATGAAGACCTTAGATTTACCCTACAGTAATTATCTGATTCCAGATAGTCCTGAGTTCAGTACCCAAATACGCCTTTTTAGTGGTACCCATTTTCCACGTTACCCGACGCAGCTCAAGCGGTTTCCACTCGCTGTTTCATTATTCCCTAGCCTGACTGTCGATGGGGCTTTTTTAAATGATCAACAACGCGCGTATCTATCTCAATACAATGAAAGGATAGCTCTAAAAAATGCCCGTATTCAAGAAATATTCTCCGATTATCCTTACAAGGTCGAATTTCTTAAAGATCAATCAGATGCCGGATTTTATAAAAACCGATATCAATACGTCTTACGGTATGCCTACATGCCCGGCGAGGAATTACGAACGGCATTGGGCTATAAGCTAGACCCTTCCCAAACCCAATACATTTCAACGGTACCCGTGGACGGAAACAGAACTCTGAAAACCTTAGACAAACAAAAAAAAGTATATAAGTTTTATATTCAAAAAACCGCCAATGGCGACCTTTATGCGGGACGCTATTATGATGCAGATAAAACTTGGGAGGACGCCTTGTATAATTTTAAAACCCTAATGATGGCGCAATTTAAAAAATAGTGAATCAGCCTAAAAGCGCCTTTTTTAACTGTTTAAAGGCATTTTTATAAAAAGAAAAAACAAATGATTGCTGATCTTCAAGATGCCAAATAGTAGATACCGGAAGGAGGGCACCCGTCCAATCGGTTTGGTTCCAATAAGCACCCTTAGGCAAGGGCTTCAATGCTGTCACTTCGGTATGCGGCCGTGACTGGACATAAAAACAAGGTTCTTTGGCATATACGCCCCCAGGCATGTAGCCAAGGATTACATAGGTATCTAAATGTTCATCCCCTGAGTCCTTGACGATAATATTTATGGTTTGATTCAAAAATTGGGGCCAAATCCTGATTTCGGAGGTCGCATCTCCGGATTGTGATCGAAAATCACGAAAAAGGATAAAAGTGTTATGATAATAGGCGCCCAAATGTGTCAATAGATCGAGGTCAACCCCCCCGAAAGAGAGGTTTTGATGGAGACCTTTCACTTTGTAAGGGATCTTAAGAGAAAGGTGTTGATGACCCAGACCTAAGGATTCCATTTGTTCTTCTAACCAAAGAAGTGATTGGTTGAATTTTTTATCTATCAACAAAAATTGGCCCAATGTATTGAGCTTTTTATCCACCAGAAAAAGTTCAAATGAGGTAATTGAAAGAGATGAACGAAAAGTTTTGGTCTTCTCTATCCAACGGCCTGCCATTCTCCATAGGCCAGGAATCCAACTTAAGGTATTGTATGGTTGCTCATCTGCTTGCTTAGTGTAATGAAGGCCTACTAAGGCTACATTTTGAGCCGCCAAATGAAGCTTTGTATTGAGCGTTAAAACAATGTTAGGGGGAACATAACGTAAAGGATGCCAATCATATTTTATCATAGTTCTTGGCAAAGAGTGCTTATAGTTCGTACTTCTTCACTGCTTTTTTAAGGGCATCAATATCTGCACTGATTGAAGGATCTGAATATACTTGTGATGAAATTGCCGACACGACCTTAGTTTTGAACCCTAATTTTCCCGCTAATTTTTCACAATGGTGAATTTCACTTTTGTATACTTCTTGATCAATTTTCATGAGCTGAATAATGTTGAATAAATAATCAAATTTATCGTCTGAGGAAAGTAAATGAACGTCTGGCATGGGAACAGGATTTTTGACAATGTCTTTTATTTCTGCCTCCGATAGGCCATTGGCTCTACCCAACATCAAAATGTGCAATTTTTCTTGCCCGTCAAATTCGCCGTCTATTTTGGCCAACTCTATTAAAGTGCTTAGTTGCGCTTTGATGGTACTCATATTTTTCTCTTTTATCGTTTTTGTTTGATTTTATGCAATCAAAGTTAACGATTTATTCAAAGAATTGAGGATAAAAAAAAGAATAGAGCAAAAAAATTGAACCACGTAGTGTATAAATCAGTCGTCATGTAAATAACTCCCCGCATTGATATCAAAGGTAGAACCCGTGGCATGGTCAGCCATTCCTGAAGCCAAAAAAGTGATTAATGGAGCCAAATCCTTAGGCTCAGTAAGGCGCTCCAAAGCAATGTCTCCCTTGGCATGCTCTTCTCCGTATTGAGACATAAAAGCTTTGGCCATATCGGTTCGCACAAAACCAGGCGCTATATTGAATGCTTTAACCCCTTTTTTTCCAAATGATTTAGCAATGGATCGTGTCAAGGCTACTAGGCCCGCCTTGGAGCTGGCATACGCTAAATAATCTGCGGTCTCTCCCCGGTAGGCCGCACGAGAACTGATATTAATGATCCTTCCCGAGGCTTTTTTCTGAATAAAATGTTGCACCGCTTTTTTGCATAAAATAGCTGGGCTATGCAGGTTCACAGTCATGGTTTTTTGCCAAAGAACATCCCATTCTTCTTGTACCATATCGATAGATGCCGGCTCAGCGATCCCTGCGTTATTAATCAAAATTTCAATACTTCCCAGCTCTAAAACGACACGTTCAAAAAGTTTTACCGCTTCCCCAGAATCTGAAAGATCTGCTTGAAAAGCTTTAGATTCATTGCCCATCACCTGAGCCAAGCTTTCGGCATCATTCATGTTTTTATTATAATGAACAGCGATAGTGGCTCCTGCTTCTGCAAGTTTCGTCGCAATGGCCTTACCTAGTCCACGGCTGGCTCCGGTAACTAAAATATTTAAACCAGAAAGATTTATATACATGATCTCATCTAAAATGAATGTTTAAATTAGTACAATTAACTGTAACCTTTTTCTCTGGCCTAAAATATTAATTTTTATAACCTTAAATTAAGTAACAATAACTTTCTATTGATCACAAAAAAATAAAATGCGGTCAAATAAAAGTAAATTCAAGAAAAAATCCACTTATTTTAGGTAACCTTGTGAATAATTTTTTTATTGCTCACTTTTTTAACTTACGAATTTAAAAATATTGAGTAAAAACTGACATAAATATTTTCCGATGGGTTTATTGATTCCATTATTTCTTATTGCTTTATGCTGTTTGGTGATCTGGCGGGCAGGGGATGGCTTTATGGTTGCCTCAGAATATGTTGGAAGGAACCTATCAGAAGGTGTCAGGGGCGCCACAATAAATGCTATAGCCAGTTCTATGCCGGAGGTATTTACTTCTTTTTTCTTTCTTTTTGTACTAAATGACGCATCTGGTTTTTCTGGAGGTATCGGAACTACCGCAGGCAGTGCTATTTTTAATAGTATGGTTATTCCCGCTGTTTCCATCATTGCGGTGATCTCTATGGGAGCCGTAAAAAGAATTGAAATCTCTCGTAAGGTTCTTTTTCGAGATGGCATCGCCTTAATTATTGCAGAGTTTATTTTCCTCATTTTGATCAGTGGATCTGCGCTCGACTGGTATCATGGATTGTTATTGATGTCCGTTTATGTGGTTTATATTGTTTTCATGTTTGTTTCTATGGACAAAAAGACCAAAGAGGCGTTGATGACCTCCACACCACAAGAAGATGAAGAAGACCATCAAGGAGAAGTTGAAAATATGGAAACCCCTTCTTTTTTTTTAGCGCTCATCACTTTAAACCTGGAGCGTGTTTTCATTGGAAAATCCAAAATTAATGATACACGAGCTTGGTTTTTATTAGTTACTGCCACGATGTGTATCGCAGGAGTTTGCTATTGGTTGGTATTGGCCTGCGAATGGTTAGGCGAAAAGACTTATGAGGTCCCCTATCTAGGAACCTTCGAGGGATTAGATATTCCTGTCATGTTTGTCGCCCTGATTTTGGCATCTGCAGCATCAAGTTTTCCAGATACCATTATCTCAATCAAAGATGCTAAGAAAGGGAATTATGATGATGCTATTTCCAATGCACTTGGGAGTAATATTTTTGATGTCTGTTTTGCTTTGGGCTTTCCCCTATTTGTGTTTACGTTAATCAACGGGCCAATAGTCATGTCTGAAGACATTATCAATTTGAGTAGTGAATTACGATTATTATTACTATTATCCACAGTAGTGGCTGTTGTGATTTTTACTGCAGGTAAATATATGGGACGAGGAAAGGCTTTTATTTTATTAGGAATTTATGTCTTTTTCGTTATTTATATTGTAGGTAGAGGTGCTGGAAATGAATGGGCTCAATCGATTGCTGATGGGTTGGTTTCTATGGTCCATTTTTTCAATATCAACTGATAAGGCTGCGCCGAGTAGTGATGCCTTGATATGACCGTGCCCTTCCCAATTTTTATTGGTGACATCATACTCACTATCAATTTGATCAAAATTTGCAAGGAGGAACAGACACATGATTTTTCAAGAGGAAATCTCATTAATGCCTTTTACAAGAGGGTTTCATCTCATTACTGACCAAATAAGCAAGGTGATTTTATCGTCCGGTATTCAAACGGGTACCGCACAAGTCTTCGTCTTACACACGTCGGCAAGTTTAAGCATCAATGAAAATACAGATCCTTCCGTTCGACTTGATTTTGAATCATACCTCAATGAATTAGTTCCAGAAAACCAAGCTTATTATCAGCATAATTACGAGGGTTCAGATGACATGCCAGCTCATATCAAGGCATCACTACTCGGCGCATCC
>Ga0206126_10006424_pt1 | contig 10407 bp, 8 predicted proteins | sample Helgoland_Spring_5_FD_148621 | JGI IMG/M metagenome (GOLD analysis project Ga0206126, IMG submission 148621) | Pelagic subsurface seawater microbial communities from Kabeltonne, Helgoland, North Sea - Helgoland_Spring_Bloom_20160412_1 | ecosystem: Environmental > Aquatic > Marine > Epipelagic ...
ATTGTGGGTAGTCGTTGTATGTAGCCATCAAATTAATTTACAATTATTGTAATATCCCTTCTATAGTAATGTAAGCAAAATCATCGTACACTTCACCGCTTGCACTCTTTACGAGGATTCCGTTAGGCGTGAATCTTGTAGCAGATAAAGTTTGAAGGAAGAAGTCTAATGAAGCAAGGTTTGAAGTAGGTACAACCATATCAAATTCTATACGAGGGTTCTCACTTTGTAGTATTTTTTCTGAATCAGCAAATATCTCATCATAAGAATCTGTAGTAGCACCTTCATCCTCAAACATAAGATTCCAACCTGCTGTGTTGTAGTGGAATAATCTTCCGTTAAATATATGTTGACCCCCTATATTTGTAGTTAACGCGGGTAGGTAGAAATTAGAAAAAATAACCTGTGAATCAGTTTTCATTGAATCGTTAATACCAAATCCCTTTAAGGTAACGTAAGGCACAAGTAAATTAGTTCTATACAAAGGTTTGTCCAAGTAAGCAAATCGCAAACCTATATCCTTGTTTTGAGTGAAGATGTTTTCTGTGAAGCCTAATTCGTTTTGGCTAAAGGCATCGTAATTTGTTATTTCATTATAAGTCACATTTTCCTCACTACACACCGAGCGGTAGTAAATAGCGGATTTTAAATCTATCTTTATCTCTGATATGCCTTCCTGATTAATTTCTTGCGTAGTAGAGCCAATGGTTACACCGTTGTTATCTAAATCATCAAAATAAAGGTCGTAGTCTTTATTATTTAATGTAAGTGTTTTAACCTTATCGCCACCATTAGTTATTATAACCGATTTTAGGTCATCAACAAGGTCGTTAATGTTCTGACTACCACTTCTTATTACAGATAGAGGGTCTACACGAAGTACGTGAGTGTGAAGCGATGGGTCGGGGTCAGAATCGTCAAACTCGTAAAATAATCCGCAATCAAATCTTTTTAAAACAGCAGGAAGTATGTCCGAAACTGTAAGGGGAGATGTTTGATTTATAGAATCTTCAATAGAAAATTCATCATCAGTTTTATAAAGGAAGGTGTCTGCGTTTGAAGTGAACTTTATATCTAATCTCCCATAATCTCCCGAGCCGTCAGGCTCTCCGATTCTGGTGATAGCCTTTTTAATATCATAAACCTCAAAGGTTGCAATATTTGTAGTTGCTACGCTGAAGTACCCGACAAAAGGCGGGTTAGCGGGGTTGTATGTGTATTGGTCTACATACTCAGCTACTAAAGAACCATCTATTGGTTCAAGAAAATAATTTATGCTATATTGACTACCTCCGTCTACAAAAATTTCTTCGTCTTCGGGAAGACGGACTGTAATGGATTCAAATCCGATGACATCTACCCAAGCAGCATTATATGCGTATATAGCACCTGTATCTGTACCTGTAGTAAAAGCATTGCCATCACAATACTTGTAATCAAACACATTTGTAGATGTAAGTACATAATCATTTTTGTTTGAATACCCTTGAGAACTTATAGCATTTTGAGCATTTAACACTAATTCATTACCACTCGCATCTTCAAGACGTATTTTTTTTCTTATAACGCCATCAACATATACTCCGATATACAAGCCAAAATTCATATTTGAATTAGGGTTAGCCAAGTCTATGTTAGTTACCATTTGGTCATCTTGGCCAATTACAGGAATTTCATACTTAATACTTTGCAGTGTAGCGGTTGTTTGTCCTGAAGAAAGCGATATGCCCGCATTAAAAGACACCTTTGGACAAAAGTATCCGCGTATTCCATCGTCATCAAAACCCGTTGCGGTATCGTAAGGGTAGAACCCCATACGCTTGTCTGCACCCCATTCTTGTACAGCATAAACTGGATTCCCTTCACCATCTGTGCCATAATTCCCAGCAGTTTCCATATTGCCAAACCACTCCGTCCTTATTAGTTTTTGAGTCCCTAATAAGTCGCCACAATAATTTAATGACGCGTTTGTTCCAGCCCAAGCTGGAGATTGTCTAACAGTAAAAGTCCTTGTATTTACATCCTGCTTCGCGAGAAGTTGGGAAGGCACAAGCATATGCAGCTTTTCGGGTTGCATATCGGGAAACGCTGGACTATTTACATAAGCACCCAATGCAAATAGTTTAGAATCAACCCTTACAGGAAAATTTGTACTGTTAATATATAATCCGAGATACTCAAAAAACTTTGAAACAGAGAACACGGGCATAATACCTGTTCTGTTTAACCCTGCTCCATACTCTAAAAATTGCCGAGCAGCATAGCCAAACTTTCCATCTACATCATTGCAAAAATCAACGTAAGGAAATGATATAGGCCTTGTGGGGTCTGGGTTTTGATTTATTACTCCCGCTTCGCCACCCGCGGCGGTGGTTGTTAAGAATTCTGAAAAAGCGTGTCTATTTCTATAGTAAGATGTAGCTTCTCCGTAAAGTGTTCCTAATTTTAAGCCGTTAACTTCTGCAAGGTATTTAGATAAGTAATCCTTTAATTCTACTTCAATATAAGGTTGTGAGGAATTATACTCAAAAGATTTTATATTTAAAATACCACCTATTTCTGTTGAAGAAGAACCAAATACAGTAATGTTAAAGTAAAAGTCATCTTTAGGATAGTCTACAGTAAAACCTGTCAGAGGGTCAAAGTCAAATCTGTTAGAGTCTTTATTATTATCGGTAAGAGGTATACGAAGCGTTGTATAAAACGGAAGTTTTACTTTATCAATTTCTAAACTGTCGTAGAAATCTAAATCGTATTCTAATTTCTGTTGTGGAAACAAGTCAACATCATAGTAACTGTTTGCTATGTTGGTCCTGCTAATCTCTAACTTAAAATCCATACTATCGTGTTGCGATATTAAATTCTAATGATGACTTGAATTTGTTATTGAATACATCAAAATCATCACCTTCAAAGCCTACTCCATAAGCTACATTATCACAAGTGTCTACAAACACAACATTACTCGCTAACACAAGCTCTTTAGTTGACTTGTATTGAGTATCTGTAAAGAACTGTCTGCGCTGTAATCCTATAATAAGCTTATAATCTATTGATGAGCTATAAGACTTATATGCTTTAGAGAATAATCCTTTCTCTACTTCAGAAGATATTCTATAAGAAGAAACATCGTTATACAATATATCAGCACCTGCGTCCCAGTGATTGGATGCGTTTGAGCTAAATGAAGACGGCACATCTGAATACACTTCGTTATCAAACTGAAAGGTTCTCGTGCCAGGGTTTATACATATAGCATATACACCTTTAACATTATTGTACGGTATATATACTGCATCGTTTAATAGGAAAGTACCTGTTGATATTGTAAACTGATTCGCAGTAGTTTTTGTAGCGGAAAAGTTTGAAGTGTCTAATCCGCTGTAAAATATATAGTCAGCCATAATTATATTCTGTCGTTTCTATCTCTAATTCTACGTTCTGTACTATCGGTACGCAAGTCTTTGTCTGCAACATAAGCACGAACTGGTTTGCTTACGCCTATAGCTGTTGAGGTCGTAGCCTCTGCGATAGCCTTTAGGTAATCTACACTTTCATTCATAGGTGAAGATACTAAACCTCCTTCGGCAAATTTCATTCTACCTACAGTTGGATTTAGTCTACCCGTCTTGTTTATACGTTCAAGTAAGTCTCGGTGCATAGAAGTCGCTCTCTTATTAACGATGTACTCACCGCCTTCCATTTCATAACCGCCTTGACCTTGTACTGAGAACGGAACGCCACCTTGGTCGTGCGAAGGTCCATTAACCACACCCCCTTCAGCAAACTTTGTTGGAAAGAATTTCTTTTGACCAATTGCGGCAAGCTCTGCTCCGTAAGAAGCCGTGGCTAATGCCCCTGTGATAGCAGCTTTTGCAAGAACGCTAATAGGGTCTGCTGTCTTGTCATACGCAATTAAAGTAGGAATAATAGAAGCAATAGCTTGAGCATAGTCTGTGGTAGCATTCTGCCTGTCTCTTTTCTTTTCCGCTTCAAATATTTTTCTGTTAATGTCATTTTCCTCAGCAACCTTAGCTTTTTGAAGTTCTTTTTGTTTAACTCTAAACTGAGATTCCGTTATAAGTTGATTATCTAACTGTGATTTTAGTATATCATTCTCAGTTTCGTAACGATTTGAAATAGCTTGTTTTTCAGCGTCTAATCTATTCTTAGTATTCTCTAAGGCTACATCATTAAACTTAGATATAGATTCAGCCGCCGTGTCAAGAGCATCGCCTAATGAATTTAACAGCTCGGTCTTTAATGCTTGACCAAATGTCTTTTCCATTTCCTTATCAACATCTTTAACTGCTTGAGATGCTGCATCAAAGTTTAAAATAAGATTTTCAAAGAAAGTCTCAAGTTCTGGAGAGGTCCCTGCAAATGCTTTAAAGGTTTCTATAGTTTTAATAAACCTTGTTCTAAGCGTGCTTATAGAACGCTCATAATCTTCTTGACCAATAGTTCCATCGTCAAGGGCTTTCTTTAGTGTATTTAGTTCCCCAGAGTAATCTTTAAATGCTTTATTAAGGTCGTTAATTACTTCACTACCTAATACCTTAGATAATTTTTCGTTAGCCTTCACAGCATTCTCTACTACATTGATGTTCTCTTCATATACGGGAACAATACCCGCGATTGTCTTTGCTGTTTCTTTGTATGCTTCAGATACCGCTGCTTGTCTTTTTGCTTCTATGTCAGCGCGCTCCTCAGCGGTTTCAGCTATTGCGGTTTGTTGTTTAGCACGTTCATTAATAGAGTTTACCAACTCTTTTGCAGCATCGTTCTCAATCTTAATTAGCTGCTTTACATTTTCTTTTTCTTTTCTTACAGCCTTTTGTCTTTCTTTTTCTCTTTTTTTATTAAGCTCATCCTCACTAAAAGAGATATTAGTTAACTGGTCTAAGTATCCATTCAATGCGCCAACTAAACCTTTGTATTTTAATATTTCTTCTTCAGTAAGCTCAACCATATCATATCTACCTGTAGCGAAGTTGTATACGCTTGTTGCACCAGAATCTATTAAAGACTGGTACTCAGATATTTGGGAATTAATCCTTCTCGCCATTGTGTCAACTTGGTCGTTAACATTAATTTGGTCTTCAAAGGCTTTGGTTAGATTACTAACAGCTTCCTCATAATCATTTGTTGCGATTGTTTGACCTTCAGTTATCGCCTGTTGTCTAATACCTTCATCAGATTGCTCTTGTAATTTATCTCTTAGACCAATAACTTTATTGGTTAATGCTAAAGCATCATCAAAAGCGTTAACACTTTCTTCTTCAATACCTGTTAGGTTACCTGTAAAAAATCTCGTCCAAGTTTTAAACCAACTTTCACCTGCTATCTCACTTGATTTAGTAAACTCATCAAGTGTTACGCCAAGTTTTTCTAAAGCAACATCCGTAGCGTCTGCACCATTAGCTACTTGTTTTGCACCTTCATTAAATGATTCAAAACCTATATCGCTTATTGTTTGAAATGCTCTTGCTGTTTTTGCTCCTTTTGGGAAAAATGTATCTAAGACACCTAACAATAATTCACTCTCAACAATTACGTTTCCTATTTCAATTTGAAACTCTCTAAAGTTTGAGGTCAGTATATCCATCTGACCCGAGAAGCTATTAGCTTGTTTAGCGGCTGATTCTAAGGCTCTACCTTGTTCGTAATACTTGCTGTTGCCTTCATCTATAGCATCAATGTTTTTCAACAAGGTGATTAGCTGGGCTGCATTACGCTTACCTACTAAGTCAACCGCTTCAGATAATGATATGTTTTGCTGCGCTAAAGAATTTAAAGAAGCCTCTACATCCGCGCTTGTCTTCCCAAGCTCGGTAAATATACCGCGAAGACCTGTACCAACACGAGAAGCGGTAAAACCATTATCAGCAAGAACTGCCATAGCACCAGCCGTTTGCTCAAATGTTAGACCTAAGTTTTTAGCTATTGGACCTACATACTGAATTGCTGTGCCAAAACTATCAAAAGATAAAGCACTGTTATTTATAGATGTCACAAGAACATCACCTACAAATCCTGCCTGTTCAATAAGTAAATCAAACTGATTTATTACTTTACCCGTTTGTTGTGCCACTGTATCAAGCGGCGCGCCCAAGGCTTGTGCTGTAAATGCGATAGCCTGTGTAGATGCTACTACATCATCAGCAGTAAATCCAAGCTTAGAAAGCTCTGTTTGAAGCGAAACAATTTCTGCTGCTGTAAACTTTGTAGCACCCGCTACGCTGAGTGCGTTTTTGCCAAGTTTTTCCACCTCTTCTGATGTAGCACCTGCTACTGCGCCAAGGTTTGCAAGTGCCTTTTCAAAAGCAATTGATTGTTTTACAGAGCCAAGGGTTAACTCAGTAAACACCCTTTGAACAGTGTTAATAACCTTGTAGGCTAATCCATAGCGTGTTAGTGTGCTTATAGCTGTTCTTAACTTTCCAAAAAAGTTTTTGTTAGTTTTTTCTAACTTAGATGTTACCTTGTTTGCCCTCTCTAACTCTTTGTTAATCTCCTCGTGCTTTTTTCTGTACTGAGGCATTAACTTATTTACTTTATCATACTGAGCTTGAAGTTTCTTTAATTCTTCAGCCTGCTCTTTGGTAGCCTTACCATTTTTGTTTATCGCCTTGGTAAGAGATAAAATTGCTTCTTGAAGCAGTGTTACTTTATTTACAGCCATTTTATAGTATATTTCCTATTACATCATTTTGTATATCCACGAAAGTAGTGCCATACAATTCAAGTAATCTGTTTGTTATTTTTGTTTCCGCTCTTGACAGAGATGCATTCACCCCTGTTGCCCTATCTTCAAAAGGACTTAAAAAATCTTTCTTGTCTATCCCCTCACTTTTCATTTTTCTTGCTATAAAGAAGGCTACAGACCTTCTCTCCCATTCCTTTTTAGCTTCCTTACGAACACCTTTTCTTGTTAACTTAAAACTCTTCCCTCTTGATTGTTTTATTTTAACCCACTCTGCTATTCTATCTAAATCTGGAAACCACTTCTTATCGGGACTATCCTTTGTTAAGAAAAGATACTTGCTCTCATTAAGTCCGTATCTAATGTTAACAGATATCTCCGTTGCCACTGGCGTTCCTTTAGGACCAATCTTTGCAGTCTTAACTACTACACCGCCTTTCTCAACAAGAAATTTGTCATCTCTTGAAGGCAGTATACTTCCTGTTAGCTGAGGATTTGAAAGCTCTCCCGTAGCTACAAGGTCTTGTGACTTTATCTTGTTCACCACCTTCTTGATAATAGCAGACTTACGGAACTCCTTTGCTACGGCAGCAACAACGATTACCTTAATAAAATTCTTATATTGCCCCTCGCTGAAAGCCATCTACGCTTCGTCTATGCCCCTTGTATATGGCTTGCGTGAAAGAACAATATCAAAGTCAGAAAACGCTGTAGTTACATTGTAATCTTCAAGCGGTGTGTTTAGAAGTTCAACCTCATCAAAGTTCACGTCTCTACCCAACTGCATAAGCTTGTCTTGCAATTGACCTATAATGAATATATTCTCCTCTATAGATTGTATTGATGCAAGGCTATCGTCTTTTATTGTTCTGTCTAAAACTAAAACCGAAAAAGAAAGTGTGTAAATGGGTGAATTTAAGTCTCTTGACAAGTTTGACGAGCTTGGTATCAAGACGAGTGTTCTGTAATCAAAATCGTATTGCTGTAGGTCATCCTCCGATGCCGCAAATATAAACTCATTGACCATAAGATGCCCATTAGCAAAGGACTTAATCTCATTATAAAGGTCTGTTAGGTTGTTCATATTGTCTTTCTTTAATTTACAATTTACGCATTGCCTCTTGTTGGCGTTGGTTCGCAGACTCAATCTTGTTTTTTTGAGCGAGGTAACTCATCTCGGGCATTACAGTAGACATCTTTAGCATATAGATATCAGAGTACCTTCTAATATCTTCTTGTGCTAACATACGAACCATAGAGTACCAATACCATTGTTGGCTAAACAACTGTTCAGATGTAACATCACCTTCCTCTTCTTCTGTCTCTTCTTCGTCTGGTATTTCATAGAATACTCCAGAGAACTGCTTGAATAAAACAAATTCTCTATTGTCAAGGAATTTGGTAACAGCTCTGTAAACATCTTCAACTGGGGTGTCTAAGATAGCTTGTTTGTTAATCTCCTCATCCTCAGCGTTTTCGTTGTCAAATTTAGTATGATGCTTGGGCCTTATAATTAATTCTGCTATAGCAAGGTCATTCTCTGCTTCAGAATCATATTTCGTTTTACCCGTAATAATTTGCTCAAGCATAATAAATTGTCCAAGAACAAGTTCCATAATATCTGTATGTATATTGAACTTGCTCTTAGTTTCATCACTTATGTTACCCTTCATTTCAACGGGGTATGTATTTACGACACTTCTTGTAGTGCTTACCCTGTCCTCTGGAGAAAGGGTTGATATGTAGTCAAGTATTCCGTTCTCTTCTTTTGAATACTTTGATATCTCAAGGTGCTGTCTGAATGTAATCATAAAAACAAAGTTACTCCACCATCCTGCTCCTCTACGGCACAATACGCACAAATAGCTAACGACATCACCATATCATCGTGCTTTCCATCGGTGTTGCTAAACTGAAGGTTACCCGTGATAGCATTACGCTTACTCTTAAAGTCATACAACTCCTTTATCAAGTCTGTGTTCTTAGGTATCTTAATCACCTTGTCCTCAAACAGCTTGATGAGGTTACGGATAATCTCGGGCTTGCTCTGTGCTGAGGTAGTAAAGGGGATTAGCTTGTACAGTCTATCGTCATCAGTCAAGTCATCAAACAAGAGGTCGTTATTATTTACCTCAAAGTATGCGGCAGCTAAGTTCCTGTCGTGTTTTAGGTAGAATGATTTTATCCTTTCCTTAAACTCCTCATAGTCCATTCCCTCTTCCTTGTAGTTGAATCGGTCTATGTCAATAATCCTATAGTCATCAGACATCGCAGTAAGCACTGTATAATCCTGCGCTACCCCAATATCCATTCCGATATAAACCCTCTCACATCTTGTATCTAAATTATCTACAATAGCATCCTCAACATTGCTGAACAAGGCATTTGCACTCACAGGCTTACATAAGAACTCTTGGTCAAACTGTGCCTTAGTCATACTCTTCTTAATACCGAGTACGGTCTTAGCTACATTGTCATCATTAAGGTCAAGGTAGGTACGCTTGATGCTTTTAATCTGTTCGTGGTTCTCTTCCTGTTGCCCTTCCTTGTACCAATCGTAGAACCAGTTCGGTCCGTTGAATGTACTTGCCGCACAAACCTTACCACCCGTCCTTGTAACCATAGGCAGAAGAACCTCATTGATAAAGTCAAGCTTCATATATGCCGCCTCATCCAAGTATATATAATCCAAGGTGGCCCCACGAAGATTATCCCCACTGTCAGCAGAGCGAAACTTAATAAATGAACCATTGTAAAAATACATCTCATTTGCCTTGCGGTCATACCTCTTGATTATCTTGGTCCATAAATCTTGGTGGCTACTAAACATACCCTCTATGTCTTTCATCACCTTATTGGCTTGGTCCTGTATTGGGGATACCCAGAACATTCGGTGCTTGGGATTATTCAATGCCCTCATCACACAATCATTCTGCATAAAGAAAGTCTTACCCGTTTGTCTACCCGCAACTAAACAACTAATAAAAGGAGCATCCTCGTGTGCTAACTTATGAAAGTCTACTTGAGGTTGCGTAGGTTTGTATAGCTTAATCTGCATCTATATCCAAGTAGTCTTGCTCTTCCACAGGAGCTGTTAAATCTATAGTAGCGGTAATATCAATCTTGGTCTGCTCCACTTTAGTTGGAGCCTTGTACCCTTGCATATCATTGATAATCTTTATAGCCTCCATAGCAGCCTTCATATCATCGTTGGCAAGGGCTATGTCCCTAATCTTAATTAACGCGCTTAGATTCGTTCCCTTGGCTGCCTCAATGCTTTTCATCTCTGCATTGGCTATCGCCATAAGCTCCTTATGAAATGCCGTACCATTGGTTCTCCTATCACGATAGTAGTTTGTATAACCCAAACTCTTAGCTATCTTGCTTGAAGCATCCATACCCTCATTCCTAATCCCCTCAAGGAAATCGGACTGAAGGGTGGTTAGTTCGCTACCGCGACCCGAGACTACATCCCCCTTCTTATTTCTTTTTGCTGGCATAATAAATTATTTTCCTTGGCCCCTGTACTTCTTCTTGTACCCAGACTGACCCTTTGAGGCATTCTTAGAATGCACACCATTGCGCTTCTTACGAGGACCCTCTACCTTAGTTGTTGCTACTGTCTTCTTTGCCATTGTTTTTCTTGTAAGTGTATAACGGAATATTATGTGCGCCTAATCTACCTGTAAAGGTTAACTCAC
>Ga0206126_10006429_pt1 | contig 10401 bp, 13 predicted proteins | sample Helgoland_Spring_5_FD_148621 | JGI IMG/M metagenome (GOLD analysis project Ga0206126, IMG submission 148621) | Pelagic subsurface seawater microbial communities from Kabeltonne, Helgoland, North Sea - Helgoland_Spring_Bloom_20160412_1 | ecosystem: Environmental > Aquatic > Marine > Epipelagic ...
GTAGATGTTTTATACCTAAGTTAGAGTGCCTTCACCTTTTATTCACCCACTGTGGAAACAAAGCCATAAACCGAATTCCCTGTTGTTTATTTATTTTTGTACGCTCTTCAGACGAACTCCATATGACAACCTGGCGCGTATCATCATGCTGAGACACAACAGGAACAATAACGCAAGATTTTCTGGCTGGATTCCATTCTTTCGCTGCTTGACACCAAAGAATGTCTGGTCCCCAATTAGATTGAACAGGCTTTCCATCATGTAAAAGTGCAGCATCCGTTAAGATTTGCTTAAAAAACCACTGAGCAAACGTACCATCAAAAACCACAAAAAATTGTTCCAATATCGGTATTTCTTTCGGCATTATATTTTCAAAATATAACTTACTATCAAACTTAGCTTTGTTGTCACTCTTCCATAAATGTCCATCTTGAAACTTAAACCACTGACGAGTGTCAACTTCACCATTCAATCGTTGTCGTAATGGACCTATTATGACTGCGTCGTCCTCCAACATAGTGTGCATCGGCGGCATACGCTGGTCAGAATCTTTGATCAATACATAATCAAAGTTCTCCATTTCAGACACAAAACGACGATAATAAGTAAACTTGGCAAACGGTTTGGGATTCACAACAACCTCCACATCCCACATTTCACCCGTAACTTTGTCATACATTTCTTGTGTTTTAACCACCACCACCAATTTGTACACGCTCACCGCTTCTTTATCAATCAACCAGAAATTTCTTTCGCGTTCAAGTTCAGCAATTGTCTGGATCAACGTCGTAGACAACATTAAGATAGATTTTTCCATTGTGGGAATCTCACTTTTCAAACGAAATTCAACTTCCCACTGTGTTTTGACAATCACATTTGTACTCGTATATTTAATGACAGACTCATCATTTAATAGTTTTTTCAATCCTTTTCGATTCACAGCATACGCCGATGTAGACGTATGTTCCGGCATCCACGAAATCCAGGGTTCTACAATATGTTCCATATGTCGCTGTATCAATCGATTCGACGTTGTCAACTGTAAATATTCCCAATTTAATGGGGCGGTATCTAACAAAGAATGCAAATCTTTGAAAAAGGATGGTGACAATATGACGTCGTTGTGTAGCACAACTGCAATATCAACGTTGTCGTTTAGAATGTGTTGCCAAGCATTTTCGTTTTTTCCGATATAATGCGTGTTGGGTATGGTGCAATCGATACAATAAATGGCTGCATGTTGACGAGTTGATGGTCTTAAAAAATAAAACATAAAAAATATGAACGAAAAAAAATAGTTGAATTTTACTTTGTTTAGGATCTTGAAGCAAAGTTTGTTTCTGTCTCTCATCATAGATAGAGATAGTCTATTATATAGATTTTGTGGAACATAAATGATTTTTTAAATACAAACTATAAATATATTACAAAATTTGAACGAAATGATTCCCATGGACGTGATTCAAATCATTGTGCAATTCAGTACATTAAATACCCGTTACATATGGTCATTGGTGTGTAGAAAATATAAAATTACTGACCATGACTGGTTGATGTTTGGACGACGGTACAGATTGACCCAACCAACTAAAGAAAATCTCCGTGGTATTTGTCAAAGATACTACGGCGTACAGTGTAATATTACAAAACATACCCGACATTTATGGTCAGAACACCTATCAGAACCATTGAAATTGTGGTCACCCTGGACTCCAGCCCGTTATTGTTCTGAAAATCGTATGTTTTTTCGAAAATATTGTTTTGTTTCGTTTATTCGAAATCTCAAAACGCAATTTCAATTAGAATCACGTTGTTTACGTGTTCATAAAAATGAAGTGGGTATTATTGTCAATGTTCGTGCTAAACGAATACCTATGGTGTATATTGACAGTAGTACAAAAAAACGGAAGCGAAAAATACACATTTCTTCCGCGTTTAAGAAAATGAATTCTGTTCGGGCGTTGATTGCGTTCCATGTTGGTGATTCTGATAAGTTGTATTTGAATGTATGTGGTCTTGAGTTTTTGACTTAGTGCGCGCGGGTTGTTCCTCTGGTTCGCGTCGTCGTTTTTTGCTGACGGTCGTAGGTTGCAATGTTTTCCAATGCGAGACCAACTGTTCCATGTTAGCAATTGCTTGATTCATTTACATTATATTGGTCTATTAAATAGTCTTTTCTTATAAAGTTTGAATATTAGGTAATTCTTGCATTAAAACGCGTTCAAAATATTCACCATTTTCAACAAAGAAGTACTTGGCTAAATATTCTATGGTCGGGTTTGTTATTGCTAATTTTACGATGACATAGGTAGTAACAACGTCGACGCTGTATTGGTACTGTGAACTAAACACAAATATGAGTGTAAATAATGTCCACAATTCTCCAGCCGCCCATACCATTTTCTTCAATGTTCTTTTCCTCCGTGGTATCATTTGTGTTGCTAGTGACGTGAATACGATTAATTGCGTTATATCAGACGACCATATCATATTTCCACATGCGCGTTTGGGATATCGCCAAAACACCCAATCGATGTTTGTAGTCGTAGGAATATTAAAAATTTCCAAACAATTTGGAGTTGAATCTGGGATGATTGTTAGTAATTGGGCAATGGAAAAAGCTGGAATTAAAATCATTTGTGTCATTAACCCCTTTGCAATAATGATGGGTTTGCGCGAACAGAGTGCCCATGATAAAATGACTAATATGACCCAAGAATATGTACAAAAGTCTACCATATCACGCATTGTGACCATTGTTGGCGAAGGTATGTTGTACCCGTGTACCCAATCTCGGAACAAAGAATCGTACAGTGGTTGTATTTTTGTTCCATTTAAAACTGAATGTTGATACCAGTATTGGCGCAACGAAACAATGTTTGTAAGGACTAAATTTATATATAACGTTAGAATAGTCATTATAACAAAACGTGTTTTACGCAACTGGGGTTGCATTTATGGATTTATCAATTAGACTATATACTGAGTTTCTAATTGATAAATCCATAAATGAGTAATGAAACAAATATTACAACGACATCTGATCCTTGGGTAGAATCTGGTGCAATGGTATATGTGGCGTTAACTGTTGCAACCTGTTCTGCGGTGATCATGTGTTGTACATGGTTTTTAACGCACAATTCAGAAGTATTGCGATGGTGGAAAGGTGACCATTATGGGACTGTGGACGAAGAGGAAAATGTTGAGCTTCGACAAGTGGAAGAATCAGATGAAGAAGAGACAATATTCGAATCAGATAATTATAGAGACCAACAAGAACCAGGGACATTTACTTTGGATGACTCTGAAGAAGAATTCGAGGACGAAGAAAAAATAGACGACGATAAACATTCTGCAGTGTGAACCAAAGAAAAAAATTGTATTTAAATATCATCTAAATTCGTTAAACCACGTTGAAGTGACCAATCCCACATTTTTGTTTCTAGTAAACTTGTGATACAAAGTATGAAAAATGATGCGGTTGCTACGCAAGCTCTGTTTTCCAATATTGTGTGTTTGCACAACCATGGCGATACGTCCAACAATACTGAAATAATGGATGTCCATCCTACAATAAAAACAATTTGTAAGAAATAAATATGAGTGAGACATGTTTTTGTAGAGCCTGTCAAAATAACTTCTCTATTGAATTGTATTTTTCTCGATTTTATTTGTGAAATTGACTGAGCTATAATCGCGGCTGTTGTTAAATATTGGTGAATGTGCACGTATTGTAAATCATTATGCGTACATACTTCAGAATGTTTGTATCTATGTCCGAGTTCGACAAATAAACGGTCAAGCCACCATGAACTAACGATACACCAAACCCATGGAAATGTGGAATCATAAAACGCTAAATATTTTCTAAAAAACATATTATTTATTATTATTATAATTTATTAAATACTGGATTCAGCGTTTTTCTCGTCTTGGTATCGTTTTTTGTCGTCATTTGCCATTTCAGTGTAGCGATTTTTCTCATCATTGGAAATCTGTCTCCAAGCAGCGGCAATGTCCGACATTAATTCGCGTGGCGTTTTGCTGGGTGCTGCATCCGCAATACGCCCGCGGACATCTTTCATAAAAAATGCATACGAAGAGCGTGGTCTCTTGATTTTCTTAGGTGGTACATACGATTTCATTTCTTGGTCGTAACGAGCACGATCAACAGATGCAGATGTCTCATAAGCAGTTTTGTCTTCAACATTTTTCCACATATTTGCAATGCGTCTCGACTGCTCTGGTAACGTCATTTTTTCACCATTTGCTTTCAACTCTTTGCGTTTTTCACAAGCAAAGTACAAAAAAGGTGTCATTGCACGTTTTGGTCTAGCTGGATCTCTTTTACGTCTTTTTGATTTTCTTACCATTTTATCCAAAGTTGGACGGACGTATATAGTCTTCCATAGTTTGTCTTATTGGATTTATGATGAAGGAACCATTTGCCATTTCACCTGTTGCATATTTTCTAATAAATCTACCATATGTTTGTATTGTCCAACGTGTTCTTGTTGATACGCCTTAATAATATTAACATCTGTCTGTAGTGCCATGACTGTCCAAAAATGTCCAATTGCGATCGCTACTAAAAGAAGAAGAACTGAATTGTTCCAAAAACTGTTTGTTGATGGTGGTTCTTCCTCGTCACGGTCTGGCTCTTCGTGGGTCGGCATCGGTGTTTCAGGATATTGTCTTATTGGTGGACCCTCTTCGTCTGACATTATAACATAATTCATTCGGTGTTTATAGTCAGAAGTGTAATTTTTTGGATTTTCGATTTGTTAGTAAGTTTTCACGTTTTGTTATTGGAAGAGTCGACTCTGCCTTTTCAAAATCACGAGTCGACTCTGCCTTTTCAAAATCACGAGTCGACTCTGCCTTTTCAAAATCACGAGTCGACTCTTGCTTTTCCACAACAGTGGAAGCTCCAAAAAATATAAATATACCCCCAAGTGTTAAAGCAATTTGAACAAAAATTGCTTTCGAAACGAGACTGTCTACAATTGCCATACTGGCAAGGACGTCAAATACGATTAATATTATCATAACCGTGATTAAAATAGAATTTTCTCCCGAATTCGCCATAAAAATAATTAACGTATCACCTACTAGGTGTGGCGTTACTAACGGAGTCCATTGTGAGTTTAACATTAATGTAAAATTAATGAGATATGCAAATGGGAACGCCCAAGCAAACAATATTCGTGTGCGTTGTGGTGCGGATGTTATAATCATTGGTCCTGATAAAATTTGATAAATCGACCATGTTTGAAGTATATCAAAAGTTGAGACTAACAATATAAAAAAAAGTACAATAATAGAGAAGGGCATCGTTTGAACACACCCAACTTGATCCTTGCAACGCCAAGTAGCTATTAATGCCAAAGATAATGCAGATATATCTAGTACTGTACCTACTAGTTGACCACAAAATGCAACTACCCATGACGATTTAAATGGTAATAATGAACATATCATGACTAGTCCGTATATAAAATAGTTTGTTTCTAGAATACCACTGGCTTTATGTACTGATGTCGAAGCTTGTGTTCTGGTGATTCTAATAATAATAGACAAAACTAAAATTAAAAAAATGCGCAATCGTACATTATTTTGAATGGACGCTGACATTTGTCATTTTCGGAATCATACCTTTATACCCGCGGTTGACGACCACTTTCTTCTATTTCACGAACAATGTTCTCACCCAGTTGTAACTCCACAGACAAGTACCAAATAAGTAACATAATCTTTATCGAATGCCATAATATTATCCAGTGTGTTTTCAAAAGACATACCAACACTATATTGAATAAAATATTTGCAAAAGCCCATAAAGACATTGAGACATTTATTCGCGCAATAAACATGGGAATATAACAATGTTCCGAGACCAACGCAATCACCGCTACACAGTGAACAATATCATCATCAATCAATAGAATAGGAATTGCAAATATTCCTATTAGAATCGGAGAATACTTGACGACCATTGGCGGAATTCGCCGCCGAATTAAAGTCAAATTATACCATGAATCAGCATTAAACTCTTGTAACTTGAAAATTTCAATATTAATTCCTACTGCGAGACACCTTCCAACCAACCACGACCATAATAAAGCCGAAATTGCAAAAAGAAACCGCATATAAATATATAAAAGCAGAATAAATAGAGACAATTTCGAATCCAAAAAATAAATAAATGATCAATAATGACTATATATATGAAAATAATTAACTTAAATATGGAAAACCATTGGAATGATTTTCAGCCGAGTGCAAAACGTCACAAGGGTGATACATATACATTTGCATCACTTCCTGAAAAACCACCAGAAGAAACACCCGATATTTTACAAACATCCAACCCAGAAGAAACGCGTTCGAAAACAGTTATGGTGGCTGAAACAACATTCTTTAATCAGCAGAATAAAGATTTCTGGCATCGTACCGATCTTTCGCATCTTCGTCCCTATGATTTCCCCTATGTTCGTGCGTTATTGCAACAAAAGCCTGTAGACACACTGTCACCAGAAGACATAAAACATAAAGAACACGTTCGAACTTCTATTCAAGTCGTGTCACGCGCATATGAAGAAGAATATTTACGCGAACCTGTTCGTAAAGAACGACCTTGTATTATGGGAGAGCAATGTCAAGGGATGCACCTGCCACATGTGACAGAAAATGCATTCGTCATACGTGAATTCTTACTTCCAACAGAAGAAGAAGAATATAAACGAACAGGTAAATTGCCTTCTGAAGGTCGGTTATGTTTAATGTGCAAACGTTCTGAAATTGCGCGTGCGTTTATTAATATTCGCGCGGATGGCATGGGTGTAAAATCAAATGTTATGTTGCAAGATTATCGAAACATTGTCGGTGAAGAAGGAGAATATTGTATGGAAGATTGTATTTTATCTTCACCCACGATATTTCAAGGAATTCTGGAACCCATCGTCCTTCATTTACGTAACGCGTATCGTCTTCGCATTAACGAGGGAATTCGCTACTATGAACAATGGCGCATGAAATACCCCGGACAACAAAATCATTTTTTAACACAGGCGCCCGAGACATTGAATTAAGTCTCGGGCGCATATGTCCCTTTGAATTCACCGATGGTTTTAGAAGAACCATGCCTGAAGAAACACTGTTAAACCATTACGCTGGTTCTAAATACGAATGGTTGTTCATTGGTTCGTTTTGGGAACGATTACAAACTGTCGAAATACCCGATATTACATTTATTTGGAATCCACCCTCCGACGAACATAAAATGGTCAAGTCGTTTGCAACAATCATACACTTTACAGTACAGTTACTCGAAATTGAAAAAGATCCGAACATTTTATTTTGTCTTCATATCTATTATGACGCACATGTGCCACTCATGTGTGCCCTAGAAGACGGAACAAATATACGCTCCATCTTTCATAAATATCAACCAAAGACAGAAAATGTATTACAAGAAGGAAATCTACCTGACATTATCACATTACAACTCGATTGTTCCTTTTGGAACGAAAACAAACAAAAAATGGCACCCATCGTACATCTCATGTGCAAAGCGTTACCCCAACGTTGTCAAATCCGCAATTTGCGAGAGATAATCTCCAATTATTGCAAAACAGACGATTTGGTACATGAATTTATGCGTACAGCGCTGTTGTGTTCGCTATTGGGAATGTACAAACATTGCAAATTCCGACCTTCTTGGAAAGTAAGAAAAGATATCATTCGTCGCTTTATTTATTCAAACCCAAATCGAATGCAATTACAAGAATGGTTGTTTACGTCATATCAACATCTTCTCTTTTACATTATCAAAGAGTTTTTGACCTATTCTATGTATCTGATCCCTGCGTTATATAACGAACTCTGCAAAACATATAAATGGAATATATTTGAAAAAACTGTCCATAATGCAATGGACAGCGTTCGTGAAACCGTGGAAGAAAACATTCATCGAACAAAATCTATCAAAGATTGGTTATCCAAAATTGAATCTTCGTTAACACACGTCAATAAACAACAACTTGGTAATTTATACAGACCACAACGCCAATCTTTCACACAAAACGTCATTTCCATCTGTGATAGAATTGATGAATCAAAACACCAAGTGAATCCACACGTACAATTTCCAAGAGAATATTGTCAATTGTTGCGAAAAATGGTGGCACGTGTCGAAAGAGGCGAACCACGCATTGAGTGGTTGAAATTTTTCAACGTCAATCAAAAATCGATCGATGCTCTCATCAATATGTATCAACACTCAAAGCAAAACACATATCGAACAGAATTAAGAAAAATTTTAAATACATCCACACGATACGAATTTGAAGCCATCAGAGAATTGTTTACTGCCTTTCAACAATCACATTACAATATTCGCGTCTTTCCGTTACCGAAACATATATATGATAAACAATGTGTCGCGTTACGAAGAAGATACGGTCTAAAAAATGACCAGGAAATGCTCCCCTATGTTGGTGCAGTTTATATGTGTTTATCATGCAATACCTTCAAAGGTTTTTGTGTTCAAAACAACGCAAAATGTACTAATTTATTTGCAAACGGACATCATAAAATCATTATCGATGACGAAACGCTCAAATGTTATTGTGGACGCCGATGTGAAAAGACAGACGCAAAAAAAAGAAAACGCATAACAGTAGACAACTTTTTAGATGGTGAAGAATTAGAAGAACATCGTAAACGACGCGTAAAAAAAGATTGGAAAACTCAACGAAAACAAATGCAAAATGATCTGTGTGCAAATACGGAATGCATTAAATTCAATATGGTCGGTGTATTGTTTCAGTTCCACCATAAATTGTATCTTTTCTGTCCATCATGTGGAAACCCGACCACATTTAATAAAGAACAAATTGACGAACACGGTTTTACTTGTGGTCAATGTTTGAAAGAAGGTACATTATACACATCAGTCAATTGCTATATTTGTGAAACATTCAGAGGCAAAGATTCTTGGACCACTGTAAAAACAATTGACGATGACAAAGAAGATACAATTGCAATATGCAATTGTTGTTACAAACCATGGCTCAGACAATACGAACAACCCATTCCTAAAAATATAATAGACCAGCAAAAATGTAAAATACAGAATAAAAATCCAAAATGATAAGAACAATACATATTTACATCATTTATAATTAATTAAAATGTCTACCGTAAACGTCGTCGAAGAAAATACATGGTCAATACCATTACCCATTAACAACACCACATCTTTAGAATATATGGAATCAGACGAGCTCTTCTGGATATGTCTCTTTCTATTGTCTTCACTTTATTTTATCTATACATTTCTAAAAAGCAAGACGTAACACACGACCAGAACACCGTTCTGTCATAGTTGGTAATGTATCTAACACATCCGATAACGCCCAGCATGCTTTTACGACTCTTTCTTTGTCGTAAAAGCCAGCCGCAACCCATTGTGATAAGGTGGGTGACCAATTCCTTTTGATATCTTGTATCGAAAATTTAAATTGTTTCCATGTATCGACATTCGCACCGAGACGTGCCAATACAGACCAATCAAACCCCATCTCAACCAATTGATGAGTTGTATATTTCATATTTGCCAATTCAGTAATAGTCATACGAATAGATAATAATTTAGCAGCGTCTAATTGTAATATATGTTGTTGTTGCGTCCATGAAAAAGATGTGATTTGTGCAGGGATTATATTCATCGCTGACATATGTTCCCAGCGAAAACCAAATTCCAATATATCCGTTGACGAATATCGAGAATATATTTTGGACCAAGAAATACGTTCTTGAACAGCATCCGACGGCGAAAACCCGTAATCATGTATGACCATTAAACGTTTATTGTGATTCAAATGATCCGTAAAAGTTGTCGCCCTGGGTGTCAATGGAGATATTAAACGCAACACTTTTTCACCATAAGATAAATTAGAAGAAGGCTGTAGTTGGCGCCGTCGAACTCGCGCTTCCACATCGGCACCGATAGCTATTTCACGGTCACCACCAAGATCTGGTAATAAAGAAACGTTATGTTCGCATATTGAACATAACGTTTTAAATTTTTGATTAAATACACATGACAAATGAAATGCATGTCCACATTCAAATACGGCGAGATTTTTGGTTCCTACTTCAAGATTACATAATGTACACGTCATCGAAATTAAAAATAAAAGAGGTCTATTTATAATAGAAATTACTTGTTTATATTTTACTTGCCCTTGGTAGATTTCTTCCCTTTAGAAGAACTGGATTGATTATTCTTCTCTTTCGTCTCACCTTTATCACCGCTACGTGCACACACGACGTTGCATCTGTGCAAAACAACGTCGACGGGATTACCTGGACGCGAATAAGATAAGGCTGTACCTA
>Ga0206126_10006430_pt1 | contig 10400 bp, 3 predicted proteins | sample Helgoland_Spring_5_FD_148621 | JGI IMG/M metagenome (GOLD analysis project Ga0206126, IMG submission 148621) | Pelagic subsurface seawater microbial communities from Kabeltonne, Helgoland, North Sea - Helgoland_Spring_Bloom_20160412_1 | ecosystem: Environmental > Aquatic > Marine > Epipelagic ...
CAGGTGCAGCTGTTTTACCGAGGACTCGAACAAGTCAAGAATGCATTCGAACCCACATTCCTCCTTACGAGTTGCAAAGTTTTCCCCACACGCCCTGCAGGAATGAGGGCACGGCCATGTCGGGCTGGAGCGACATCGCGCTGCGCGCGCGCGCCACAACCCCCATTCCCTCGGCGGTCATGTACAAGGCGCACACCGTGCTGACGCGCGGGCGCAGTACGCTCGAGAAGGGCTTTCTGTGGATCAAGGGCCAGAACGACAAAGTGATCCGGTACGTCAACGCGCCCGCGTACAATGCGCACGCGGCGCACCTGGTCTCGGGCTGGCAGCAGGACGACACCAAGGCGGCGTCTATGCTGCTGGGCGTCTACGACCTGCCCGCGTACATGGGTCACCGGCCGCACTTTTGGCCCGCTGGCTCCTTGGGTTACAAGCACATGCCCGACTCGATCGCGGGCGAGCCGGCCCTCGCCTTCTGGCGCGACATCTGCTCCTCGCTGTGCTACCGCCACCACGACGACGACGTGGAAATGATGCAGGTGGATTTGCGCCCTGGGCTGTTCCAAGGCGACCGCACGGACATGATCCGGTCCCAATGCCACTGCTACGCGTACGACGACCTGGCCAAGCTCAACTACACGGGCCAGGCGACCGAGATCTCGCACGAGGCGCCCAACGACGTGGCAATGACGCGCTTCCTCTCGACGGCCAAGCTGGTCAACAACTACGTGGGCAAGGACGCGCTCGACAACGGCCTGCGGTACCGCCGCTTCATCAACACGTACGCCGTGCACCGCGACCCGTGGGAGAGCTACTTTGTGATCGAGGAGCAGGCGAGTGTCTTCCACCGGCTCGCGCTCGAGCCGGGCTACCACTTTCACGACAAGCAGGCCGCGAACGAGCACTACCACTCCGCGTCCAACGTGGCCGACCTGAACGCGTGCATCCGCGAGTGCGTGCGCAGCAACGTGGGCACGTTCAACCCCGCCGAGCCCGTCCCCCAGAACCGCATGAACTTTGCGACCATGGTCTTTATTGAGGGCCTGATCACCAGCGACAACTGCTGGTGCGTCGCCAAGGACCTGATTAGCCCCGCAAACGATCACCTGATCGTCCACGACCCCGAGCGGCTGGACATCAAGGTGTACCGCACCAAGCTGTGTGTGGGCGTCTCGGGAGGCTCGGAGCGCAGCGTGGTCTACCGAAAGGGCGTGCGCGGCGCCAACGCGGTGTGCCCTGGCATGCCCGTCGGCGCGGGCATGATCCTCGCCAACGGCTCCGTCTTCCTGAGCCGCGACGCCGCCGACGACACGCGGCCCATCGACGTGCAGTGCAAGTCCGCCTGTGATGCCAACCCCGATTGCGCGCTCGCGCACTCCTTTGTAAGCGCACGCATCACTTGAACCCCCGTGACGCACCGCCTCGCCACTCACCCGCGCCACCGTTGCTGCTGCGCAGATCGAGACCTTCAGCGTGCAGCAGATGGTATGAACCGGCTTCTTTAAACTGACACCTTTCCAACCCTCAACCCTAACCCACTCAACCCCCCACCTGTGTTCAGGCGCACGCCCTGCCCCCTCCGCCAGAGCCGCCAGCACCTCCGCTTCCGCCGCCACCTAGGGTCCCTCCACTTCCGCCCATGCCGCCCGCGCCGCCGCCCGACGGCATCCTCGGGCTGCGCACGTGGTCGCCCGCCACGTACAACACCGCGCCCGAGGGCCCCGATGACGCGTCTAACGCCCTCTTCTACCTCTATTGCGGCTTCGGTCCAAGTTGCGCCGGCAGCGGCGACACCGCCTCCACCGGCTTCCGCACGCCCTTCCACAAGTCGGTCTCGCAGCTCTCCATCCTTCAAACGGCTAGAAGGATGATCGACCAGGGCACGTACCGCTCGAGCGCGTGCCCGTACGAGTGCAGTAATGCAGTGCGATCTCAAACCAGTGCTGTGCACAAGTTGCAAACCTTTGAGACTGACCATGCGTGTTTGTTGTGGCAGCGCGCAAGATCACGCGGCACGAGGTGGTGCCGAGCAACGAGGCCAACATGCTCTCGGGCCTTGGAATGCTCGGCGAAGGCTTCATGTACCCGGGGCACCAAGACGACCTGGGCAAGGGCTTCTCGCGCTTTGCAACCTCCAACAGCGCCGGCGCGGAGGGCCGGTTGCACGCGCTGCACATGAGCCACAACGTGACGCTCGACCAGTGCGACGACATCGTGCGCCGGCACGAGCTGCTCGCGCCGCACGGCGTGTGGCTCGTGGACCACGAGCACGAGGACGCCTTCTCGTCGGCGGAGCGGCTGGGCGACTGCGGCCTCTTCTTGGGAGCGCGCTCGTCGGTGGACGCCGACATCTGGCGCGCCTTCTACCAGTACGCGCGCATGGTCCTGCGCCTGGGCCACGTGGACACGTGGCTCGACGACAACATCGTCGACGCGATCGTGCACTCGTCCACCGAGAAGGTGTGCAACTCCGCCACCTCCAAGGTGTGCCTCTGGTGGTCCGAGTTCGACCTCGACGACGAGGAGTACAGCTGCCGGCCCAAGCGCGACGCGAGCAACATCGTCACGCCCTCCATCCTGCTGGCCACGCTCGCCGACAACAAGGTGGCCTACCCGCCGCCCTCACCGCCGCCGCCCACGCCGCCCTCGTCGCCGCCCGCGCCCTCGCCGCCGCCGGGCGCGATCCGCTGCGAGCTCTTGGGCATCGCGACCACGAGCGGGTACAAGGTGCCCGGGTTCGACACGAATCTTCAGCGGTTTGTGCCGGTGCAGAAGAAGTGCTGGCGCTGGGACACGGAGCACGACTGGCCGCCCTTTGTGGCGCACCGCGACCTTTATCGGCCGCGCGACAGGTGTTCGGGCGCGCGCTCGCGCGACGTGCAGTGGGACGGCGGCTTCAAGCAGTCGCTCCTTGGCAAGGACATGTTCGACCCGCACTACCGGAACAACGACGACTGCCCCTGGCCGGCACGCCTCGCCGCCTCCGCCATCGCCGCTGGCAGATATTTCCTGAATGAGTACACCCATTTGCGCGCCCTCGTCGAGAACGGTGGGGGCACGTGTCAGGACGGCGGCGACGAGACGGCGACCGCGACCCAGAACGGCGAAGCCGTGTGCGACCTCGGCACCAACATGGCGCCCTGCGGCATTCGCAAAAACCTGGTCAGCTTCGGGTTTTCCTTCCTTGAACCGTTTCAGGCATCCACCGCCGAGGTGAACGCGGCACAAGGTGGCGGCTACAACCATCCGTACTACAAGGTCGCGTTCTTCACCTCCGTCAATACGTACGCGGGCGTTGGTCGCCTGCACCCAAGTACCGATACACTTTGCGTCCTGAAGATTCCTGGCAACGCAAACGACGGCAAGTGGGGCAAGCCACCGAGTCGGCTGTATGACACGACGGGGGGGAGCAACGTCCCAGTCCCAGTTTGTGCGGACGGTGGGCCGGGAGCCTCCACAGACGAGTGCTACTACGGCACGGACAGCGCGTGCGGAAAGCGACAGTTTGCGTTTGAGCTGGAGGACGCGGGGCCGGACGTGCCCGACGATTCGTGCGTTGCCGGGACGCTGGAAGGCCCCGACGGCAACGATGTGCTCGACGCTGGCGGCAACCCCGTGACGTACGGGCCAAACAACAATGTGTGCGAGGACGGGCTGATGTGGAGCCACTACGCGCCGGGCAGGAACCCGTGCGCACCCAACACGGATGTGACCGACTGCGGCTACCGGCCGACCAAACGCCCCGTGCGCGTGGGCGAGGCGGCCGCCTCCGACACGTGCACCGTCGAGTCCTTTGCGTTCAACCCCGAAAGCGCCACGGCGACGACCGACGAGAACCGGGTGAACGCCATGTGCTCCGATTTCAGCGACGACCTCATGCACATGCACGACTTGCGCATGATCCACCCGAACAACGACGATCAGTGCGGGCGTGGAACGCAGACGTTCAAGTGCAACGCCGTCGCCGACGCCACGATTGAGATGCGGTACCCCTTTTCAGACCTGGAGGTCTTCGAACGACCTTCCATACCCTACGAAGGGCTGCTCCATCCTGCAGATGCGGAGCTTCGGAACGTGGGCATGCCCCGGAACGTTTCGCTCGCCCACAACAACTACCGGTACCACGAGAAAGTCACGTACATCAACCCCAACCTCGCGGGCCAGGGCGCGTGCGTCTCGCCCACCAACCTGCTGCACAACCATTTGGGCGAGCTGGTGCGTCCGCGCATCTTCCACAACGACGTGGTCGATGGTGCCTCCTTTGTGAGCGAGTTCACGCCCTGGTTTGCAGAATACAGCGGCGGCTACAAGGCCACGACGCTTGCTCAGAACCTGGAGGCGTGGACCAAGACCGTGTGCAGCGACGGTGGCGAGGGCTCGGTGCGCGTTCCGTTTGGGTTTGGCAACTCCGGTTTCACCAACACGTTTGATACAAGCTCCTCGCTTACTATTCAGCACGGCGCTGCAGTTGCCGACACCAAGTTCTTCTACGACTTTGCGTGCCCGTACGGCTCTCAGCCGGAGGCGTGTGCCGCCTACCCGCGAGAGGGCCTCAAGGAGTACAAGGAGACCATGGACGAGCTGGACCAGCCGAGTGGCCCCGCCTTCCCCAACTGCTTTGACGAGGACGTGCCCGATTTTGAGTGCTGCCACGCGACACACGAGTTCCGCATCCACGGTGGGCCGGGCGTGGTCGGCAGGGAGGGCAGCAACGACCTGGAGCACTGCGCGCTTCCCAACCCCTTTGCGGATCGCGTCTACGCCAACGAGCGCGAATACGCTCAGGGTACATCGACGATCGATGGCGATTACGCCGCTGCCGATGGCAAAATGCTGCTCTTCACCTCCTACCTCACCGGCGTTCAAGGTTCATCCGTCATAGGGGTCACGCTCGAGGCGTGCAAGGGCCACTGCGACCAGCTGCAAGGACCCCCGAGAACCGACCCCAGCGCAGCGCTTGAGGATTGCCACAGCATCATATACAAGCCGGCGACCAGCGAATGCTTCTTGTTGACGTACCAAGAGGGTGACCCTAGGCCGGCCGGGGAGTTGCAAGACCCAAATACGGAAGGCATATTCTTCATCACCACGGGCCTGCCGTACGTGCGCCCCGACGACGGAGACGCGTGCCCGGTTAAGTTCACGAGCTACCACCACACGACCACGGGGTGCAAAGCCTTTTGCCGCGCGGCCTTCCAGCGCGACGGCGACGACAACACGTGCGTGCCCTCCAAGCCCGAGTGCGCCAACTGGCTCGACGCGAACGAATTCCCCTCCGATCAGTACACGACCGTCGACACCGAGTGCATCTGCGGCGCCAAGCTCGAGGAGTTCCAGGAGTCGGGCAATTACGTCAACACGGGCTACGACCACAGGGGCACCGTCCTGCAGGGCCGGCGCAAGCGCGCGCTGCACGAGGACGAGGGTGTGGACGAAGGCCACTGGAAGTGGCCCGACGTCGTGCGCGCGGGCATCGACCAGTTCCACGGTAAGACATTCTCTCTTGAACACACACGCACTCACCCAAACACACACGTGGTCTTTTTGTGTGCAGGAGGGCACTTTGACGTGGGCGACGCGTGCATCGCCGAGATCATGAGCTTCCGCACCGACCTGCTCAACGGCTCGCATTGCGACGACTACCTCGACCTGATGGGGCCGCCCACGGACCTGGTGACCAACGGCTTCGACTCCGAGGACGTGAGCACGCACGAGATCTGCAACCTCGCCGGGTACAACGACGACAAGTGCTGCCTGACGCCCCGCACAGAGTCGCAGGCAAGCCGCGTGTGGGACCAGACCGGTGACATGGAGTCGGCGTCGGTAGCGTTCGCCTTTTCCAGGTCCAAGGTCGTGGGCACGACAGTGCACACGTCGCGCGTCGCCGCCGTGGGCAACTTTGTGCGCCGCTTCGCGACCTTCAAACCTTAACACGCAACCAACTCCTTAATACACGCATACTCAACTTTTTAATGCAGGACAACGACGACTACCCGGACATCATCATCGGCAACCGGCTGTACACGAACCGGGGCTACCGGCCCCTACCCGAGTTGAATTGCGGCAAGAACCACGGTGGGACCTGGGACAACCCGTTATTTGCAGATGGAGCTGCGGTGCAGAACGATTACACGCGCGCGCAATGCGAAGACGCGTGCAACGCGCTTGCCGATTGCGACGCCTACACCTGGGTCACGGACGCCGTGGGAAAGCACGGGCAGTGCTCCCCGCGCAATCTGAACCCGAACTTCGTTCAGGACCAGTGCTATCCCCTGACCTCGCCAGGAGGCACCTGGGTGCGGCAAGTTGCCACAGACTTTTCCTCCGCGCACGGTGTGCGGATCGGACCTCGCGACTTTGCGCAGGTGTACGCGGGCGACGTTGACGGCGTTGCGCCCGACGACGTGGTGGCCGTGTACGACGACGGCGCGGTCGAGGTATTCCTCACCAAGTACGCGCCCGACAACCCGCTGCTCGCGGCGTCGGGCGGCGTGGGCTTCCACTCGCTCGGCATCGTGCTCGGCGCGGGCGTTGCCACCGTGACCACCGTCAACTTTGTGGGCACGTTGCAGGGCTACGGCACCACGTGCCGCTCCAAGGACTTTGGGTGCACCTCGCCCGAGCGCGCCGTCTTCGTGGGCACGTCGAACACGGACGACTACCTGTGGGTGAGCCCGCGCGTCCTCACGCGCAACCCCGCAGCGCCATCGCGCCGCCTCGAAGAGGCGTACGACCCATCCGAGTTTCCCACGACCGATGAAACCCTTTACGACGCCTTTGGGGACGTGCAGACGTTTGAGGCCATCACGGGGTGCTACGCCAGCTACGGAGCGATCTGCCGCGCCGACAGTACCGGGAACTGCGTGCCGCCCACCGATCCGCAAAAGGTCTGCCCCATCAACTTTCCCACGTGCGTGGGCACCTACGAGAAGTGGTTGGAGCCCATCGAGAACACCAACTGCCACCCCCACGTCACCGTAGGAGGGACTCGCGTGATTCACGAGTACGACTTTGCGACCGAAACCTTTAAGGTCCCTGCTGATGGCTCTCAAACAAGGACGATGGGTGGCACGGTGCAGGAGTGCAAGGACCGCTGCTCCTCGATCGACGGATGTGACTTCTTCTCGTACGTGATCGAGGAGAAAAAATGCTACCTGCGCACGCAGCTGGAGCCCTTTGGAATGGACGTTTGCAGCTTCACCCCTGTTGTCAGAATCTCCCACTACTCGCGCACGCACAAGCAAGGTCAGTGCTCCACGGTGGAGCCGACGCTGAGCATTGTCTTCTCGCCGCTCGCGAACACGCGCCACCGCACGCTCTCGTCGGCGCGCTTTTTTACCAGCCTCGAGACCGAGGGCCCCAACGCGCACCAGGCGCTGCTCATCGGCACGGGGAGCGAGAGCCCAAACGCGATGGCCTACCTGGGCTTCCGGGGCTTTATGGAGCGCTACATAGGCCAGGAAGACTATCATCACGTCGAGAGCGTGGCGGTGGCGGCCAAGCGCGTGGCCGCGGGCGCCAACCTCTTCTGCTTTGCCAACCTCGGCGCACAGAACGAGTGCATGCGCCACGACGTCGACCCCAACCTGAGCCGAGACAACAAGGTGGTGCCAGACCTGCGCAGGACCCGCGGGGCGCCGTCGCCGCCGCCGCCCGAGCCGCCGTATCCGCCGTCTCCCAGCCCGCCGCCGTCACCGCAGCCGCCGCCTCCACCGTCGCCGGCACCGCCCGGGGACCCGCCGCCGTGGTACAACGTCGGTAGGATCGACCAGTGCTGGAGGGCAGAGGACTGCATGAAAGCCTGTGCAGTTGCGGTTGAGATGGACCACCTTCCCAACGGCATACCGACCACCGGCATAACGGGGTACGGCAGAGACCCCATCACAGGGGACAGCTATGATGAGGCCGTGGCCCTAATCCTTCCGACTTGCACCAGCCTCTGTGGCTGCCAGAATGAGTACTACTATGGAGACGTGGCGGCCTTTACCGGGTGCAACAGCGGCCAGTTCCTCAACGACTACACGTCTACGTCGCAAGACTCGGGCGACGGCGCGACCATCAAGCAACCGTTCGATGTCGATCAGCTCCTACTTGACCGCTACATTGCGCCCGGCAGATACGTCTCGCGCTCTGACATGTCCGACTGCTTCAGCAAGTTGCGATTCAAAACATTGGACAGGCCCAAGCTCTGCAAGGACACCGAGAACATCTGCCACCGAAACTGGAACGGGCCCACTTTCTATCTCGGCAGGATTACCACTGATAACATATATGCTTGGCCGATTAGCAAATATGACATGCGCTCAACGACCGCAAACTACGAGTGCGCCGAGGAAGACTGGTGCAACCCCCCCGGCGGGCTGGGAGACGGCGGAGGCGATCTCGTGACCGACAACGCCAACCGGGCGCGCCGCACGAGCCAACGGCGCGAGCTCAGCGTCACGGAATGCAAGGCGAGCTACAACGGTGGAGGCGACAGCCCGGTGTGCTGCGACCAGCCCACCGCCACCATCAAAGACCAGAGTGTCATCTGCAAGGCCGACAAGCCCATCTGCACCGACTACGTGCAGAACATGCAGATGGGCACCTGCGTCGAGGAGTCCATGTGCCAGTACGTGGAAGACACGCTCCTCTGCCAAGGCACCGCTTGCATCCCCTGGTCGGACGTCTACGTGCCCTTTGACCGGGAGAAAGCGCTGCACCCGATGCCGTGGACCACGACCAACGGGAGAAGGATCACCCTCGACGAGTGCAAGGCCTTGTGCGACGAGGTCGCGGGCTGCAACTACATCCTGTACATGCAAGCGTGCGGCAACTTTAACGATGGCAATGACTACGCCGATGATTACCATTGCTACCTGTTCCCAGAAAGCGCGGTGGGCGCCCCCAAAAAACTGTCCGACATTTACGGCTGCACCCAGGGCGCATCGTCAACAGCAGAAGTGCGTCATCTCAAGCGCAAGTGCGCGGTCCGGGAGGGCGGCGGGCTCGGCGGGCGCTTCGCGTTCGGCGACCCCGACGAAAACACGCAGGACATCGCGATCGCCTTCCTGGACGGCGACGCGTTCCCGGACGTGCTCACCAGCAGCGCCTACGACCACCTGCGCATCTACCGCGGCACGCAGTACGCGCTCGAGGAGGGCGACTACTCCCAGATCATGCCCGAGACCACCAGGGCGTACGACCGGACGACGGACAATCCGCCCGCGCCGCCCATCCCGCCGCCGCCCTCGCCCTTGCCGCCGCCCTCGCCCTTGCCGCCGCTGCCGCCGCCGCCCCCGCCCTTGGCGCCGGTCTTCATCGTCTTGAAGGTCAACGTCAAGGATGAACTTGCCGCTCACACGGGCAACCCGCAGAGCTGCTACGGCGGGACCGGCGAGTCGATGATCTTTAACAACGGCATCAACGCCCCCGCCTACCCGCTTCTCTACGGCTTCGACAGCACCTATAACGGCGGTGCTGCGGGGTGCCAGTCCACCTACATGGTCAGGGGTGGCCGGACGCCGGTCGCGCTGCCAAGCTCCGAGCTGCCCGACGTCGGCCCCGGCGTACCTGCCGGCGCCTTTGGCACGATTGTGGAGGGCGGCACGCACTACCTCACGGTGGGGGACCAGGGCTGCTTGGCCTACTACAAGACTGACGTAGACAACGTGGTGGACGCGTACGACGCCATCAGGAGCGACTACCCCATCTTCTGGACGGAGCTCAACGGCTTTCCGTACGTGCTCCAGTGTTGGGCCAGCTCCGGTCGGCGGCTGCAGGCGGACTTTGCGCTGGCGGGATCGGTCTGCCACGCCGCGTATGGCTACGGCGCGCCCATGCCGCCCTGCTGCAGCCAATCGGGACCCGACATCCGGCCCGGCAGCGCGTACATGTGCCCCCAGTCGCACCCCGTGTGTATCGGCTTCGACACGGCCACCGGCGCCGAGGGCGTGTGCTACTACGAGCCCTACTCGCAATTCCCGGGCGATGCGCGCCCAAGCCAGGAGCTGCCGAGCGTGGCGCAGATCTTCGTGCACGACTTTGACCGGGACGGCCGAATGGACCTCTTCCTGCACGCACCCGCGCTCTCGCCCGGCTCGTGCGCGCAGCGCTGCCATTCCTTGGACCGGTTCGGCTTTGACAGCTTCAAGGTGCACGATTACCGCTTCAAGACCCACACGCCGCAGGAGGACGTGCACGAGAAGAGCTACTGCTACTGCGGCCCAGCGTACAATCAGATGATCGCGCCGCACCCGCCGCCCTCGCCGCCCAAGCCGCCGCCCTCGCCCTTTGAGCCGCCCTCGATCCCGCCCATCCCGAGCCCGGACCGTCCGCCGCCTTCGCCGCCCTTCCCGGTCTACCGCGCGGCGGGCATGTAAGCAAACGCTCTTGAATCCCTTCATGCGCGCGCCCACTGA
>Ga0206126_10006431_pt1 | contig 10399 bp, 7 predicted proteins | sample Helgoland_Spring_5_FD_148621 | JGI IMG/M metagenome (GOLD analysis project Ga0206126, IMG submission 148621) | Pelagic subsurface seawater microbial communities from Kabeltonne, Helgoland, North Sea - Helgoland_Spring_Bloom_20160412_1 | ecosystem: Environmental > Aquatic > Marine > Epipelagic ...
CAGTTTTAAGTCAGGAGGAAAAAGAGGCTGGTGTTGCTTTAATAGATATAGGTGGAGGAACAACAGACTTAGCAATTTTTAAAGATGGTGTTATTCGTCATACAGCTGTTATTCCATTTGGTGGAAACGTGATTACAGAAGATATTAAAGAAGGATGCTCAATTATAGAAAAACAAGCGGAATTGTTAAAGATAAAATTTGGATCTGCTTGGCCAGGTGAAAATAAGGAAACAGAAATAGTTTCTATTCCAGGATTAAGAGGAAGAGAACCTAAAGAAATTACACTTAAAAATCTTTCTAAAATTATTCATGCTAGAGTTCAAGAAATTATAGAGCATGTTTATTTAGAAATAAAAAATTATGGCCATGAAACACAAAAAAGAAAATTAATTGCTGGAATTGTTTTAACAGGAGGTGGTTCTCAGTTGAAGCATTTGAGACAATTAGTAGAGTATATTACAGGAATGGATGCTAGAATAGGATACCCCAACGAACATCTAGCTGGAAACTCTGATGATGACCTATCTAGTCCTTCATACGCAACAGCAGTAGGGTTGTTAATGCAAGGTTTAGAAAATCATTCAAAAGAGGAGAAGGAACAGGATGAAATTAATGTTTCTGAAAAAAATACTGAGGAGCTTACAGAGCAAGAATTAGAGGTAAAGCCAAAAATTAAAAAGAAATCTTTCTTTGACAAGTTTACAGACGGATTGAAGGAGTTTTTAGATAACGCAGAGTAATTAGAAAAGAATATATAAACAAACAAAATAAAAAAGTTATTTTTATGAGTACAGAATTCGATAACATTTTATTTGATATGCCTAAATCACAATCCAATACAATAAAAGTTATTGGCGTAGGTGGTGGAGGAAGTAATGCTGTTAATCACATGTATCAGCAAGACATCAAAGGGGTAGATTTTGTGATCTGTAATACAGATGCACAAGCATTAGAAAACAGTTCAATTCCCAATAAAATTCAATTAGGCGTTGATTTAACTTCAGGGCTTGGTGCTGGAGCTAATCCACAGGTTGGAGAACAAGCTGCAAAAGAGAGCATTAAGGAAATTCAAGAGATGTTAAACACCCAAACCAAAATGGTATTTATTACAGCTGGAATGGGAGGTGGTACAGGTACAGGAGCTGCACCAATTATAGCTAAAGTTGCAAAAGATATGGATATTCTTACTGTAGGAATTGTTACAATACCTTTTCAGTTTGAGGGAAGAATGCGATCAAAACAAGCCCAAGTAGGAATAGATGAGTTACGAAAAAATGTAGATTCTTTAATTGTTATAAATAATAATAAATTAAGAGAAGTATATGGAAACCTTGGTTTTAAAGCAGGATTTTCAAAGGCAGATGAGGTATTGTCTACTGCGGCAAGAGGTATTGCAGAGGTAATTACACACCACTACAAACAAAACATTGATTTACATGATGCAAAAACTGTACTTTCTAAAAGTGGAACTGCCATTATGGGATCAGCAAAAGAATCAGGTACTTCAAGAGCTAAGAATGCAATTGTAAAAGCATTAGATTCTCCTTTATTAAATGATAATAAAATTACAGGCGCCAAAAACGTTTTACTATTAATTGTTTCTGGAGCAACTGAAGTAACACTTGATGAGATAGGTGAGATTAATGATTTTATTCAAGCAGAGGCTGGTTTTGAAGCTAATATTATCATGGGAATTGGAGAAGATCATGAGTTAGGAGATGCGATATCTGTTACAATTGTTGCTACTGGATTTGCTGCTGATCAGCAAAACAATATTATAAATACAGAGGCAAAGAAAATTGTTCATACCCTAGAAGATGAACAAAAAGCCACTTATGACTTTTCAAGTGATAATGCCCCAAAATCTCATCCTATAAATGAGATAAATAGTACTTTTGAAAAGAAGATCATACATGTATTAGAGGATGACGATGAAATTCAGGATTCACAGATCAAGGATGAAGTTCAAATGGATTTAATTCCTACTTCCGAGTTCATTAAAAACAGTGTTGTTATTTATGATGAGGTTCTTTCTGAGGCTATTTCTGAAGAAGACTTTATCATCACCAACACCACACCACAAACTGAAGAAATAGTTATTGAAGAACCACAAGAAATTCAAGCAGATTTATTATTTGATCTTCCTTTAAATACTAATGAAGAAAATAAAATAGATGATGTTACTACTCGTTTTGAGTTAACCTCTGAAATTTTAGATATAGAAGTTAATGATGCTCAAGAAATCATATTAGAAAATGATGAAGTATCCCTCAAGAGACATGTATTAGAAGACTTTGATATCCAACCAACTATTGGTAAAAGTTCTTCTATATCTAAAGCTGAAAAAGAGGTTGAAGAGGAACTTCAATTTGAATTAAAAACATCGCTTCCACAGACGGAAATTAATGAAATAGCTGCAACTAGCGAGGAGGTTTCACCATTAAGTCTTACCATTACAGAACTTCAAAAGCGGGCTGAAGATAGACGTAATAAGATGAAAGGATTCAATTATAAATTTACAGATCAATTAAATAAAAACATCGATGATATAGAGCGTCAGCCGGCCTATAAGAGGTTAGGAATAAGTTTAGATGACACAGGTTCAACCATCAGTAAATCTAAAACAAGTTTGGCTACCGATGACAATGAAGATATTCAATTAAAGTCTAACAATTCTTTTCTTCATGATAATGTAGATTAGTAAAATTTAACCCTAATTATCCCTGCCGTACTTGTATTTTATAAGTGCGGTTTTTTTTATTTCTAAGCATCTAATGCTATGCCTATGCGTTTAATAGCCTCTCTTAAGATAGCTTCAGAAGCAGCATACGATAATCGAATACAATTTGGAGCTCCAAAAGCAGCTCCAGTAACTGAGGCCACGTTAGCTTCCTCAAGGAGAAATAATGAAAAGTCATTAGCATCTTTAATGTGTTTTCCTTTGATGGTTTTTCCAAAGAAATAGGAAATATCAGGGAAAACGTAAAAAGCACCGTCAGGGATATTTAATTTGATTCCTTCTATTTTCCCAAGAAGTTCTAAAACAATATCTCTACGAGATCTAAACTCGTCTACCATATACTGTACTTTAGAAACTGGAGCTAGTACTGCAGTTATAGCTGCTCGTTGTGCAATACAATTTGTTCCAGATGTAATTTGTCCTTGCATTTTTGTACATGCTTTAGCGATCCATTCTGGCGCTCCAATGTACCCGATTCTCCAGCCAGTCATAGCAAAAGCTTTTGCTAGACCATTCACAGTAATTGTTCTATCAAACATGTTTTCGATAGCAGCAAAACTAAAGGTTGGGTTGCTGTAGTTTATATGCTCATAAATTTCATCAGATAGTACATAAATTTGAGGATGTTTTTCCAAAACTTTTGCTAAAGCCCTGTATTCTTCTTCCGTGTAAATTGTTCCACTAGGGTTATTAGGTGAATTAAAAAACACCATCTTAGTTTTTGGTGTAATAGAGGCCTCTAACTGTTCTGGTGTAATTTTAAAATCAGTTTCTATAGAAGACGGTATTTCGACGAATATTGCTTCACATAAAATTGCAATCGCAGAGTAACTTACCCAATATGGTGCTGGTAATAAAACTTCATCTCCAGGATTAAGAAGTACTTGAGCAACATTAGCAATAGACTGTTTAGCTCCTGTAGATACTACAATTTGATTGGGTTTATAATCTAAATTATTATCTCGTTTAAACTTTGTACAGATGGCTTCTTTCAACTCCCCATAACCATCTACAGGGGTGTAAGAATTATAATCTTGATTGATTGCTTCTACAGCTGCATCTTTAATAAAGTCTGGTGTATTAAAGTCTGGTTCCCCTAAACTTAAACTAATAATGTCTTTACCTTCAGCTTTTAATTCTCTTGCCTTTGCTGCCATAGCCAATGTTTGAGAAACAGGCAGGCTATTTATTCTATTCGATAATGGATACGCCATTGGTATTATATAATTATATTTTTTATGCTATTTCTGGATTTTTACCTAAAACACCCAGGTGTCTAAAATGTTCTATAATGGCCTTACGAGTTGTTTTATATTCATTGTAAGGTAAATTAAACTCTTTGGCTGTTTTTTTTACAATTTTAGCCAACTTACCATAATGAACATGAGATATATGAGGAAAAATATGATGTTCAACCTGATGATTTAGTCCCCCTGTGTAGAAATTTACGAGTCTGTTACTAGGAGCAAAGTTAGAGGTGGTATATAATTGGTGGACTGCCCACGTATGTTCTAAATTCCCATCTTTATCTGGTATTGGCATTTCTGTATTAGGTACAATATGTGCTAATTGAAAAACTAGGCTTAAAATCATGCCAGCTGTATAATGCATTACAAAAAAACCAATAAGTATTTTCCACCAAGCTATGTCTAAAACAGCAAGAGGTAAAACGATCCATAGAGAGTAATAAACGAGTTTAGAGACCACTAATTTTGTCCACTCTACAGCTGGACTAGGAAATTTACCATACGATAATTTTCTTTTCAAATAATTATGCATCTGTTTAATATCGGTAGTAATTGCCCAATTTATTGTTAATAAGCCATAGAGGAAGATAGAATAGTATTTTTGAAGCTTGTGAATTTTCAACCATTTAGAATGTTTAGAAAAACGTATAATTCTCCCGGCATCAATATCTTCATCATGGTCTTTTATATTGGTAAATGTATGGTGTAAGACATTGTGTTGTACTTTCCAATTGTATACATTACCGGCAAGAATATAAATGCTACTCCCCATTAATTTATTAACCCATTTTTTACTAGAAAAAGAATCATGATTACTATCATGCATTACATTCATTCCAACTCCAGCCATTCCAACTCCAGTTACAGCCATTAGAATAAACATCAACCACTGTGGCATTTCAACTGTAAGAATTAAAATAAAAGGCACTAAAAAAATAGAAAACATTATAAAGGCTTTGGTGTATAATTTCCAATTACCTGTTCGCTTAATATTATTTTCTTTAAAGTACGTATTTACTCTTTTATTGAGTGTTCTAAAAAACTTTGCCTTATCTATTCTTGAAAAATTTATTGACTTCATAAATGGGTGTATTGTTATATCTCAAAAATAAACATTTTTGAGTACGATATGGTTATAAACGATTATTATTTAGAGGAATTGTTCTATTGATTAATTACTTTTGCCATATATTCAAAATCATGGATTTACTTTTAAAATATTTTCCGAAATTAACACAAAATCAAATTACACAATTTTCAAAACTGCAAGAGCTGTATAAAGATTGGAATTTAAAAATTAATGTGGTCTCTAGAAAAGATATTGATGAGCTATATTTGAGACATGTGTTACACTCACTAGGAATAGCTAAAGTAGTTCAGTTTAAACCAAACACAAAAGTGATGGATGTTGGAACTGGGGGTGGTTTCCCCGGTATTCCTTTGGCTATATTATTTCCAGAAACACATTTCCATCTTGTAGATAGTATTGGTAAAAAAATAAAAGTGGTAAATGAGGTAGCTGAGGGCTTAGGCTTGCACAATATTTCAACCACGCATGGAAGAGTTGAAGAGGTTAAAGACACCTATGATTTTATTGTTAGTAGAGCAGTGGCTCAAATGGAAACGTTTGTTCGCTGGACCAAAGGGAAAATTAATAAAAAGCAAGCGCACAAAATTAAAAATGGAATTTTATATTTAAAAGGGGGTGATTTAACTGAAGAGTTAAAAAAATACACCGCAGTTTCAATTTTTAATTTATCAGATTATTTTAATGAAGATTTTTTTGATACAAAAAAAGTGGTGCATTTGCCCATGAAGTATAAAGGCTAAAAAGTAAGAATATGGCATTAACTCCGTCCAATAATTTTCAGAAAGGCATTGCTGCTCCTAAGTTCACATTAGTAGATACCATCTCAGGAAAAAAGGTTTCTTTAGAGGAATTAAAGGGAAAGAAAGGAACAGTTATTTTCTTCATTTGCAACCACTGCCCTTTTGTAATTCACATTAACAAAGTCTTAGTTCAAATCGCTAATGCGTATAGTTCTAAAGGGTTTAGCTTTATTGCCATTAGTAGTAATGATTCAGAAAAATACCCGATGGATGGCCCTGCCCAAATGAAAATTCATGCTGAAAAAGAAAATTATCCGTTTCCATATTTGTATGACGAAACTCAAGAGGTCGCTAAAGCTTATGACGCTGCATGTACTCCAGATTTATATGTTTTTGATAGCAATTTAACATCAGTATATCATGGTCAATTAGATGATTCTAGACCTGGCAATGATCTTCCAGTTACTGGGATAGATATTCGAGAAGTTTTAGATCTTCTTGAAAGTGAAAAACCGTACACAGGTATTCCTAAGCCTAGTATAGGCTGTAATATTAAATGGAAGTAAATTTAGGCAGTATTATAACTTCAAGATCTTATGAGTTTCATTTTTGCCATTTGAAATAATTTGGATAAAATAAATACCAGGAGTGAGGTTTTGAGTATTTACTTTTAGGGTGCCATTAATTAATTGATGGGTTCCGTTTAAAACTGTTTGAGATTGATTGTTAAAAACCCTATAACTTACAGTTGCAAATTCTTTTTCAGAATGTACTTGTAATATTTCTCGAACTGGATTTGGAAAAACAATCCATTCCTTGAGAGCTCCTTGAGCATTAAATTTATCAATTTCGAGTGTTTGTCCGTAGCATTCTTCATCTACTGAAAATGAATCTTTGATAAGCTCATTTATTTTTAAATTTGCAAAGCTTTCATCAGTTGAAAAGTTAAAGAAGGCCGAATCAATCACTGTATCATCTGCGCCTAAAAAATTTTGCAATAAAGTACCTAATGTTTGTCTGTAATCAAATTGTACAGTTTTTAATTGGTAATTATTATCGTCAGTTGCCTCGCTTAAGTCTACATTAGTTCCAGATACTCCCCCATTAACAGGATTTCCAAATACAAACATGGGAGCAATTTCTCCATGATCTGTTCCTAAACTTCCATTTTCTTTTGCTTTTCTTCCAAATTCTGAAAAGGTTAACCCAACAATATCGTCTGCCAGTCCTTGTTGGTCTAAGTCATCTACGAAAGACTTAATAGCCTCAGAGACTTCGGTTAATAGGTCGTTATGTTTCCCTTCAATAGATCCGACTGATTGAGATTGATTATCATGGGTATCAAAACCACTAATTCTAACAATATAAACCTTAGACTCTAAGCCTCCGCTTATTAATTTAGCTACAGTTTTAAGTTGGTTTGACAAATCTGAATCAGCGTAAGAATTGGCATTGCTTCCCGTATTAAATGCATTCGAAATTGCTTGAGAGTACTGATTAGATAATTGGTCAGTTTCCGCAATATAATGAAGCTCTAAACCATAATCACTGTCTGGAATATTAGTTGGTGCGTCACCTCCTAAACCACTTAATTCTGAATAGAAACCCGATGGATCTTGTCCGGAGATATTAATTGCTAAACCGTGCTCTGTTTCTCCATGGAACCCTAAAGAGGTTTTATTAGAACCAATTTGAACTCCCAAAGGGTAGCTGTCAGTTAATTCATTTATGTAATACCTCTCCATAAATCTTCCAATCCACCCAGAATCATTTCCGTTATCCCAACTATTTCCATCATTTCCTGTAGAATAAATATCTGTAGATGCGAAATGACTTTTATTCTGGGAAGGATATCCAACAGATTGTAATATGCGCATCCTACCCTCATCATATAAATCTTTAAAACCCGTTAGAGCAGGGTGAAGACCAATCAATTGATTTTCTGGGAGCGTACTGTCTAGCGTAATGAAAGAATTTACCCCAGAGTTTGGTATTTTTAGTGAAGGTCTTAAGTTCGCATAGGCATCATATTCGTTAATGGGTATAATGGTGTTAAGACCATCATTACCACCAGCTAGATTTATTAGAACTAACTTACGATTTGCAATATCACAAGTTGATAAATTAGCAGTTTTCAATATTGCCTTTATTTCAAGAGGAAGTAAACCAATAGCAGATGCCGTTGCAGAAAGTTTTAAAAAATTTCTTCTTTTCATATAATTCTAGGTTAATTGAAATTCTGTAGCATTTATTAGCGCCGTAAATAATGCCTCTAGTCTAGATTTAACAACAGTCTCATCATTAGAATTCAAATATTCAGACCAAGCATCTGTCCAATAATATGCGGGAAACCCCTCTAATAAGTTTTCTGTAAAATAATTTTTTCTGTCAGCATCTATACTTTCAGGATATAGTAAATCAGATAATTCTGTTACTAATGAAATTGCATCAGATGGGTTGACGATATGATCTCTCACATAGTTAACAATATTTAATTGTACATAAATTAGACCATTATTGCCTATTTTATTTCTACCACTAATAAAGCTTTCAATTAATTTATACCTACCCAAAACTGTGTTCGAAGAGAACCAATGTCTGTCATAATCAGGTTCTTGGTAATGGGCTGGATATCCTGCAACAGAATCAGGGCTAAATAAAATAAGCCCACTACTTGCTAAAAAATAATTATGCACAAAATTAAAAAATCGATAAAAATCAATATTGTTTGTTGATGGGTTTGCAATTTCAAGTTCAAAACATGAACTTATTTCAGAGATCATTTGTAATGGACTTTTAACTATTGATCCTATAATTTTATCAGTTTCATTTGCAATGTCATTGCCAAAAAAGTGCTCTGAAGATAAAAGTGTTTTTACGGTTGGTAATAACTCATAGTTGTTATTTATGAGTTCACTAGCCAGAGGACCAATAATATCATTTTCAATTTCATCAGTAATTTCACTTTTCACATAAAAACGATACAGTTTTCTACAAAAAGATTTAGCAGTAGCCTCTTTTTCAAATATCATTTCTACAAATGCGTCTAACTCATTAATAATGGTCTCCTCTGAATGACCTCCTGTAATTGTCTGGTTATCAAATGCGCTGCTAAATGTTTTATTTGTTGTATCATGATTCCCTACAGCTATTCTTCCTTTTGGAAGATTTGTATCAGGGTCAATGATACTTCTGTCGTATTGAACTTTAATGCCAGAGAAAACTTTTGCAGCCTGCTGAATATCTAATTCTGTATAATTTGTATAATTTCCCTCCGTTATTTGAGGCCCTTTTAAAATGGTAAATAATTCTAAAAACTCTCGTGCATAATTTTCGTTCGGATTATTTGCATTGTTAGTTGTATTGTTGAGGTATATCAACATTGAATTGTCAAAGGTTATTTTTTTTGCTAAGATTTTTATGTTTCCATATGCATAGAAATCTAGTAGACGTAGATGGTCATAAAAATGTGTAGAGGTTCCTGTACCCCCGTCTTTAGAAACGGTAAAAGATGTATGTAGAAAAAAAGTAAGCTTATGTCTTAAGCTAGTTTGATGTATTGCATTATACCACCACCAACTTGATACGATTCTCCTTTTTCTTGATTGACCGTTAAAAGTGTTAGGAAGTTCTGAAGACGAAAGCCAAAAGGCATCGGGACTCTCTGTTGGGAGTGGGTCGTAGGGCTCATCCCAAGGATTAGTTCCATTAAAAGATAAATTATTTAAAGCATCATTAATGTTTAGCGCAGCAAAAGTATTGATGATCTCCTTGTCATAAGCAAATGATGCTCTTCTTAATAAATGTTTTGCTTTACGCAATCCAAGAACTCCGCTAATTGGTAATAAAGATGCCAAAAGAATAATTTTATAGAATACTAAAGATAAGACTCTTAATTATAAAAAAGGTTTAAATTTTTTTATAATTTATTGCTATCTTTTTCAAAACTAACACCTTAGCATGAAAAAGACTATCAAATTTAAATTTAAACCTGTAATTATTGAAGCAAAACGATACTTAAACAACTTCTACAAACAACCCATCTTCAGTTTTAGTAACCTTTGCCACCTCTTTTTTTGTTAAGCCTTTAATGGTTTTATCCCATTTTTTATTGCTTAATCCAGATTGGTTTTTTAAGGCTATTAAATCAATTTTTTCTGCTTTGGTAATTAGGGCTAGAACAGTTTTTTCTTCCTCATTTAATTCAATAGAAGGCGCTTTTTGTTCTGGCCTCATCTGAGGAAAGAATAATACTTCTTGAATAGATTGATTGTTGGTTAAAAACATAATTAATCTGTCCATTCCAATTCCCATTCCAGAGCTAGGAGGCATTCCATATTCTAAGGCTCTTAAGAAATCATGATCAATAAATTCTGTGGCCTCATCATCTCCTTTTTGAGCAAGTTTTAGTTGATGTTCAAAACGTTCTCGTTGATCTATAGGATCATTTAATTCAGAATAGGCATTGGCAATTTCTTTTCCACACACCATCAATTCAAAACGTTCTGTGAGTTCTGGATTGTCTCGGTGTTCTTTACAAAGCGGAGACATTTCTTTAGGATAGTCTGTAATATAGGTGGGT
>Ga0206126_10006432_pt1 | contig 10399 bp, 10 predicted proteins | sample Helgoland_Spring_5_FD_148621 | JGI IMG/M metagenome (GOLD analysis project Ga0206126, IMG submission 148621) | Pelagic subsurface seawater microbial communities from Kabeltonne, Helgoland, North Sea - Helgoland_Spring_Bloom_20160412_1 | ecosystem: Environmental > Aquatic > Marine > Epipelagic ...
GCAGGGTCTGGTGCGCGACCTGAGTAGGACCACATCGTTGCGCCCCAACCTAAGTTTTCGTTCAGCAGGCAGCCACCTTTATAGTGAATGTCATCGGCGAAACGGTCGACGGTTGAACAAAGTGTGATGATCGCCTTCAGCTCTGGTGGGGTCATTGCGGCGACCTGTAGTGAATTGAAGCCTCCCCAACTGATGCCCATCATTCCGATGGACCCATTGCACCAGTCCTGTGCTGCCAAATGTTGAATAACCTCAACCGCGTCATCTAGTTCTTGTGGGGTGTATTCGTCTTCCATTAGGCCGTGGCTGTCACCGTTGCCACGCATGTCCACACGGGCACAAGCATAGCCGCGCTGGGCAAAATAGGGATGGGTCAATGCATCACGTGCAGTTGTACCGTCGCGCTTACGATAAGGCAGGAACTCTAGAATGACTGGAACGGGGTTTTCCAAAGCATCGGTAGGTTTCCAAAGTCGTGTCGAAAGACGGGTGCTGTCTGAAAGGGTAATACCGTAGTCGGCGTCTTCACAGATTTCGCGCAGGCTGATTTGAGTCATACCTGACGGTGGTTCTATAGCCGGATTCTGTCAATAGCCTAGCTCGAGCAAACTTCGGCAATCAAAAGATCCATTACATTGGTGTTGGTTGGGCCTGTTCGGATCAGCGCATTCTTGGCATCCAGCCAAGGCGCAATGTTGGCTTGTTCAATGGCGAGGTGGCCACTTGCATCCCATGTCTGACCATCCACCAGCGCGCCTGCCGCATCTGTCGGTCCATCGGTACCGTCTGTGCCTGCAATTAAAACGCGGATACCAACCGTGCCTTTGATTTCGCGGGCAATCATTGCGGCAAGCATCATGTTGCGGCCACCAAGCCCGGGATTGGGTGGGAGAATAACAGTTGGTTCTCCGCCCATTATATAAATGCCGTCTTTTGAGGCGTGCAGCCATGCTGCGATCCTTGGTGCTAAAGTTACGACGTCTTCATACATATTCTCAGAAGTACTAATCACCGGTGTCCCTGCTTTTTCAACGGCGGCTTCTCGTGCGATTTGATTGCTGGCGACGATATGGGAAGAGTATTCAAAATCGTGGCTGGTAGGTGCGGCTGCTATGCCTGAACCAATTATCCCAACATCATCGCCTTGGACGTCTGACATGGCCAAAGTTGTAACTTTTCTGCCCTTAAAGCTTGCCAGTGCTTTGCCGCCCTTGATCTGAGAGATTTCCTTGCGCTGCGCGTTCATCGCATGGATGTCTTTGCCAGAGGCCAATAACGTCTGCGTCTCTTTAGATAGGTCAGTAAGTGTCATTCCGTCAGGCAAAACCTCTGCTAAGGAAGATGCACCACCGGAAACGAGAAACAGTAAGTGTGACCCCTCTGGGCTGCCCGCGATGGCATCATGTATTGCAGTTCCTGCAGCCAATGATGCCTCATCCGGGACCGGGTGCGCAGACTCTATAATCTTAGCGTGTTGGGGGGCGTCTTGGGTGTGGTTGTATTTGGTAACAACTAGAGTGGGCAATTCGCCGAAAACATCATGTACCGCGCAAGCCATTGAAGCTGCTGCTTTACCAACTGCGATGACCAAATCAGGTCTGTCAACATCATGGCTTTCCAGTGCCAAATTGACTGATGAACGGCCCTGAACTGCGGCGACACCGGCGTTCCAAAGGGCTAATAGGTCGGCATTTTGGATCAATTCGTGCTCCTTTGTGACATTTTGTGATCGGTTGGCGTTTAGCGACAAGTCGATGAAATAGCCTAAACAACGAAAAATCCACCGCTATATCTGCTTCTAACCTGTCTAAATTGTGCGTCGGACAAAAAATAGATTAACTCTTGATTCGGAGTTGGGCTAAGCAGAGTAAACTAGAGTTGAAACAGGATCTCTAAAGATACGTAATTATTACAAAGCTTGAGCAAAGCGATGGGCCAATTAGCGCCTGAGTTATAAAAACAAAAGAGACCCCCGCGTCTATTTTCTATCGTGTTTATTGCTTTGTACCAGCGCGGCGTTCAGCGTTCAGTTTGCGTGAGTAGCCCGATTGAATGACTTCAACCGCGACCAACACCAAAACTGAGAAGTAGAATGTCGTTTTGGACATCGGGATGACTTCGTAGCCGAACAAGCGCAGTGCCAATGCATCGTCGTGCATCGCATGTGCCGCTGCTTGACCCGCCTCACCGATCAAAACCACACCAACGATCAACAAGATGAACAGGCCAAGGACCTCATACATGCGGTTGGCTTCAAGGAAGCGTGTGACGCTGTCAGCCAGCAAAAGCATCGCTAAGCCTGAAAGCAAGATTGCAGTGGCAAGGATTGGGAAGACATCGGTGATTGCGAGGGCAGATAGAACTGAGTCGAAGGAGAAGATCAGGTTCATCACCACGATCATCAGCACAACTTTTTTTGCTGACTTTCCTGATTTGTTGGCCAAATCGGTATCAAGGTGTTCGATCGACAGCATGTGGCCGATTTCTTTGACGGCTGTGTACATGATGAAGATACCGCCAAGGATAAATACGCAGGTGGCAAAGTTCACACCGCCCGTAATCACGCCAGTCCAGTCAAGGGTAACAAAGGGTTCTGCCATCGCATCGATCAGCTGGATCATCACAAACAGCAATACAACGCGTAGTGCAACGGCAATTAGGATGCCCCAACGCCGCACAGCAGCTTGTTGGGCAGCAGGTGCCCGTTGGCTTTCGATGCTGATGTAAAGCAAGTTATCAAAACCCAAAACAGCCTGCAAAAAGCAAAGCATGAGCAGGTTACCAAGGTTTTCGATGGTCAGTAGATCGGTCATTTGGATTCCCCAAGCGTTATTAACGCGTTAAAAACTTGACGCCCTTTTAGCGCATAGGGTGGGAGCGTAACATTTGTTAAGCTGAGCCGTTAAGTGGAATTTCCACCATTTCGGCACCTTTAGCGGTTATTTGGGCCTCTAGGTTTACCAAATGGCTTGCCTGATGGACGACCTGCTGGCTTGCCAGTGCTAGAACCAGCTGGACGGCCAAACGACTTTCCGGCTGGTTTGCTTGTCGGACGGCCAGCTGGTTTGCTTACTGGGCGACCTGTTTGCTTTGTGCCTGGGCGTCCCTTTGGCTTGCCATAGCTCCAGCCATCTTCGCGTTCGTCGTACATATCTGCTTCGGCACGATCAGGACGGCCGTGTTGTTTGCCGAATGTCTTTGTCGCGCCTTTACCACGGCCCATCGATTCCACTTTGGCCTTAGCTTTACGCTCGGCCTCTGAGCGGGCCATGTTGCGCGTACGTCCCTGTTCGGACGGTTTGCGTGAAATGGGTTCTTTGTGTGGTGGACGTTCGCCGCGTTTGACGGTTTTTCCCTTGGATGTCGTCGCTGAATCATCAGCGGCACCAGCATCAAGGCCAAGTTGGTCGCGCATGACTTTGCGGCGGATTTCTTCAACTTCGCCTTGCTTTAGATCGCCCAATTGAAACGGGCCATAGCTGATGCGGATCAGGCGATTTACTGTCAGTCCAACGTCTTGCATTGCACGGCGAATTTCGCGGTTCTTACCTTCGCGTAAGCCCACAGTCAGCCAAGCGTTCGCGCCCTGTTGGCGGTCAATCGTAACTTGCATTGCTTGATATTTTTCACCGTCCACGATGACACCGTTGCGCAAGGGCGCAAACGTATCCTCAGTGGGGCGGCCATTGACGCGCACGCGGTAACGGCGCAACCAACCCGTTGAAGGCAATTCCAGTTTGCGTTTGATCCCACCATCGTTGGTGAGCAGCAAAAGACCTTCAGAGTTAATGTCGAGACGGCCAATCGCGAGAACGCGCGGCAGGTCTTCAGGCATTTCGTCATAAATGGTCTTGCGACCTTTTTCATCGCGGTCAGATGTGACAAGACCCGCAGGCTTGTGATATAACCAAAGACGGGGCGCATCTGGTTCGCCGACTTGTTTGCCATCCACAGTGATACGGTCGGCGGCTGTCACGTTGAGTGCTGCGCGCTCAACCTTGGACCCGTTTACGTAAACGCGGCCCTCCTCGATCATTCGCTCAACGTCACGTCGACTGGCGACGCCTGCGCGAGCGATGACTTTGGCAATACGGTCGCCTGCAGTAGCAGAAGTGGTGGTTTTATCTTTTGAGTCTTTTGTCATGTCGCCCGCTCTAAACTATCCTGTGCACTTGCGAAAGCACGGGTTTTGATGGCAATTGAAACTATGGTTTTTAAATCCTTTATGTCCGAGGCGCTGGTTCAAGCGCGCGCTGCTGCTGATCGGGGCGAAGTGCCCGTGGGCGCGGTGATCGTGGATGGGGTAGGACAGGTGATTGCATCGGCTGGAAACCGCACCCGCGAATTGAATGACCCAACAGCTCATGCCGAAGTGTTGGCGATACGGGCGGCCTGTTCGGCTTTGGGCGTTGAACGCCTGCCAAGTTGCGATCTGTATGTTACGTTAGAGCCATGCCCGATGTGCGCCGCTGCAATCAGCAACGCCCGTATAGGGCGGCTGTATTACGGCGCGAGCGATCCTAAGTCCGGCGGGATAGAGCAGGGGCCACGAGTGTTTTCACACACACAATGCCACCACGCGCCAGAGGTTTATGATGGGATTGACGCGGGTGCGTCGGGGGATTTGTTGAAGGCGTTTTTTAAGGGGCGGCGTTGAGGGGCGAGGCTGATATGGATTTCTAGTGAGCCTCGGGGCAATCAACAGAACCTGATCTTGGATTTCGATGCGCTTGCTCGCGTGGCCAACCAGATAATGTTCATGGTGGGGTCCTGTTTATTGCGTGGTTGGCCATCCTGTTTAAAAATATAAGGGTGATTAGTCGCTCACTTGATGGACTTCGATTATGTTGCCATCGGGATCGTAAAAGAAGATTTGGTGCCATTCGACGGCCGCAGAGTGTCCATAGTCAGAGTATGGGACGCCTTTTGCTTCAAGATGGTTTTTGAACGCTTCGATGTTATCCGTTCGATAAGCGATGTGGCCTCGTTCAACCGGATTGACGGCGTGACCCGTTTTAAACCCGATGCTCAGGTCCTTTTGCGCGATGTGGGTTTGAATCGCGCCATCAGTGCGAAAGGCCAGCTGGCCTGCATACCCTTTGGTTTTCTCTTGTTTTGGAACGTCGACGGTGACGGGTGGCAGCATCAGAACATCGTTATAAAACGCATCCATTTGGCTGACATTTTCACTGCTAAAGCTGACATGATGTAGGACCAGTTTCATTTCCACACTCCCTTGGCTGTGCAGTCTTAAGTAGTTCACAAACTTCCTGAGGCGTCCATACCCCTGACCCAAGCGAATTCAGGAGTAACCACCCACTTGCGAGGGGGACGTGGGCACGTTAAACCGCGCACAAGCAGATAAGGGATCCCCATGTCGATTGATACAAGCACCGCCGCCCGCGTCGCCAAATTGGCCCGCATTAAAGTTGAAGACGATGCGCTGCCAGCATTGGCCGCTGAGTTTAACAATATCCTCGGCTTTATTGAGCAACTCAATGAGGTGGATGTGGATGGCGTTGAGCCGATGACATCTGTTACCCCGCAGCGCCTTAAGCGCCGTGGGGATGTGGTTTCGGATGGATCGCAGCAGCAAGCTATTTTGAAGAATTCTCCTGATGCGCGCGAAGGTTTCTTTGCTGTGCCTAAGGTTATGGAGTGAGCCACGTCTGAATGACGCGCTCAAGCAGCCCTGCGCTGCACCCTGATTTGAGAAAGATGAAAAGATGACAGATCTAAACACACTTGGATTAGCTGAGGCCCGCGACGCACTTCGTGCTGGCTCTACCACGTCTAAAGAATTGACTGAGGCTTGTTTGAAAGCCATCGAGGATGCAGGTGTGCTTAACGCATTTGCCCACCACACCCCTGAGATCGCGATGGAACAGGCGGCAGCGGCCGATGCCCGTATTGCTGTGGGTGATGCCCCTGAGATGTGTGGCCTGCCAATCGGGATCAAAGATTTGTTCTGCACCAAAGGTGTGCCGTCTCAAGCGGGTTCACGTATTTTGGAAGGCTTCTTGCCAGAGTATGAATCAACCGTGTCTAGCAACTTGCTGGGCAGTGGTGCGGTTATGTTGGGTAAACTCAACATGGACGAATTTGCCATGGGTTCCTCTAACGAGACATCCGTTTACGGCAACGCGATCAACCCTTGGAAAGTTGACGAGCGTCAGTTGACCCCAGGTGGATCATCCGGTGGATCTGCGGCAGCTGTTGCGGCTGATCTATGTTTGGCTGCGACTGGGACAGACACCGGTGGTTCTATTCGCCAGCCAGCGGCTTTCACGGGCACTGTAGGCATCAAGCCAACCTATGGCCGTTGTTCACGTTGGGGCGTGGTCGCGTTTGCCTCTTCCCTTGATCAAGCTGGCCCAATGACCAAATCGGTACGCGATGCGGCGATCATGTTGGAAACGATGTGTGGCTACGATCCAAAGGACAGCACCAGCGCTGATTTGGCAGTGCCGAACTTTGAGGCCCTGATGACTGGTGATATTCGTGGCAAGAAAATTGGTCTGCCAAAAGAATACCGCATGGACGGCATGCCCGCTGAGATCGACAAACTATGGGCCGATGGCGCTGATATGTTGCGTGACGCGGGTGCTGAGATTGTTGATATCTCGCTGCCACACACGAAATATGCATTACCAGCGTACTATGTGATTGCGCCTGCTGAGGCATCTTCGAACCTCGCACGTTATGACGGTGTTCGCTACGGTCACCGCGCCACATTGGACGCGGGCGATGGCATCACAGAGATGTACGAGAAAACCCGCGCTGAGGGATTTGGACCAGAGGTGCAGCGCCGCGTAATGATCGGGACATATGTATTGTCTGCTGGTTTTTATGACGCCTATTACAACCGCGCCCGTCGCGTACGCACGTTGATCAAGAAAGACTTTGAAGACGTGTTTGCGACTGGTGTTGATGCAATCCTGACACCTGCAACGCCATCTTCGGCCTTTGGTTTGGGTGAAATGACGGATGTTGATCCGGTGCAAATGTACCTTAATGATGTGTTCACAGTTACTGTGAACATGGCGGGCTTGCCAGGGATTTCCGTTCCAGTTGGTCTTGATTCCAAAGGTTTGCCAATGGGTCTGCAACTGATTGGTCGTCCATGGGAAGAAGCTGATCTGCTGTCTTCCGCCTATGCGCTTGAGAAAGCTGCGGGTTTTGTAGCCAAGCCAACCAAATGGTGGTAAATTGCGCAAAAATTTAGCGCACTTAAGCGAACCAGAGGCAGAGAGTATGACGATCCGATTGATAATGATGGCTTCAGCACTTGGAACTTTGGCTGCTTGCCAACTTGCACTTCCTGAAAGTGGAGCAGGTGCACAGCTTGATACGCCATTGACGGTTCAGTCGAAGTCACAACCGTCTAGCAACCAACAAAATCAAGAGATTCAGGCGGTAACGTCAGAGTCTGCGCCTGTTGCTGCAACGGTTTCTAAGCAGACGAATTCTGTTGCTGACGATACTTTGGCGGCGCTGGGCACCAGTGGTTCACTTACTTCCGTTGAACCCGGACGACAGTTGGTGAATGCCAGCCCGTCCAATCCTGCACCAGTTACAGTGAATAATGCGGGCATTTCTGATGAAAATGATTTCGGTGCTGTATCTGGCCGGCAATCTATCGAAAGCGATAAGGCGCGTATTGCTGCCAACCGAGCGCAATACGCGATTGTTCAGCCGACAGCATTGCCAAGCCGCAGTGGTTCTAATCAGCTAAATGTTGTGGCCTATGCACTGGAAACACAACATCCGCGTGGAACGCAGGTTCACCGTCGTTTAGGTTTTGCATCGGTTGCGAAAACACAACGCAATTGCGCGAAATACAATTCGGCAGATGATGCTCAGCTTGAGTTCTTGACCCGCGGTGGCCCTACCAGAGACCGCCTAGCTTTGGATCCTGATGGTGACGGTTATGCCTGTGATTGGAATCCAGCAAAATATCGCAGGTGATCGATCGAATCGTCTCTTCCAACTTCGGTTCATGGCGTGATGTCCTTCGCCCTTCGTTGATCGTTTTACATTTCACTGTTTTCAAGACAGCAGAGGTCGGCATTGAACGGCTGTGTGATCCCGCATTTGAAGTTCTGCACATCACGTAGTTTCCAATTTGGGTCAATCTTGATAGCGGCTTAACGCTCCAACCCATTGACGAGCGCTCAAACAAAACGCAAAAGGCGATTGCGCGGAAGGCTGGATGGTCGCGGGGTTGGTAACAATCGCGAATCGCGAGGAAAGTCCGGACTCCACAAAGCAATGGTGCCGGGTAACGCCCGGCGGGGGTAACCCTAGGGAAAGCGCCACAGAAAATAGACCGCCTGTGTGCGGATCGGGCAACCGATATTACACGCAGGTAAGGGTGAAACGGTGGGGTAAGAGCCCACCGCGGGACGGGCAACCGGACTGGCAAGGCAAGCCCCACCAGGAGCAATGCCAAATAGGGATCGCGTGCGACGCAAGTCGCGGGGCTGCTTTTGCCCCAGCAGGTCCGGGTTGGCAGCTAGAGGTGCGCAGGTAACTGCGTGCTAAGATGAATGACTATCTCGGGTGTGGTAACGCATCTAGACAAAATCCGGCTTACAGGCCTTCCGCGCATATCTACATTTTTTGTCATTTAGGGCCCGAAAGGGCTGCGAATCCGATGATGTGAAATGATCAGCTTTGGCAGTGTATCGCTGTTGGAAATGTAGTACCGAAGCCTTGTGTGCAGTGTTTTTTACAGCATCGTGGTTTTTTTTCTGCTGCTGACCGATGATCTTCCTGCTTTTGCGGTTGACTCGGATGGCGGGCGAGGTAGAAGCCATAATCTAAGAATTCACGCGCGGTTCCGCTTTTTCAGGAACCTACGCAGCAGGAGAAGTAACATGGCTAAGCCAACCACGATTAAAATCCGTTTGAACTCGTCCGCGGGCACTGGCCACTTCTATGTGACCAAAAAGAATGCACGTACAATGACTGAAAAAATGGTCGCACGTAAGTATGACCCAGTTGCACGTAAGCACGTTGAGTACAAAGAAGGAAAAATCAAGTAAGATTTTTTCTGACTACGTATACAAAGGCCGCGCATTTATCGCGGCCTTTTGCGTTTTGGGACTTATTGTGAGTTGGGTTCTTCCGAAGGTTAATACTCGAAGCCAGAGTAGCGGTTCTTTTGATTTACAGCTTCCGGCTTGTTGACGAATTTGTCCCAGACCCCGCTCGGCCGCCAGATGCCGTCCATCCTAGTAAGCGCCCGTTGTCTGTCACCGCCTAATCCCTCAAGCGCGTAACGGTAAAAGAATGCTGTGACGAGGACGTTGTAGATTCAGTGCACGTGGATCGATTTCCCGTTGAGCCGCTCAAGTGCTGTGCAAAACGCGTCAAAGTCCGCTTGGGCAGGGTTGTTGAAATCTACGGGAATATAGATATCGTTGATGGCGAGGACCGCTAAACATTACGCCTCATCATCCAATGCGCCGTCCTTGCTATGGGGGCAAGATTGATGACATCCCTCACGCCAAGTGTCTTGATCACCGCGGATTGAGCCTCTGTCGGTTGGCCCCATAGGGTGGTGATGGCGTCAATGCGCCGCCAATTGATCACACCGGTTGGGTCAGTCTTATTATTCCCAGTCGACAAGGTCCTCAAATGTTGCGTGCGGCGGATAAGTCAAATTTCTCGCGAGCAGGCGGGGTTTACGGTTTAGCGATCGGAAGGCGCTGTGTCTTTGTCGAGTGCTGCAAAAGCCATCAACTCTTCGCGCGTGTACTTAGTGTATACGCGCAACTGACTTGGGCGTTGATGTAGCCGGCTAACCCCATCTCGACGTGCTTTTAGGGGGCGTATGGGGCGCGGAACAAAGCCTCCACCGCAATTGGGGCAGACGTTACTGAGGACGTTGTTCACGCAGTTTGCGCAGAACGTGCACTCATAGGTACAGATCATGGCATTGGCAGCTTTTGGTTGCAGATCGCAATCACAGCACTCGCAGTTTGGTCTTAGCTCCAGCATCGTCTTCTCCTGCCGTTAAATGAAAAAGGGCCACCCAATTGGGCGGCCCTGATTACATCAAATGGTGTTGATGTTTATTCTTGTTGGCCCATGAACATCAGCAAGAACTGGAACATGTTCAAGAACGAGATGTACAATGACAACGCGCCGTCTGAAGCTGCTTTGTCCAACCATTCTTGGTCACCGTGGTGAGCATGTGCAACGTATGTGCGTTTGATGTCTTGTGTGTAGTAAGCTGTTAGGCCTGCAAAGATCAAAACACCGATCGCTGAGATCGCCATCATCATTACAGAAGACTGCAAGAAGATGTTGATAACCATTGCAACAAGTAGACCGATCACACCCATCATCAGGAATGTACCCATGCCAGACAGGTCTTTCTTCGTGGTATAAC
>Ga0206126_10006435_pt1 | contig 10398 bp, 8 predicted proteins | sample Helgoland_Spring_5_FD_148621 | JGI IMG/M metagenome (GOLD analysis project Ga0206126, IMG submission 148621) | Pelagic subsurface seawater microbial communities from Kabeltonne, Helgoland, North Sea - Helgoland_Spring_Bloom_20160412_1 | ecosystem: Environmental > Aquatic > Marine > Epipelagic ...
AGTGTTTAATTAGGTCCTCTTTGGTATCGCTATGCGGCAATCACAAAATAGATCAACCTACAATTAAACTAATTCTTAACGTAACTTAAAGATGGAGAGAACTATGATTTTTATGTGCCAATATCAAATTGAAAATGATAAAAAGACTGATACCCAGGCTTTTTTTGCAAGTATGACGCCAGAACAAATTTCTGGAGAACTTCCTAATGGTGTAAAACAGATTGGACGCTGGCATGACATACCAAATGGCTGTGGATGGGCTGTAATTGAATCTGATAATCAGGAAAACCTAACTTCATGGATGATGGGCTGGTCAGGGCAGTGTACTTTCCCAACTGTGACGCCAGTAGTTGACGATGATACTGCTAGGAAGCTGGTGCAAGCATTGCTTGCATCCCAGCAAGGTTGATTTAATCGATAACAATTGAGCCTTGTGCAGTAAAAAACTGCTCAAGGACTTTTGTTTTTTAGCCCATGAGGAGTGTGGTTAGACATTTGAAATATTATTTATCTATTTCAGCAGTCACGATATATCTTTCAGAACCAATCTTTTGTGAATTAAATGGCCAACAAGTTGTGAGTATTATCAGATTCTTATCGGGGATATGCCACTGCTAGTTAGGCAGTAAGTGGCGGTGTCGTCTGACTACATAGATCAAGAATCAGGTTTTGCAAGTGGGCGAAGTTTTGAAGTACTTAAATGGGTTTTCTGTTGTCGTTCATAAAAATTAAAGACTATCCTCAACACCGTCAAGTTTGTCTGACAATGCCTCTTTTAGGATGTTATCCGCAATCAACGTTTGATTTTAAAAAATAGCATCATCTGTTATTCTGTGACGAAATCCAACTGGGTCGTATTTTGAATAGGATGAAGATTACTTATCCGGGAATTTCTAAATCCAAAGTTCAGTTAGATCTAGGAATTACGACACTAATCCCTTGCAGTAGCGTGTCAAACTTGCTTTCTGGATTGCTATCAGTAACAATTATATCACCGTTTTTGAGTGCAGGTTGACGCAAAGCGGGTCTTCGGTCTTGTGGTATGAACTTGGATTGATCAACGGCCATAATAGCTTGAGCCGCATTTTTTAGCATCGCATTTGCGATATCAACTTCGCATTTTTCATGCACTAAAAACCCCCTTTCGGCATCAACCATTGATGCTGAAAGAACAACATAATCTACTTGCATGTGTTCAATAACGTCGAAGGCGGTGCGATCAAACGCAGCGCCGTCATGATCGCGTAACTGCGTGCCCGCCATTGAAACCTTGTTACCAGGGATGATTGCAAGCGTGCTGGCGACAAAGGCTGAATTTGTTACGACGGTAAGCCGTTGTTTTGTTCGCAAGGCCTGCGCTATAAAACCTGATGTAGAACCAGTGTCGATAGCAACACTTGCATCATCAGGGATGATATCTGCCGTTAACTTTGCGATAGCAACTTTGGCGTCACGGTTCAAATTCATACGCGCCAAAAATGGAGGATCAGTAGCAGTACGGTTAGAAACCAAAGCCCCGTGTACTTTGCTTAGATTACCAGATTCAACAAGCGATTGTGATACCCTTCGGATCGTTTGATCCGAGACTCCTAGCATCCGAGATAGTTCTATTACGGAGACGGTTCCGCGCATATCAACTGCGTGTAGAATTTGTGTTTTGTATTTCGACATTTTCTTTACATAAGTCCCTATTTTTTATCGAATAAATGTCTTTATGTGTTAATTTTCACATTAAATCCAACAAAAATCAACATTTTCCAACATATGTGTTGATTATCGGTGGTCAAGTTTCAAGTGCTCACCATTTCCAGCAATGCGGCATGAAGTGCAGATGTTGCTGCCGTTAATATTCGACCATCGGATGACCTTGTTAATGGCTTACCCTGCCAATCAGTCATGATGCCACCTGCAGCTTGGACGACTGCACAAACGGGTAAGTAATCATATGGTTGCAAGTCAAAATCGACAACGGCATCTGCCAACCCGCACGCGACCAAAGCATGTGGATAACAATCCGCGCTCATACGTCGAAGGTCGCCTGCGTTGATCAACTTGGCGAACACGTCAGGTTCGGATATTGCAATTTTATCAGCTTCATTAATGAACAGGCGTGCAGAGCCAAGTTCTTTGCAATCGTTCACCGATATAGGGACACCATTGCAGGTTGCCCCAAGACCAACAGCCCCAGAATAAACTTCATCAAGTGCGGGCATTCGAATGATGCCCAGTTGCGGCCCATTAGAGTTAATGTACCCCAAAAGCACTCCAAACAGAGGCAGTCCAGTAATAAATGAACGTGTTCCATCGATCGGATCAACAATCCACATATCTGTTCCATCACCAGATTGACCAAATTCTTCACCAAAGATGGCCTCATCTGGAAAGGCATTCGCCAATCCTTTTCGAATTGCCTGCTCTGTTTCTTTGTCTGCAACAGTCACGGGGCTTAGGTCTGCTTTGGTTTCAATATTAGGACTGTTTCTAAAATATGACACGGCTACTTGCGCGGCGGTTTGTGTGATTTCTGTTGCTTTAAGAAGTCGTTTTTCTAAGTCGTTCATGTCAGCCTCATGTTATCTAGCGGTTTTTATGGCCATGTATTTCGCAATTTATAACAAAATTCAACAAAAATTTACCAAATTGTTGTTTTTTGTTGATTTAAATTACGATTCCTTGTTAACTGATTTTACGCATACTGGCGCACGATAAGTTATGGCTTGAATCAAATAGGCGCGCTGGTTTCATTTAGGGAGAAAAAAATGAAATATCTTTCCATTACCGCAGCTGCATTGATTGCGGCTGCTCCGGCATTTGCACAAGAATCCAGCGATCCAATTAAACTGACTTTGCACGATTGGTCAGGTCAGTTGATTACCACAACGCTTATGGGCGAAGTGCTGGAAGAAGCTGGCTATAATATCGAATATGTTCAAGCAGATTACATTGCGCAATTTGCTGGTCTGAAAACAGGTGACTTACATGTTGCTATGGAAATCTGGGAAACAACCGGACGTGAAGCAATGGACGAAGCATTTGCCACTGGTAAAGTTGTCAATCAGGGCGAAACGGGAATGCAAGCGATCGAAGAGTGGTGGTATCCCGCATATATGGAAGAGCGTTGCCCAGGCCTGCCAAACTGGGAAGCCTTGAAAGATTGTGCTGAAGCTTTTTCAACACCAGAAACTGCGCCCTTGGGTCGATATCTAGGTGGCCCAGTCACATGGGGTGGCTTTGATGAAGAACGTGTTGAAGCACTTGAACTGGATTTCGAAGTTGTTCACGCTGGCACAGATGCGGCATTGTTCGCAGAACTTGAAGCCGCGTATCAGCGTGAAGATCCAATCATGTTGTGGATTTATTCACCACATTGGGCACCTGCAAAATTTGACGGTAGCTTCGTACAGTTCCCAGCATATTCGCCAGAATGTTATAATGATGCATCTGTCGGGTTGAACCCAAATGCGGCTTATGATTGTGGTAAACCAACAGGTCCGATCTGGAAAGTATCATGGTCAGGGTTGGCAGACAAATGGCCAAACGCTGCGACAGCGATCCAGAACTTCACAGTTAGCAACGTTGACATGGGAGCAATGGTTGCCGATGTTGATCTTAACGGAAAATCCGTTGAAGATACAGTTGCCGCTTGGATGTCTGCGAACAAAGACACTTGGTCCACTTGGATCGCCAAGTAATTCATACAACAAGCACGCATCGATTTTCGGTGCGTGCCACCAAACACACTTAATCCACCACAGTGCATTTTGAATGTAACTGATCAAAAAGGCTGACTGCTGTCAGAGGCCAGAATGAACAAATCTGTTATCTTAGAATGTCGCGACGTTTGGAAGCTTTATGGTGCGCAGAGTGAGAAATTTCTGATAAACAATACAAACCCACAATCTGATGACCTAGACCAAGCGGGTTTGATCGGCGCTGTACGCGCAGCAAACGTCCAAATCCTTCAAGGTGAAATCTTTGTCATTATGGGGCTATCTGGATCGGGGAAATCTACGTTGGTACGTTGCCTTTCGCGTCTTATTGAGCCGACGGCAGGCGAAATTCACTTTGAAGGTGAAAACTTATTAACCAAGTCTGAACCTGAACTTATTCAAATCAGACGTTCTAAGATGGGTATGGTCTTTCAACAATTTGCACTGCTGCCGCATCTGACCGTTTTGGAAAACGCAGCCTTTCCGTTGGATGTGCAAGGTGTGGACAAAGTCACCCGCGAAGCGCGGGCACGCGAAGTTGTTGAATTGGTAGGCTTGCGTGGGCGGGAAAATAATTTCCCGCGCGAATTATCTGGCGGTCAGCAACAACGTGTCGGGATTGCGCGATCATTGGCAGTAGAACCAGATTTGTGGTTTTTAGATGAACCTTTTTCAGCGCTTGATCCCCTTATTCGGCGTGAAATGCAGGATGAATTCCTGCGATTGCAAAATATGTTGCACAAAACAATTGTGTTTATCACCCATGACTTTGATGAGGCAATTCGTCTAGCAGATCGCATAGCAGTCATGAAAGATGGGGCAATTCAACAGGTCGCAACGCCTGAACAATTAGTCTTGAACCCTGCAACTGACTATGTCGCTGAATTTACTAGACATGTCAGCCGATCCAAAGTGATCACAGCCGCGTCAATTGTGGAACCAATAAGTGGCAACAGTTTTTCAGGTCAAGTTGCACATGACGCGCTGATTGATACAATTGCAGATCAAGTAGAACGTTCAAAACATCCCTATCAAGTTATACAAGACGGCAATGTTATTGGTCAGATTACCCGTAAAGCGGTCATCGACGTTCTTGTTGGGCGTAAATAATATGGGGCGCTATCTTAAATCAGGCATGATTTTTTGGTTTGGATTATTTACCATAACTTGGGCTCTATCGACGTGGTCTTTCCAAATGTACAAGGCATTGGATGCACGTTGGATTATTCGTTTTCCCAAACAATGGGAACTGCCATTAGAAGGGCACATCAGTAATTTCCTTGATTGGATAGTGGAAAGTGCAGGTTTCTTTTTCTTCTCTTTCAAGGATTTAACCCGTTCAATTGCTGCCGTGATCGAAGCACCTTATCAAATTTTGCGCAATCTTTTGATCGAGGGCTTTTCAACGGGCTATGGTGATACTGCTGTGCAGCTGTCACCTTCGTTAAGTTGGATTGCCGTGATTATTTGCGTCTCTGCGATTGGGCATTATGCGCGCGATTGGATATTGGCCGCGCTGGTGGGTGGCTGTTTCTTATATCTCGCGGTGTTTGGACAATGGCACAGTGCGATGATAACATTGGCTTCGATTTTGATCGCCGTTCCAATTGGGGCAATCGGTGGGACACTTTTGGGGGTTGCTGCCTACAGGATGCCATTGTTTAACCGCATGTTGCGCCCAGTCCTTGATTTGATGCAGACAGTACCAGTTTTTGCCTATCTTGTGCCTATTCTAATCTTGTTTGGTTTTGGTCCCGTCGCCGCATTGATTGCTACGATAATTTACGCAATGCCCCCTATGGTGCGAATTACCATTGTGGCGTTACAAAGCGTACCAAACGAAATCATAGAGGCTGGGCGCATGGCTGGATGCACACGCCGCCAGATCATGTGGAAAGTATTAGTCCCTTCTGCCACCCCCACACTTATGGTTGGAGTAAATCAAGTTATCATGCTGTCACTCAACATGGTGATTATCGCATCAATGATTGGTGCTGGCGGTCTTGGCTTTGATGTATTGGCCTCTTTGCGCCGTCTTGATATTGGCGGGGGAATAGAAGCCGGGCTTGCCATTGTTGTAATGGCCGTAGCACTTGATCGCACCAGCCAAGCGTTTGCAAAGCGCAGTCAGCGCGCACGTCTTACTGGCAATACCGTGCAACGCCATCCATGGAGCAGTACAGTCTTTTTGATCATTGCCGCGACGATGATTTTAGGGAATTTCGTCCCAGCAATACAAACCTATCCAGAGGAGTTTGCCATCACTACGGGGCCGTTTTGGTCGCATGGAATGAAATGGATCAACATCAACCTCTTTGACACATTTGAGGCCATAAAAATCGTAATTCTGCAATGGCTACTATTGCCAGTGAAAAAGTTTTTTGTCGGCATTCCGTGGGCTTGGGGGATTATTGCAATGGGCCTGATTACGTGGCGCGTTGGTGGCTGGAAGTTGGGTATCGTGGCTGGATTAATGATGAGCTTTATCGCCGCTAGTGGATTGTGGTCAAAGGCGATGATTACGATATATCTATGCGGTGTCTCGGTCTTTATAGCAACACTGATCGGTATTCCCCTTGGTATTTGGGCGGCTGAAAAACCACGCGCAGGGCGAGTAATCTTGGCGATGATGGATACACTTCAGACATTACCTAGCTTTGTATACCTAATCCCTGTGATCATGTTGTTTCGTGTGGGTGATTTTAGCGCCATGATTGCAGTGGTTCTTTACGCATTAGCGCCCGCTGTGCGCTACGCCGCCCATGGTCTGCGCGATGTTCCAGAACAAATGATTGAGGCTGGCGCGATGGCAGGGTGCACCAAACGCCAAATTTTGTGGCGTATCAAATTACCAATGGCGACACCGCAATTACTGTTGGGGTTAAATCAAACAATCATGTTGGCCTTATCCATGTTGGTAATTACCGCGCTGGTCGGCACGCGTGACTTGGGCCAAGAAGTCTACATTGCTTTAACTAAAGCCAATGCAGGACAGGGTATTGTTGCCGGTCTTTCGGTCGCTTTTATCGCTATCATTGCCGATAGAATTGTAAATGCGTTGGCTGACGGCCAACGACGGAGGTTAGGGTTATGATAGATAAAGCCATTCAACAAGCCGCCAAGCTTAGCTGTTTTAATAATCCACAAGATATTGAGCGGCTTGGCGGGGGTATAACGAATGTAAACCTGCGCCTGCGTGATGAGGATCGTCATTATGTAGTGCGCCTTGGTACAGATATCGAAGAACATGGTGTGATGCGTTGGAACGAATTGGCACTGTCACAAGCTGCAGCCAAAGCAGGGTTTGCGCCCAACGTCGTTCACCATGAACCAGGTGTTTTGGTACTCGATTTCTTGGACGCTCGAACCTTCACCGAAGAAGACGTCCGCAACGTAGATAACCTGCCACGTATCATTGATTTGGTTGCGCGTGTGCACCGTGAAATTGGCGCAAAGCTGACGAAACCTGTGCTGGCGTTTTGGCCGTTTCAAGTCAATCGCACCTATGTTACTCGGCTGAAAATCGATCGTTCAGCCCATGCATCGATTTTGCCCCAAATGCTGAAACAGAACGACATGTTGGAAGCAGCCACGGGCCAAGTCGATCTGGTAGTTGGCCACAATGACCTGTTGGCTGCAAATATACTGGATGACGGAAAACAATTGTGGCTGATTGATTGGGAATACGGCGGCTATAATTCTCCGTTGTTTGATCTGGCAGGATTGGCATCAAACAATGGTCTGTTTGAATTCCAAGAACAGTCAATGTTGGCACAATATTTCAACACAACATCAGAAGAATACTGGCGACCTTATCATGCCATGAAATGTGCGTCTTTGATGCGCGAAACCTTGTGGTCGATGACCTCTGAAATTCACTCTAAGTTGGATTTTGATTATTCCGCTTACACCTCCGAAAACATGGACAGGCTTAATGCTGCCTTGTCTGACTTTGCAAACACATAAGGCTTATTATGACACTTCCTTCCTCTTCAAAAATAATCATTATAGGTGGCGGCATCATCGGGTGTTCAACCGCGTATCATCTGGCGCAAATGGGCCAAGAGGTGCTGTTGTTGGAAAAAGCACAGCTTACCTCTGGTTCAACATGGCATGCGGCTGGTCTGGTTGGGCAATCACGCTCCAACGCCAATATCACCCAACTTTTGGGCTACTCGATTGATCTGTATGATAAGTTAGAGGCTGAAACAGGGCTGGCGACGGGTTGGAAAATGAACGGCGGCTTAAGACTTGCATGTAACGACGAACGCTGGACTGAGGTCAGACGACAAGCAACGACAGCACGCAGCTTTGGTTTAGACATGCAGTTATTGTCACCACAAGAAGCCCAAGACTTGTGGCCATTGATGGATATAGACGACGTTGTTGGTGCGGCGTTTTTGCCATCGGACGGTCAAGCAAATCCAGCCGACATTACACAAGCTCTTGCCAAAGGTGCGCGCGCAAAAGGTGCGAAACTGGTTGAAAATACACCTGTGAACGAAATCTTGACCGAAAAAGGCCAAATCATTGGTGTGCGTACACCCCAAGGTGACATCACATGTGAGAAGCTGGTACTTTGTTGTGGTCAATGGACGCGTGAACTGGCTAAAACCATTGGGGTTACGGTGCCGTTGGTGTCGGTTGAACATCAATACATGGTCACGGAATCCTTCGGTGTACCATCAAACTTGCCGACATTGCGCGATCCAGATCGGTTGACGTATTACAAAGAAGAAGTCGGTGGTTTGGTCATGGGGGGATATGAACGAAACGGCATCCCTTGGGCAGAAAATGGTATCCCTGATCCTTTTGATTTTCAGCTATTGGAATCAAACTTTGATCATTTTGAACAGCTGGTAGAACTGGCATTGCCACGTGTTCCTGCACTTCAAACCGCCGGGATCAAGCAACTAATCAATGGACCTGAAAGTTTTACTCCAGATGGTAATTTCATACTTGGTGAAGCACCTGAAATGTCGAATGTCTTTATCGGTGCTGGCTTTAATGCCTATGGTATTGCTGCTGGCGGGGGTGCTGGCATGGCGTTGGCCGAATGGGTTGCTAACGGTGCCCCACCATATGATTTGTGGCCAGTAGATATTCGCCGTTTTGGCCGCCCACATACTGATGAGGAATGGGTGCGCACTCGCACGATGGAGGCTTATGGCAAGCATTATACCATGGCGTGGCCATCCGAAGAACACGACAGTGGGCGCCCTTGTCGTCGATCACCTCTTTATGACACCCTGCGAAACGGAGGCGCTGTTTTTGGTGAAAAGCTGGGTTGGGAACGCCCTAATTGGTTTGCACAAGATGGCGAAGATGCACGTGATATCTATACCTTTGATCGCCCCAATTGGCACGGCCCTGTTGCTCGTGAACATAAGGCGGCCCGTGAAGCGGCGGTGTTATTCGATCAGACGTCCTTTGCCAAATTCATCCTCAAAGGCCCTGATGCAGAAGCGGCACTAAACTGGATCGCATCAAATCGCGCAGACAAGGCTGTGGGGTCTATCATTTACACACAAATGTTGAACGACAAGGCTGGCATCGAATGCGATTTAACCTGTGTACGAACCGCACAAGATGAATATTACATTGTCACGGGCACAGGTTTTGCTACGCATGATTTCAACTGGATTTCGCAAAACATTCCGACCGACATGAATGCCCAGCTCGTGGATGTCACATCGTCTAATGCCGTTCTGTCGTTGTTTGGGCCTAAAGCTCGCGATATTTTGGCGACATGTACAGGTGATAACGTCAGCCATGATGATTTTCCGTTTGGGCAATCGCGTATGATTGGTATCGCTGGCTGTCCCGTTTTGGCGATGCGCATCACTTACGTCGGTGAGTTGGGTTGGGAACTTCATTTGCCAGCCGAATATGCACTGACGGTCTACAACGCTTTGCATGCAGCGGGCGGACCCCATGGATTGTGCAATGCGGGTTACCGTGCCATCGAAACGTTGCGATTGGAAAAAGGTTACCGCGCATGGAGCGCGGAGATCGGCCCAGATCACACACCCGATGAGGCAGGCCTTGGTTGGGCTGTGAAGATGAAATCAAACATTCCGTTCAAAGGGCGTGATGCCGTTCAAGCACAGCGCGAAAATGGTGTGAAGAAATTCATGGCGACGTTTACTTGCGGCGGTGATGTTATTTTATTGGGCCGTGAAACCATCTATCGCAACGGTGAAAGATGCGGATGGCTGTCATCTGCGGGCTATGGGCACACATTGGACAAAAGCATTGGTATGGGTTTTGTGCGTAGCGAAGACATAATTGATAAAGATTACGTTTTATCAGGTGATTACGAATTAGAAGTTGCGACACAAAGAGTGAAGGCAGAGGTTTCCCTGTCACCACTATTTGATCCTAAAATGGAAAAGACAAAAGCCTAGTAGATAGATCCATTATTATCATTCACATGATTATTGCTCTAGATCATAACCCACCCTCGCCAAATTAGCTTCTGAGTAAAGGCTATAGAACCGGTGATATCAAGGCCTCAGCCGGTGTTGTCAGACAAAGCCTAGCAAATCTCAAAGTGCCACGCTCACATAAACCTATGATGCGCAGATTTGGAACCACTCCTTGAGAGCGGTTGTGCGTTTTTGCTTATAAGTCTGTCTACTTTCGAGATGTCTTTCGTGATTGAAGTGGTTGTATATTTGACTGTGAT
>Ga0206126_10006439_pt1 | contig 10393 bp, 10 predicted proteins | sample Helgoland_Spring_5_FD_148621 | JGI IMG/M metagenome (GOLD analysis project Ga0206126, IMG submission 148621) | Pelagic subsurface seawater microbial communities from Kabeltonne, Helgoland, North Sea - Helgoland_Spring_Bloom_20160412_1 | ecosystem: Environmental > Aquatic > Marine > Epipelagic ...
ACTCTAAGCGATATCAGCAGTAACAAAAAAACCGCTGGCGATGAAACCAGCGGTTTTTTTATTCAGTTTAAGGCGCCAAATATCAGGCGTTTTCCAACTGGTAGTAATCCATTAAAATCTGCGCCACTTCAGGACGTGAGAATTCAGGCGGTGGCGCAATGCCATCACCCAACATCTGCCGAACCTTGGTACCGGAGAGCAGGATAAAATCATCCTTGGTGTGATCTTCGGCTTCATTCATCATTACCACACGATTGAGTTTGGTGGAAAAAGCGGTGTGATCGGCATTAAAAATTTCAATTTCCAGTGAACCGGCAGGGACTTTCTCATCAAAGATCGTCTGTGCGTCAAAGGCACCGTAATAGTCACCGACACCCGCGTGATCGCGACCGACAATCAGGTGAGTACAGCCCATATTCTGACGGAACACCGCGTGCAGCACCGCCTCACGGGGACCGGCATAGAGCATATCGAAACCATAACCCGTTACCATCACGGTATTCTCGGGAAAATACAGTTCAACCATTTTGCGAATGCAGTCATCGCGCACCGACGCCGGAATATCACCTTCTTTTAACTTACCGAGTAACATATGCACAACAATGCCATCGGCACCGAGACGCTCCATGGCCATATGACAGAGCTCTTCGTGGGCACGGTGCATCGGATTGCGGGTCTGGAACGCGACAACCTTGTTCCAACCGCGCTCGGCGATTTCGTTGCGAATCTCTGTCGCAGTGCGGAAGGTATCCGGGAAATCGGCCTGAAAATAGCTCAGGTTGAGCACCTGAATATTACCCGATATAAGCTGGTTACCAAGTTTGGTAAAGGTCGCAACACCGGGATGCTCGGGATCAAGCGTGCCAAAAATATCGGCCGCCATACTTTGGATTTGCTCATCAGACACCTCCTCAATCGCCGCCACATCCATAATCGCCATGACCGGATTGCCCGCGGTGTTTGGGTCGCGCAGCGCAATGCGGCTGGCACCACTAATCGCCGAAACATCTTTAGCCAGATTGATCACTGGCACGGGCCAGAACAGGCCATCAGTAGTGTGCAGTGTCTGCGACACACTCAACGCATCGGCAAGATTCATATAACCCGTCAGCGGATTAAAGTATCCGGTACCGAGCATCACGGCATTAGCGGCCGCAGCCGAATTAAGCAGCAGCGAAGGCAGTGACTCGGCTTCGGTCAGAAGCTGTTGCTTTTTTGCTGCATCGACAAGCAGTGAGTTGAGGTGTTCTGATCCATGGGGCTTAATCAAAGGTGTTTCTCCATTCATGTGAAATCAAATAATTCAGGTGCTAACCGGTAACGGGCTTTAAACAATAAAATTGTGAGCTTCAAGATAGCGGATAATCACATTCACCTCTTTCTCCAGGCTCATCTGATCGGTCCGCAGATGGATCTCAGCTGCGAGTGGCGCCTCATAGGGGTCGTCGATCCCGGTAAAGTTTTTGATCTCTCCAGCGCGGGCTTTTTTATACAGCCCCTTGGGATCACGGCGCTCTGCTTCTTCCAGTGCACAGTCTACAAACACTTCGACAAACGGATACCCCGACTCGGCGTGCAGCGCGCGTACCTCGTCGCGGTCAGCGCGGTAAGGACTGATAAAACTCGACAGTACAATCACACTCGAGTCGACGAACAGCTTGGCGATCTCGCCGATACGGCGGATATTCTCGGTGCGATCTTCAGCAGAGAAACCGAGATTTTTATTGATCCCGAGACGAATATTGTCGCCATCCAGACGGTAACTGAGGCAGCCGCGTTCAAACAGCGCTTTTTCCAGCGCCACCGCAACGGTACTTTTACCGCTACCAGACAGCCCGGTAAACCACAACGTGGCGCCTTTATGGCCCATCAGTGCATTGCGATCCTCAAGGGTAATATCACCATCATGCCAAGTAACATTGGTTGCTTTTTGTTCTGTCATAACCATCCGCCTTCTGTGGGCTAGTTTAAACTTGAGTTAATTAAAGTCGCGATAGTAGAGGCTTTTAAACTATAAGTAAAACAGGATATTATGCGTTACATTATCGATTTAATCGATAACACATCCAACCCGAAAAAGTACCAAAGAAATGAAATATAGCCTTCGACAGTTGCAGATTTTTCTCGCCATCGCCCGCTATGAAAACATCTCTCGAGCCGCTGCTGAACTGCATATGTCGCAATCCGCGGCAAGCTCAGCCCTGCAGACTTTAGAGCAAGCCTACGACACCAATCTGTTTAGTCGCTCGGGTAAAACCTTAAAGCTCAATGCGACCGGCATTACGCTGCGCGATAAAGCCCAGGTTTTAATCGCACAGGCCGATGAGTTTGAGCAGGCATTAGAAGGGCTCAGCGATATTGGCCATATCAAAATTGCCGCCAGCTTTACGATCGGCAACCACCTGGCCGTCAGTTATCTGGCGGGCTACCTCTCTCAACACCCGCAAGCAAAAGTGGACATCAATGTCGGCAACAGCCCTGATGTTGCAGAGCAGGTGCTTAACTACGAGGTCGATATTGGCATGATCGAAGGTGAAATCCACCACCGTGAGTTAGAACTGATCCCCTGGCGCCAAGATCAGCTCAGGGTTTTTTGTAGCCCTGATCACCCGCTGGCCAAAAAACAACGTCTCAGCGACAGCGATATCACCAGCGCCAGGTGGATACTACGTGAACCCGAATCCGGCGCGCGCCAGACTTTTAATAAAGCGCTGGCCGGGTTGGTGCCACAACTGGATATTTACCTGCAATTCAAACATAACGAAGCGATTAAAAAAGCTGTTGAAGCAGGGCTGGGCATTGGCTGTCTCTCGGAAATTGTTCTGCACAACAACTTCAAAAGCGGTGACCTGGTGCCGCTCAAACTACCGAAACGAGATATGACGCGAACATTTTATTTTGCTCTGCCAAAAAATCGCCACAGAAAAGTCGCGATTGACTGGTGGATGCAGCAATGTCGCAATGCCGACACTTAGATCGGAGAGTTTTTCAGACACAATTAGTGACATAGCCCCCCGTCTAAAACGTATAATGCGGCTTCGCTCTTTCAACTGATTTTTAACTGGATCTTTCGATGACTGTTCGCACCCGTATTGCACCCTCTCCCACCGGCGACCCTCATGTTGGAACAGCCTATGTTGCGCTGTTTAACATGGCCTTTGCCCACAGTCAGGGTGGACAGTTTCTGCTGCGGATTGAAGATACAGACCAAGCACGCTCGACCCCGGAATCTGAACAGGCCATCCTCGACGCCCTGCATTGGCTCGGGCTCGAGTGGGACGAAGGCCCGGACAATGGCGGCCCCCACGGCCCGTATCGGCAAAGCGAGCGCTCTGAAATCTATCGCCAACACGCCGATCAATTGCTCGATAGCGGCCACGCCTTCCGCTGTTTCTGCACTAACGAACGTCTCGACGAATTACGCAAAACCCAGATGGAAGAGAAGCTGCCGGTTGGCTACGACGGCCACTGCCTGCATCTCGAGCAAGATGAGATAGCCAATCGTCTCGCCAACAACGAAAGCCACGTAGTGCGCATGAATGTGCCCCGCCAAGGGCAGTGTGTATTTAACGATATGCTGCGCGGCGAGATAAGCATCGACTGGTCACAGATCGACCTGCAGGTATTACTCAAAGCCGACGGCATGCCCACCTATCATCTTGCCAATGTGGTGGACGATCACCTGATGCAGATCAGTCATGTTATCCGCGGCGAGGAGTGGATCAACTCGGCGCCCAAACATATCTTGCTCTATCAATACTTTGGCTGGGAAACACCGATCTTCTGTCACCTGCCACTGCTGCGCAACACCGACAAGAGCAAATTATCCAAACGCAAAAACCCTACCAGCATCCTGTTTTATCAACGCATGGGTTACCTGCCCGAAGCGATGATCAACTACCTCGGCCGCATGGGTTGGTCAATGCCAGACGAGCGTGAGAAATTTACCCTCGCCGAAATGCTCGACGTCTTTGATATCCAGCGCGTGTCCCTCGGCGGTCCGGTATTTGATGTTGAAAAACTCAGCTGGCTCAACGGCACCTGGATTCGCGAAGAACTCAGTGATGAACAACTCGCCGACCGACTCCAGCAGTGGGCCCTCAACCGTGACACCCTGATGGCTTTCCTGCCGTTCGCAAAGCAGCGCATGGAAACACTGTCCGATCTCGCCCCGCTGGGTAACTACCTGATATCCGGTATGTTGCCAATAAACGCTGATGACCTGCGCAGCGCCGGTATGGACGACGAACAACTTATAAAAGTACTGCAGTTCGCCCTGTGGAAACTCGAAGCCGTGCAATCCTGGAAGCGCGACACTATCTTCAACGCCCTCAAAGAAGTTGCCGACGCTATGGAGATCAAACTCAAGCCCTTCCTGGCACCCTTATTTATCGCCATCGCCGGCAGTAGTGCCTCCATTTCGGTAATGGACTCCATGAACCTGCTCGGCGCAGATATGTCACGCGCCCGCCTGAAGCACGCAATAGAACTACTCGGCGGTATCGGCAAAAAGAAACTAAAAAACCTCGAAAAGGACTATCAGCAACTCAGCTGAAAGCCCTTTAAACAGGGATAACGCGCTTGACTTGCCATAACCTGATCCCTATTATGCGCGTTCTCTTTTGGGGCCTTAGCTCAGCTGGGAGAGCGCAACACTGGCAGTGTTGAGGTCAGCGGTTCGATCCCGCTAGGCTCCACCAAATACAAACCCTCAAACCGTAAGGTTTGGGGGTTTTTATTTGCCCAAATAGAAGTAAATTCAAGAGGTTCAGAGCAAGCATCTAAGACCATAAGCAACGGGGATACCGCTACCGAGCGGACAGGAAACTATTCACAGCATGTCTCTAATGCTTGTTTTGAAGATTCGTCGGCGGTCAAAATAAAAGCCTCTCAACTGTTCGAGAAAGCAGACAAGAAAATATCAACCCTTACCGCTAGTTTCGAATGCTCTCGCGCTCGAGCTGTTGTAGAATCCGGTCTAATTATTTGGACGGGAACTGAACATGGGTAGAGCCTACCAAAACCGCAAAGAATCAATGGCTAAAACTTCGGACGCCAAAGCCCGGGTTTACAGCAAATACGGCCGCGAAATTTATGTCTGCGCCAAAGCCGGGGGGCTAGCCACCGCAGGGAACCTGGCACTGCGTAGTTTGATCGAGCGCGCCAAAAAAGACCAAGTGCCAACCCATGTCATCGACAAAGCCATTGAAAAAGCCAAAGGCGGCGCCGGCGAAAACTTCGAACTCGCCCGCTATGAAGGCTACGGACCCGGCAACTGCATGGTGATTATCGAGTGTCTCACCGACAATCCCAATCGCACCTTTGGTGATGTGCGACTGTGCTTTACCAAGACCAAAACCAAGATCGGCACTCAGGGATCAGTGAGTCATATGTTTGATCATCTGACAATTTTGAAGTTTGCCGGGCAAGACGAAGAAGCGGTGCTTGAAACTCTGCTGATGAACGACGTAGATGTGATCGATATCGAAAATGAAGACGGGATGTTAACTGTCTTTGCCCCACACACCGAATCGTTCAAAGCCAAACAAGCGCTAACCGATGCGTTTGGTGACATCGACTACGACGTGGACGAGATTCAGTTCATTCCCCAGGCCACCACCCTGGTCAGCGGTGACGATGTTGAAATGTTTGAACGCTTCATTTCCATGCTCGACAATCTCGACGATGTGCAAAACATCTACCACAGCGCCGAACTGGGCTAAGGGGCTAAGGGGCTAAAGGGTTAGACGGCCAGAGGGCTTTCGCTAAAGAGCCAGCCAGGGCCCGGCTAATCACCGCACGAGTGGTCGCAGGATCAATCACCGCATCAATCTCCAGATGGGCCGCCGCTTCGGTGGCCTTACCCAACTGATACATCTCCTCCACCAGCTTGTTAAACAGTGCCTCACGCGCCTGCTGATCGATCTCGGCCTCGAGCTCCTTTTTAAATCCAAGTCGCACCGCGCCTTCCAGGCCCATGCCACCAAATTCGCCCGACGGCCAAGCCGCGGTATACACCGGCCGATGAAAACTGCCACCGGCCATCGCCATGGCACCCAAGCCATAACCTTTGCGTAAAAAGATCGCCACAATCGGCACCGTCGTCTGCGCGCCGGCAATAAACAGATTCGCCATACGCCGCACCGACGCCTGCTCCTCGCTCGCCGGCCCAACCATAAAGCCGGGAGTATCACAGAGTGACAAAACGGGAATCGAGAAACTGTTACAGAGTCGAATAAAGCGCGCCGCCTTATCTGCCGCCTCAGCATCCACCGCACCACCCAAAACCTTGCAATCATTGGCAAGCAGGCCCATCGCCCTGCCCTCAATCCGTACAAATCCCGTCACAACACCACTGCCATAGAGGCGCGACAGCTCAACAAAACTGTCACAATCCACTAACTGCTTAATCAGCGCACGAATATCGTACACATAGCGCCGATCATCCGGCATCAACGCACCCAGCTGAGCCTGGTCCGCACAGTCCCAGGACAACAGGTCGCCCTGAAAATAACTCAAACAATGCTGCGCCAATTGCGTAGCATGAGCTTCATTTTCCGCCACCAGGTCAACCACACCATTATTGGCTTGCACCTCAATCGGGCCGATATCGGTCGGCGCAAATTTGCCCAATCCACCGCCTTCGATCATCGCCGGGCCCGCCATACCAATCCATGAGGTCTGCGTAGCAATACGAATATCTGCACAGCCAAACAATGCTGCATTGCCGGCAAAGCAATAACCATTATTCACTGCAATCAGTGGCACTCGACCGCTCAGACCCGCCCAACTGGCAAAACTCGGCACATCCAAACCACCGATCTGAGTCTTTACATCAGTGTCCCCGGGCCGTCCGCCACCGCCCTCGGTATACATCACTACTGGCAGACTGGCGCGCTCAGCCTGATCAAGAATACGATCAATTTTGCGGTGATGAAAATAGCCCTGCGTGCCAGCCAGCACTGTGTAATCATTGACAATTACCGCCACCTGAGCGGCCTGCTCACCAAACTGGCTAGCGTTAATGGTTGCCAGACCGGTAATCACACCATCGGCAGCAGTCTCGATCTTGAGCGTTTCAGCCTCTTTGCGCCCACGCTGAGCCGCCACCGCCAGCTGACCATATTCAACAAAAGAGTCTTTATCACAGAGATTATCAAGATTTTCCCGGGCCGTGCGATAACCCTTGGCATGACGCCGCGCCACCGCATCACTGCGCAGCGCATCAGAGGAATACGCCAATTGCTGTTGCAACGCCTGCAGCATGCTTGCCGATGACTGACTGCTCGCGATAGTTGCTTCAACCTGCGTCCCAGTCTCTGACTCCAGCGCCCTGGCCTTGCAGAGCAGCTGTTCCGCCTGCACCGTGTCGCCCGCTGCCACCGCTATCAATTCAACCTGCATATCGGCCGGCGCAACAACCACAGACTGCATTTTCATCGACTCCAACGTCATTAGCGGCTGACCTTTCTGCAACTGCTGACCCGGGCAGGCATCAACGCCTACCACCGCTGCAGCCGACGGCGCAGTTATCTGTAGAAGCTTTTGTTTCACGGTAAAGAGAACCTTTATTATTGTGCAGCTTGTGGCCCAAACTGTTTTTCGATTGAGCCCAAACGCGGATTTATTATTGTAAGGAAACAGCCAACTCGGGCGATTAGATCAATAAAAACAGATCCAGTCCCAGCAAGATAAGCAACCCGCGCGTCAACAGCTTGGTGCGCGTATCCAACTTATCGTAAGCCAGCTGCAAGCGCTCGAGCTCCGCCTTTGCCAGCGACCCGGTCTCTTTAACCTGCTCCGCACCAGCCAATGCCAGCGAACCGGCAGTGACCCCGGCCGCACCGAGTCCAAACTGTTTCAAAAAAACGCCGTCGATCTGGTCTAGCTTGCATAGTTTTGTCCTGTTCGAAATAGAGTTGCAGTGTAAGGGAGGGCACCGAGTGGCTGCAACTGCGAGCTGAGATCCCTCCTCGCACTGCGTTCTGACAAGACTATAAAGAAAAGGGCTGGGCTTTAAGCGCCATTTACCCATATCAGTATCTCAATCGGCCGGTTAATGCAGTCTGGGAGCCCAAAACAAAAAGATCACTGCGGAGAGTGCCAAGCCGCAAAACAGACCGCAGAGAAATCCGATCAGACCCCTGCTTTCATCTGCACTGGACGCTCGATTGGCGCGCGCGAGTTCTGCGCTGCGTCGGGTGGCAAACTGTTTTTCGATGCGTTTGAGTTCCTCCTGAGCCCAGGGCTCGAGGTCATCGAGTTCGCCGTAAAGAGTGTCCGCGTGCGGTTGCTTATGCATGAACCAGGGCGAATTCACTGAGGGCTTTTTCTATTTGCCCTTTGGCGCAGTCTATATGGGTTTCAATTACGGCGGGTGAGACGCTGAGCTGTTCGGCGATCTGGTCTGTGCTCTGGCCGTTAAACTGATGCGAAAGGAAAATGTAGCGGGTTTTTTCCGGCAGCTGGGTGATGCTCTCTTTGACGGTTTCCTGTTTCAGTTCATCGAGCAGCACATGATAAGCACCACTGTCTTTACGTTGCAGTGGCGCGGATTTGTCGTAGCAGCCGTAATATTGGCTATCCATTTTGCGCTTGCGCAGCACGTTGAGGGCGAGCCGCACGGCCATGCTAAACAGGTAGCGGCGCAGGTCGCCGACATCCTGGTTGTGTTTGATACGCAGCAGCTTGAGGTAGGCGTCTTAAGCAAGGGCTTCAGCTCCCTCTTCATCACCGAGTTTGCGTACTAACAGGCGACGTAGTTCGTCTGAGGTATCTTTGTAAAGTTGTGCCATCTCGGCGCTGGTAATGCCGGCACCTGCGGCTGTCATATCCAAAATAAGTCCCTCTATCTCGAGCCTGTCGCGATCGTCTAACCCTACGGGTTGTGCCGCACCGGGCTGTTGGCCAGTTGGCTGACCGACCTGTGGGCCGGGCGCGAGCTCCAGCTCGAGGTTTTGCAGTTTATGACTCACCTTGTCACCTATACATCCATTGTCTGATACCGATCCTGGTATCAGCGTTAATCTAAAAGTCCCTGTTCAGCTGTCATGTCATAAGACTCGCAAGGGCGCTTATTCCCCACCTTGCGGGGGGATTATTTTTTTGGGTGTCGGTGCGAATGCTTATTTTGACCGGGATGGTGTGGCGGGTTACCAGTTGTCGCGTCGCGAGCGGAGGGCAACAAACACTTCTTTGTCGCTGGCGTCGAGGCAGTTGAGCCCGCGACGAATTTCTTGGCTGTGGAGCCGGAAGAAGCTGTTAAACGTGCGCTCATCCCCGATCGATGTGACCAGTGGTTGCCTGCTAGGGTCGGCGGTTACGGCCATTGGCAGCCACTCCTGCGCGGCCCGATTGTCAGGCTCTACGCTGAGTGTAAATTGCAGATTGTTTGCCAGGTAGTCATGGCCGGGATACACCAGCACATCATCATTGAGACTGTGAAATTGCTCAGAGATAGTTTGATAAAGTGTTGCGACGTCGCCGCCATGGCAGTTACCAACGCCGGCATTAAACAGCGTGTCACCGGTAAACACCGCACTTGGCCGGCCCTGTTGCAGCACTAAAAAGCATAGATGGGCATAGGTATGGCCCGGTGTGTCGAGCACTTGCAGCTGAACGCCCTCTTCCAGGTCAACAATTTCACCAGCCTGCAGAGTGCGACTTAAACCGGGAATTTTTCCCTCGCCATTGGCATGCGCCCAGACCTGACAGTCATGCTCTGCAACCAGCACCTCGTTGCCCTGTGTATGATCCCAGTGCTCATGGGTGTTGATGATAGCGTGCAAGCTCAGCTTGAGAGAATCCAGCAACCGATTGACCAGCTCCGCATCCCAAGGGTCGATGACGATAGCGCAGCCATTATTGAGCTCAATCAGGTAGGTGTAGTTGCGCAGCACGCTCTCGGTGTAAACCTGGTGGACCTGCATATCAGCCTCTTATGTTCTGGTTACATTGTGTGAGTAGGACAATAGCGATTTGTAGTGGTGATTTCCAGATTTGTTGGTGGTGGATAGTGAAATCTCTCAAATCGCTGCGCCCAGTCGAAATGACCACAACAAAGCCTTGAGACAAATAAAAAAAGCCACCTCAAAGGTGGCTTTTTTATTGTTTGGTGGGCCGTGATGGATTGATGCAAACAACCTTTGGGTTGCTTGCACCCCTTCGGGGCGCCTTCGGCTTCCAAACTCGTCCGCAGGCCGAGTTTGTCGAACGATGGTTCTCACAATCCAATCCAATGAAACAATAAAAAAGCCACCTCAAGGGTGGCTATTTTATTGTTTGGTGGGCCGTGATGGATTGATGCAAACAACCTTTGGGTTGCTTGCACCCCTTCGGGGCGCCTTCGGCTTCCAAACTCGTCCGCAGGCCGAGTTTGTCGAACGATGGTTCT
>Ga0206126_10006441_pt1 | contig 10388 bp, 8 predicted proteins | sample Helgoland_Spring_5_FD_148621 | JGI IMG/M metagenome (GOLD analysis project Ga0206126, IMG submission 148621) | Pelagic subsurface seawater microbial communities from Kabeltonne, Helgoland, North Sea - Helgoland_Spring_Bloom_20160412_1 | ecosystem: Environmental > Aquatic > Marine > Epipelagic ...
TTAAAGTTATAATTATTACTTCGACCTTCAAAACTTATATAATCATGAACTATTTTAGTTTTATAATTAAGTTCTAGAATATTAGCACTCGTTTGATTTATTGCTACAATTTTATCAGCATATTTATTTATAATTTTTTTTGCAAATTTAAACTGAATTTGATGTTCTCCCTTGGGCCAATTTTCTCTCATATGGACAACTGTTTTAATTTTCAATTGTGAAGCTGGCCTTAAATATGGATATAACATCATCGTATTTAAGTGAAAGATATCTGGTTCTATTTTTTTTAGCCACTTTTTTATTTTAGGCAAAGAATATAATGAACCATATATTAACTTGAAGGAATGAAATCTAAAAACGCTTTTATTATACAAAACTGTTGATATAGATTTTTCAAAATGTACTGTAGCGCCCAGTTTTTTTAGTTCAATTGCTAAAGGACCGCCACTCTTTAATAATACAATAGGAGTGTAAGTATTCTTATCTAATTGTTTTATAATGTTTAAAAGGCAAAATGATCCCCCCCCAATAACAGAGACGTGAAAAATATACAGAATTTTTATTTTAGATGTCATAAAAAGATATTATTAACAAATGAATGACATTTTAAAATGTTTCAGAGAATATTGTATGATATTCCGAGTACCCGTTAATCACCCATATTAGCTTGAGGAATAAATTAAGCCTGTAAATAATAAAAAATAAAAAAATAAAAACTAGGCCATTTCGTATTAGTAATCTCTTTTCATTTTGTATTATAATAGGATACACTATGACACTAAACGCAGCAAAATAATAACCTATTCGATCTGCTAAGTAAAATAATGGTGCTAATACGTATACCATATTATAAAGAGATGCGGTATAGAAAAAAATTTTCTTGTTTTTCTGTTGCAATCGAGAGTAATATAAAACAATAACCAAAAGTATACCCCAAGCAATACTTCCAATTAATGAGATTTTTGATGTAGCTTCAACTTCAAACCTTGACAAATATCTATCTCCGGTAAAAAGTGAAGATATTTCAATAAATTGAGATAAGTAAGTTTTTCCCAAAAACATAAAACTCAAAAAAACAGTTAATATAGCTATCCCAATTATTTTACTTTCTTTGATTTTTTTAAATGAAAAAAAAACAAAAGGTAGCATAAAAAAAGCGCTTGAATGAAATAACCCTCCTAAAAGATTTAGTAATATAAAAATTATGGGGTTATTTTTTTTGTATAAAAAATTAATTGAGTGGATGAAAATAGCAACGGATAATGCCTGCCTGATTGCAGAGAACTGAATCCACATAATATCGGAAGTAAATACATATATAAAAATGCCTAACCAATAGTATTTGGGATCTATATGTTTTTTTATTAGGGAATAATAAGTGTGACATAAAAATGCTGAAAGCACAATGATAAACCCAAAAAAACCAATTGGTTCAAAAATGTAATTTAAAATTGCCCATGCTGGTTCTAGCAAAAGATTATCAAAATCAATTGAAGTAATATTGTAAGATTGGCTTACTACTTTAAAAATTTGATTATAATTAGGGTAATCAGTTCCAAAATTAAAACGTAGCGCAGTAAAAAGGAATACAATAATAAAGGATACCTCAAATAAAAATCTTGTATTCTTATACCTTGCAAAATAAGCTAGAATAACAACAATTATATTTAATATTATTACAGTTTGCATTTTATTATATAAATCATATTAATGACAATTCCAGTCAAACCACCAGTCACTTGGATAACTATATTTTTTTTCTGATTCTATGATTCCCATATCTGAAAATACTAATATTTCAGAATTTGGTTCCAGAGCTTTTAATCCATTGGCATAACCTTTGGGAATAGAAAGAACTTCAGTAATAGTTGATGAAAGAATATGATGGTTTGGAATTAAATCTTTTGAAGGTTTTTCAAAATCATCAATTTTAACCCAAGCAACTACAAAACTCCCAGAAATGGGATAAAAGTACTTTTTTTCTAACTGATGTCCTTGCCATGCTCGAATCACTTTGGAGTCAAAATGTTTAATAAAGTAGAATCGCTTCACGTCACTAAAACTGAAATCATTTACAAAACGCATTATACCTCGATTGTCCGAAAAAAAATCTCCTTTTATTATAGTAGGTTTTCCTGTCATGTTATTATCGTTGTTAATTATTCCAACTTTTTAACTCGTCTTGCACATAATCTAACGACAATAATTTTTCTTTTACTTGATCAACTGTTAAACGTGTTGTATTTTCCGAATTATAATCTTCTAATTCGGATGTTTTAACATCACCATTTTCAAAATATTTTCCGTAATTTAGGTCTCTATTGTCGGAAGGAATCTGATAAAATCCCTCCAAATCAATAGCTTTAGTCATTTCTTCACGAGTACAAAGAGTCTCAAATAGTTTTTCCCCATGACGGGTTCCAATAATCTGAATTGGGTTTGGCGCATTAAACAACTCTTTAATCGCTTGTGCTAAATCTCCAATAGTTGAGGCAGGTGACTTTTGCACAAATAAATCGCCTTGCTTTCCATTTTGAAAAGCAAAAATCACCAGATCTACGGCTTCATCTAAAGACATTAAGTATCTTGTCATATTAGGATCAGTAACTGTGATTGGCTTACCAGCCTTTATTTGTTCAATAAAAAATGGAATTACAGAACCTCGTGAAGCCATAACATTCCCATATCGAGTAAGACATACTTTGGTTGCTTCATCGGGAATGTTTCGTGATGCTGCAACAGCAACTTTTTCCATCAATGCCTTACTTATTCCCATTGCGTTGATTGGGTAAGCAGCTTTGTCCGTGCTAAGACAGATTACATTTTTTATATTATTAGCAATGGCTGCCCTTATTACGTTATCGGTTCCCAATACATTTGTTTGGGTAGCTTCTAAAGGAAAAAATTCACAAGAAGGTACCTGTTTTAGTGCTGCTGCATGAAAGACAAAATCGACACTACGCATCGCTAGATCAATACTATGGTAATTACGTACATCTCCAATGTAAAATTTAACCTTTGGATTGTTAAGATACAGACGCATGTCATGCTGTTTTTTTTCGTCGCGACTGAAAATTCTTATTTCTTTAATTTCAGTATTCAGGAAGCGATTTAACACAGCGTTTCCGAAAGAACCAGTACCTCCAGTAATTAGTAGTATTTTATTTTTAAACATGCTATTCTAATTTATAATTTGTTTGTTTAGATAGAGAAAATAATATTTCTTTTCTCAATTGTTTATGTACTGTTTATAATTTACCCCTATTAATTATACTTAAAATAATTCCATCATTTAAATCAAACTTATCTAAGAGAATAATAATTAAGTCATTTAAAACTGAATTACCTTTTAAAAAGAATTGGTCTAAATTTCTTCAACATTTTATTTTTTCCATTTTTGATTCCTAAAGGCTAAAACCCCTTTAACATAACCAACATTCTCTTTATAGATACCTAAGATAATAAGGAAACACAAGTAAAGTTCATCTTTAATTTTAGTATTGTTATTCCTATTAAGTCTTAATTCTTTGATAATTTGCCATAGAGATCCACTAAGAATAAATTTTCTAACTAAGTATAAAACTATTCCAAATAAAAGAATTGCAGCAAAAAATGGTGATACAAAAATTAATACTAAACTAGACAATAGTAAAAAAGGAACAGAAAGAAATATTAGTCTTATGAAAATATTAAATGAAATCTTCTTAAAAGAATTTTTAATTAAGAAATCAATTGCTGCCCCAAAATATCCATTCTCAAACCTTGTATTTAGCCAAGCTTTATAGTTTGACGGCTGGAAATGTTTTACTTTCATTGTATCACACCTTCCTATTACTATTATCTCTTTTGCTTTAGCAAATAATGCTGATTCGTCGCCCCTGTATGTAAACTCTGGCTGAAAACCTCCAACTTCTTTCAAAAAAGATTTTCTAAATGCCATATTCGTACCAATAACTGCATTTTTATTTGTTTTCATACTATAAGAGAAAATACTGTCTTGAATTAATCTTGCAAAACTACTCTCATCATTGTATAAATCAATTTCTCCCCCTAAACAATTAATATTTTGATTTTCATCAAAGTAATCTATAATAGTGGTTAAATAATTACTAAATGCTAGTGCATCCTCATCTATAAATACCACTAATTCAGATAGGCTTTTTTCTATGCCAAAATTTCTAGCGATACTCAAACCTTCATTTGTCTTTCTGTAGTATCTAAAAGCTGTTTGCTCCTCATCAAATTTTGTTTTAATAAAATTTTTGACTAAGCTTGATGTGTTATCTTTAGAACCATCATCAACAACTATTACCTCAAACAATTCGCTATTTATCTTTTGGCTAATTAAACTATTTAAGCATTCTTCTATTGTGCTTTCACCACCATAACAGCATACAATTACAGAAATTTTAAGCATATTTGGTCTCATTTAAATCCATATTTCCCATTACTTCTCCTTAAAGAGGTTAATAATTTCATTATATATTTTATATAATTCTAACTTTTTTATTTTTTCTTTGACAATATCCTTATGCCACATCACACAAGTACCATAAGCTGATTGAGTATCAGGTCTATACCCATGCATTCCAGACATAACTTCACCTCTATGAAAGAAATCAGGGGAAATTAGAACTCCTTCATTGGCCCACCAAGCTATATCTCCATATTTTCTGTCGCCAAAAGGTAAATGATATTCATCTGCTATAATTTTATTGATTATTAAACCTTTTTCGGAAAATAAAAGGTTCTTATCTATCTCATTATAAAATATTTCTTTTGATTTATTGTTAAAAAACCACATTCTTAATAATGTTGAATCTAGAAAATATATAAAATCTCGCCCTTCCTTTAATTTATATTTTTTTACAATTTTTGTAATTTCCAACTTAACGTCAATAGTACAAACAACATCAGTCATACCATGATCTCCAAGAAATAGAAATTTTGTATTACTATCTATTTCTAGAAATTCTTCAATGCTATCTTTCAATAATAGATCTAACTTATTGAGTTCTTTTTTTATTTCATTAGAGTTCGAGCCATATTTGTGTCCAAAAGAATCTATAGCCCCTATGTAAACAGGTATAAAAAAATTATCCTTTTTACGACAAGCTTCTATAGCTAACTTAATTCTATTTTTATCATCACCATTTGACTCCTGACCAAGAGCCGTAAATGCTCCCATATAAGTTTCTCCTTTTAATTGTCGTACCATTTCAAAAAGAGACTCGTTGTTTCTTAGCCTATCAATTTTATGTAAATCTAATTCATCTTCCGTTAAATTGAAATATTTAAGAAAGTTAAAAGGTATATTGTATGAGTTTAGTTTTTTATCATTCGCATTAAAACAATAGAATAATTTTAATAGTAATTTACGGCAGAAATACTCTATGGTATTTTTTCTCCTCTTCCATAAAAAGGAGGCGCATTTAGTCACTAACCTCTCTATTAACCCAATAAAATTCAACAATACGGATGTCTTATAAGGAGAGTTATCTGGGTCGAAACCAATAGCAGTAAAAAAACCAGATTCCTTTGGCTGTAGACCAAAAAAAATTTCTGTTCTTTCACAAAACCCAGCACTTGGAATAATCTTCTCTATATGTTTACCTTCATTTGCCAAATTATATAAAAAAGGAGTATTGGATTCAGATAAATATTCTTTTTTATACGCATCTAATAAAAATAATACTACTTTCATAAGTTCAATCTTAATTTTGCTACAAATAACCTCAGTTCATTCCAATCAAATGATTTTACATTACTAGATGAATCTATTTCAGTTATTATTCTTTTTGCATGATTAATTAATTTGATTTTATCATCATTTTCTTTAAAATACGCTTCAAAAATATATGATTGTGCTACGCGAAGTTTAAATCCTTTTGAATGAGAAATTTTTCTAGTTTTTATTGCAGATTTTATAATAGTAATTATTTCATACATCGAAAATTTCATTGCAGCTTCAATATCTTTTGTCGAAGTAATATTACGCTTATAGAATTTCCCTAAAACTAAATGCATTTCCCTAAAAAATAGATTTGCAACACTATCGTATAACTCACACACCTCTATTGAAGACATTTTAATTGATTTAGGCCTTAGCTTTTCATCTAATGCCCATTTAGCCATACTAGTAAGTGCTTCATTATTCGGATGTAATTCATTTATAAGCTCAACTCTTTTTCTATAACTACTGTTGTATGATTTATTTTGTAATAGTAAAATATCGACAACGGCTAATATTGCTTTTGCCATCTGATTTCTAAAAAACCGAGCATTGTCATCAGAAACACCTGTTTTAAATGCATCTACAGACAAAGAACCAAGAAAGGTCCAAATACGGGTAAAATAGAGTGTTTCTGCCTCTTTTAAAGATAATTCAGAACTGTTAAAGGCTGGAATATATTCCAAAACTGCTTCATTACCCCAAATAACTGTACTACCATATTTTAAGTCGAAGTTAAATATTGACACTTTTAATTGCTTTAAATCATTAACTTTTTTTTGCGAAATATCAATCCATCTTACATCTAACTTATTACTCAAAACTTCTGAGACCTTGACTATTTCAGAATTATTAATAAAACTATTGGGTACAATAATTATATCAAAATCATTATATGTATGTATTTCTCCTTTGTTATCAGAAAAAAAAGAGCCTTCTTCTCTTCCATAACTACCATATAAAATAATTGCCTCTATACTATTCTTTAATATACTAACTGTTTCAGTTATAATAATTTTTATTTCGTTTTCAAGTTTTATATTAATTTCTGATTTCTTCATAAAATATTATTTCCTATTTATCACATTAACCCTATTTACTAACTATTAAATAATATTCGCTTTTTACTTTTATAGGTCACGTTTTTTTATTCGTATTTTATTCCTGATAATTAACAACTGTTTCTTTATGATTCTTTTTTCTTCTAAATTTAAACCAAAAAAATAAATACTCATAATAATTAGAGTTACAGATATCAATGAGAAAAACAATACGTCTGATAATTTAATTCCGAAATAACTGCGCAATATAATTTGAGGCAATACTGTTAATGTGACAATAAAAATAGGAGATATTGATTTTAATAAATAATGCTTTATTCTAAAAACTGTTTTTTCTGCAGTTATTATTGTTTGTGCAATAACATTAGTTAATGTTGCTCCAATTGTAATAATTGTTATTATATATGGTGGATATCCATTCTTTAGCATCCAATAACCTATAGGTAGTACAGAAAATAATATTATACTATACCATATCTGTGTTTTTCTAAGATCTCCTTTTGTATGAACAGGAACACCTAGTGAGCTTCCAATACTTCCAACAAGGCCATTAATAATCATTAATATTGTAAACTGCTTAGTATATTCAGGTACTTCTTTCAACCATAAATTTAAGATAGTATCAATGGATAATAAAACTGGAACAGAGATAAGTAACATAACAAAGAATACGTATTTTGACATGTGATATACAATACCAATGGATTTTTCCGTATCACCTGAGCTTTGTATCTTCATTATTTGTGGAACTGCAGCCTGATTAAGGTTTTGAACAAACATCATCACAGAATTGAACACTTGAGTTGCAATACCAAATGCTGCATTTACTACTGTACCAAAGAAAAGATTTAAAATTAACGCAACTCCCTGCCTAACCCCTATTTGAGCTGTAGTTCCTAGCATCATCCATCCTGAAAAATTAAGCATTCGTTTATAATCTACCTTCTTTTCATTAAAACTCCAACGAACATTTTCCTTGTGTTTTAACCAGCAATAAGAAATAAATAACAAAGTAGGAACAAAAATTGTAATTGCCATTAAAATTGAATAGATCCTAAGTTTGTTTCCTAGATATAGGGATAATAATGATATTAATATAAGCTTTAATAGTGCACTTATTATTTCAATTATTGATCTTATTTTAAATTTTTCTTTTGCCGTAATTAGACCTTGAAAAGGTAAACTGATAATTGAAAACACTGTGGCTATAACCGAAAAATGCAAAATAAATAATGCATCAGAAATTCTATTACTGTCAATATTTAAGTGGTTATTAATATACCATCTGCCTACAATTTCAGCAGTAAATATTAATAAAATAGCCAAAAGAATATGGATAATAAAAGATGTATTTAATATTTTATTTATGTCGCCTTTTTCACCTTTTCCTATTTCAACTGCAACAAAGCGATTGGTTGTTGCAAGCATAGTTGTGTTTAAAAAATTCATCATATAAACAATTCCTCCAACTACAGCGTATAATCCATAACTGTCGGCTCCTAACTGTAACAATACAACTCGGGATATATATAAACCAATAATTGTTGTTATTATTAACCTGATGTATAGGATAAAACTATTGTTAGCTATTTTTTTATAATTTTCGGAAGACATTTTAATTTCTTTTGAAATAGGCGAAGTTACTCATAGTTAATTTTTAAACTTTTTGTTTAAAAAAATCTAATTGAATTGTTTTTAAATATTAATAAAACAATTTTTTGAAATAAATAATCACACTGACGTTCAGCTTATTCTAATATCTTTAAATGCTAACAATGAAAAATATTAAAGGGTAAAAATTTGATTCCTAACTTCATATTTATTTTACTATAAACCAATTATTTAACAACTCTGCTCTATTATACAACATGTTTTTTTTGGTGTCCCAATCTATAACCTCAAACCCTGCATGCTCACAAATGGCCTGTCCTGCTGCGGTATCCCACTCCATGGTAGGTGCAAAACGGGGGTAACAATTGGCAGTGCCTTCAGCCACCATACATAATTTTAAAGAGCTTCCTTTAGAGATTAATTTCACCTCTCCATGGATATCACGCATTTCTTGCACATAGCCTTCTGTCTCTGCAGACATATGAGATCTACTAGCTACAATTGTAAAGGTTTTATCTTCTCTTTGCAAAGGTAATTTATTGCCCTTTGAAAGTAAAACTTCAATATCATAATCTTCAAGGTTTACCGCTACTTTAAAAGCGCCCATTTCTTTGCTAGAAAAATACAGCTCTCCAGTTACCGGAACAAAAATAACACCAATGATTGGCTTTTGATTTTCAATAAGGGCGATATTCACTGTAAACTCTCCATTGCGCTTTATAAATTCTTTGGTGCCGTCTATAGGGTCTACTATCCAAAGCTGTTTCCAGGCCTTACGCTCTTGGTATGAGATGTCTCTGCCCTCTTCAGAGAGTACAGGAATATCTGTAGCCTCTAAATAAGACATTATTACATTGTGAGATGCGGTATCTGCCCTGGTTAAAGGAGAGTTGTCTCCTTTTAACTCTACATTAAATTCTCCAGAGTGGTAGATTTCTAAAATGGCTTTACTGGCCTGCAGGGCGGCAGTGATGGCTGTAGTTAATTGCTCTTTCATCATTATATAATCATCCCCGCGCCAATGGTTTCGTTGGTTTGCTCATCAATAATAATAATGCTCCCTGTTTGGCGGTTTTTTTTATAGACGTCATAAAAAAGAGGCTTAGCCGTGCGTAGTGATACACGCCCTATATCATTCATGGCTAGTGTATCTATACCCTCTATGCGGTGCAGAGTGTTGATGTCTATTTTATATTTTAACTCTTTTACCATTGCCATACACTGGTTGGTGGTATGTTTTATAACTACTTTGGTTCGCGCCTGCAAGGGGCTACTACTCATCCAGGTAACTAGTACTTCTAGGTCTTGGCCTATTTCTGGGACGTTATTCTCTCGCACAATCATGTCTCCGCGGCTGGTGTCTATCTCATCTTGGAGGGTCATGGTTACAGACATCGGTGCAAAGGCCTCTGTAATGTGCTGGCCATCAAGCTCAATGGTTTTTATGGTAGTTATAAATCCTGATGGCAAGGTTTTTACTCTATCTCCGGGTTTAAACACCCCACCGTCTATACGACCTGCAAAGCCTCTATAATCTTGATTATCTAGGGTGTGAGGCCGTATTACAGATTGCACAGGAAAACGGCAATCTATGTGGTTGTAATCACTAGAGATGTGCACCGTCTCTAAATGATACATCAAAGTACTGCCCTTATACCAATCCATATGTTCAGATTTGTTAACTACGTTATCTCCTTTAAGGGCCGAAATTGGAATAAATTGTATGTCATTAATTTCTAGCTTAGAGGCAAAGGCTTTAAAATCTGAGACAATAGTATCATACACTTTTTGGCTGTTTTCAACCAAATCCATTTTATTAATACATACAATAGCATGGGGTATACGCAGTAAAGAAGCAATAAATGAGTGCCTGTGTGTTTGCTCTAGCATCCCTTTACGGGCATCTATAAGTATAATAGCCAAGTTGGCAGTAGAAGCTCCCGTTACCATATTACGAGTGTACTGGATATGTCCTGGGGTATCTG